>CENL01018822.1_pt1 | contig 14413 bp, 8 predicted proteins | sample 530221 | NCBI WGS metagenome assembly CENL01 (sample SAMEA2619791, study PRJEB7988) | marine metagenome | isolation source: saline water (ENVO:00002010), including
CCTACAGTACCGTTTGAAATAGAGATGACTCCACTTCCATTAGAAGTCTGGTTAGATGCTAAAGTAGATACACTAACAATAGTACCTGTACCATTATTAACATCAGGATTAGCATTAGGGAAGCTAGTCTCATTTGCAATAGGTACAAAACCACCTACATCATCAACTAAGTCAATAATCCTATCATTGATAGCTGCTGTGGTAGCAATTGTAGTGTCATTATCAGGGAATGTATCACCATCTTTAATAGTCTCACTAGTTGAAGCATTGAAATACCTAGCTTCAGCTGCGGATGTTGTGAAATATGTTGTGTCGTTTACGGTATGAGCTGCTTGTTCTGCAGCTGTAATCTTAGCTGCATCTGCTAAATCAGTAGCTGTAGCCGCATTACCTGTTATACCACCTGTAACTGAACCTGTTACATTACCAATTAAATTACCTGTTATATTACCTGAGGCATTAATGGTTGTGAATGAACCAGCCGCTGTTGAGGTTGCACCAATAACTGTGCCATCTATAGCACCTCCGTTAATATCAGCAGTCGCTATAGTTCCATTTGTAAAGGTTCCTGCTGCTGCTGTATTAGCTCCAATTATTGTACCATCTATAGCTCCACCGTTAATGTCAGCTGTGGTTATAGTACCATTAGTAAAGGTACCAGCTGCTGGAGAACTTGCTCCGATGGTCGTTCCGTCTATATTTCCACCGTTGATATCAGCCGTTGCAATTGTACCTGTAGTAAAGGTTCCTGCAGCTGCTGAAGATGCACCTATAGTTGTACCATCTATAGCACCTCCATTGATATCTGCTGTAGCTATCGTACCTGCTGTAAATGTACCTGCTGCGGCTGAGTTAGCCCCAATAGTAGTACCATCTATAGCTCCACCGTTAATATCTACTGTTGCGAATGTTGCAGCTCCGTCTACATTTAATGTTGAATCAAAGTCTACAACTCCTGTTACATCTAATGTTCCGGGAACATCTATGTTACTTGTCCATTCTACATTAGCACCATTAGTTTGTAGTATTTGTCTATCAGTACCACTTTGAGCTAGCTTACTAACTGCAATTTCTGCTGCGGAATTGATATCAACGTTAACAATAGAACCATCTAGTATCTTAGCACTAGTTATAGCTTTATCTTGTATCTTACCTACATCAATCTTTTGATTCTGTTCTTCTTGTAGAGCTCTTAATATTTGCTCTTGGTTATTATTTAAGTCTCCTGCTTTAACAGACGATCCAGCTGCAAATGTTGCCTTAGCAGTATCTACATTGGTATCTCTCTTAACTCTAACAAGAGTTCCTGTCTTTGGTGAACCATCTGACTCACATAAGGTTCCATTTAAAGTACCTGTGGAGTTATCAAATGTAACTGTTTTAGTGCCTGATGTAGCATAACTAGGTATCGTGTAGTTATCTACTACTATACCGTCTATTTCTACTACTACGTCAGCCGCTGTGTATGTCGGGAATGAATAATCAAAAGTCTTGTCTGACCCATCCCCATTGTATTCATGAAAGGTTGTTGTTGCCATAGTTACTTATACATTGAGAGGAGGGGTTGGACTCCTAAAGATTGACGTTTCTTCTTTAATCTTAATTCTTTTTGTTTGAATTGTTTAGTAGCTTCAGCCATAACTACAGGATCATCTTTAATGGATTCCCAAGCTATGTTTCTTAATCTATCTATCAATTCTCTTATCATTATATTATGGTAATAATCTCTATTCTCATACTCTCCTCTATTACCAGAATTAATATCATTCTGTCTTAATGCCATAGATTCTATAATTCTTGGTTGCTTAGAAAGTACTTCTAACTTAGCACCAAAGTTTTGTAAACCAATAGCTCTCTGGAATTTAGATCTAATAGCAGGTGATCTACTTAAATCTATACTATTAGGACCGGGTGAGGATAGCACTGATGCTCTCATATCAAAACCAGAGTTGAATAGAAATTCTTGGCCGGGACTATGATTAAAAGATATACCAAATGGGAACAGTTCTCCAAAGAATCTTTCTACGGGTCTCCAGTTTTTAAGTGGTTGACCATCCATTATAGAATATTTAATTGCTAAATCTTCTCCGGGAAGATTCTCAAATAATAAGTTCCTGTTCCTTAATGATTGGACTATACCGGAATTAAGTTCTCTAGTATATGGTGTGAATACTTTACCTAAATCCTTCCTAAGACTAGCAAGTGGTATCTGGTTATTCATAAGACCACTAACTATATTAGCCATTGCTCCGGGTTTTCCACCAAATAAATCTACGAATTGAGACATACCAGCTAGGTAAGATTTAGAAGTTAGACCTTGAGCTACTACTAGTGATATCTTTTGTAATTCTCTTTCGGTCCATTCGTCACCCATCAATTGGCTAGCATCACCTATATCACAAACAATAGACATTATCTGATTGAATGGTTCTATAGTGTCATAGTTAAAACTAACTCCGGGTAAAGGTTCATACATTCTGGGTTTCCATCCAGCATCTATCCAAGCTTGTTTAGTCTGTCTATCTGCAGGACCATTACCTGTTATTCTACCATTCATCCAAGCCCAAGATGTCATAGCAATGACAGACGAACCCATGGCTAGTCTACCTACTTGTAATGCCTTAGCGTTCTTTAATTCCTGTACTGATGTTATACCATATTTAGCTACTTTCTCCATAGACCGTGCATTATCAGGTCTAGCAAAAGCTATTTCATTCCATTCTTGAACAAAGAAATTGAAGAGAGGAGTGTGTTTAGCTGTTAAGTTTAAACCATTTACACCTGTTCTTGCGAATAGAAAGAAAGGTTTAGCCCATGGATTCTGTTGGAATACAGCGTTTAGATTCTTAGCAAACCCAGTTAAAGGTTGAGTAAGGGTTACTTCTTGAGCAGCAAATTTAGTCGCAGCATCTAGTAAGTTACCATTAGCATCAAATATTTGACTATAGAAATCTTCTTCATATACTTTTATTAGTTCAGGAGATAGATCAGAATAAGCTGTTAGCTGTCCTGCTGTCTTAGCATCGTAAGCTGAAAGGAAAGCTTTCTCTCTCATCTTAGCTCTACCTAGGATATATCTAAAACTATCATCTGTAGCTGCCATGAGCTTAGTAGAGTAAGTTAGGAAGTTAGAGTTATTAGCACTCCTAGCCATATTAGCTACGGCAAATGCTGCCTTATCTCCTACACTGGCTTCTGGACTTTCAGAGAATCGTCTTAGTATTTCCCAGTTATCATCTCCTTTAGTGTATTCTTGGAAACGTGATTTAATTGTAGATATATCTCCACTCCAATATCCATCTAATTTAGCTCTGAATAGAGTCCAAGCTTCTGGTATTGATTCCATCATAGCATTCATTGAAGCTAACCCAGCCCTAGCAGTAGTCATATCACCCATCATCGTAGCCCCTAAAACTGTGTTAAAAGGTCTAGTAAAGGTTGCTATACTTGTACCCATTAAAGCTCTTATAGGAGTCTTAGGGCTGCTTAGAACGCTGTGTATCATCATACCTTGAAGCTCTCTAACCATAGCTCCAGTATTATATTTACCTTCAATGTCACCACCAGTAATCATCTTACGAGCCCAGTGAACAAAATCATCTACATTATTAACTGTCTTCATTGAGGAGAAAGCTTCAAACATAGCTAACATTAAATCACCATCCTTATCTTCATTAGCTATTTTCAGGATAGTTTGGATCTGTTCTCTAGCATCTGCCACTTCTTGAGCTATTGTAGTATTCATTACTTGAACATCTTTAGCACCTAAAGCAGCAAACTGTCTAGATAATGTATATTTAGCTCTTTTAGATTCTGAAATAGCAGTTAACATAGTATCTACTATCTGTTCTGCAGGTCCATCTATATCAGCAACGTTGGCAAAGTTGAATATTTCTCTACCTGCAATACCTCTATCTCTTAATTCTTGTAATAAAGTAGCTACAACAAGGTCACTAACTACAACATTCTTAGCTGTAATGGTAGTAAGTTCATCTATTTTAGCACCTGTTATGTCTGTTACATCAAACCTTTGTGATGTTTCAAAGATTTCTTTAAGATACTCAGAAGCTGACATATCAGCAGCATTACGACCAGCTGTAATTCTTTGATGAGCAGCTATAGCATCACCAAATACTTCCATTAATCTCTCTTTACTGCCATTAACTGCTTCAAGAACCTTCTTAAATTTCTCTGAACTATAGAGTTTACGCAATACATCTTCTACTAATTCTTCAGATAAACCAGATTGTCTAGCAATCCTCTCTTTCATTACAGGTGTAGTTACTGTACCAGCAGTTCCATCTTCAGCTCCCCATTCACCACCATTAATTTTCTTTTGTCTTTCCCATACAACGTATGGATCATCTTGGGATAAGTGGTTACCTTGGTGAGAACCTGCTTGAGGTGCATTTTTAGAAGCACGGAATTTATCTTCAAAGTTTCTTATCTCTGCGATACCTTTCCTAACTGTTTCTATTTCAACACCCTCTGCTCTATTCTTTATCTGATTACGGACATATCTATTACCTTTTCCTAATGCCATACTAGCACTATCAAAGACAAGACCAATACCCATACCTTCTACAATATTCTTAAATTTCATCCAGATAGGATGATCTGTATCTTTTGTACTTAACGGTGTATCCATCCAACCATAGCGATCTCGCATCATTCCTAACACGTTCTCACCATCGGAAGTATGTGATATAGTATCAGCTATAGCACCTATACCAGCAGCTCTTATGAGACTCCAACCAGCTAATCCAGTTAAGGATGCTGGTGCTGTTATACCTGCTGCTGCTCCTGCTGCGGTAATACCTGCAGCCATAGAACCAAAGTGTACAGTACCTCTTAGTAGATTACCCCACCATGTATTTGTTATAATTGGATTATCTTCGTCACGGAATGGTGACCACTCAGGTTCATAATAACCTTTCTCTTTTCTCTCCTGCTGCATCTCCCCTGACACCATATCAACGGCACGTTCAGGTAAAGTTTGTACAGAATGTAGGGTATCTTGTAAACCTCCTACAACAGCAGATTGTATCTCTTTGGCTACACCTGCAACACCTCCACCACCTTCTTGATTACGTGGGTCTTGGTTTTGCTCTACAATTTGGTTCTCTTGTTCTCTAGTTTGTAGCCAACCTTTCTGATCTTGTTCTAGTAAGGCTGCAGGATCAATGTCCTGCGTTAAGCCTTCTAGATCTAATCCTCCTATTTGGGATTCTGTCTCATCCATATTATTACCTTAGTAATTAGTTTAGTTCTAGTGACATATCAGCAAGTACCTTAGCAGCTTCGCTTGATAGTGTGTGTATTTGATTATAGGGGGAATTGAAAAACTTAGCAGCAGCTTCAGATCTGCCTTCAGTATTAACAATCTGATAAAACTGTTGTTGTAATTCTGGTCTTAAATAATTTACTCTCCTGAATTGTTGGTTGAAGCTTCCATACTGACTATCCTTATTAGCTCTCTGTAATATCCTCCCTAACATTAGTTGCTGTTGAAGAGCTTCATCGAATAACATATCACCATTTATTGTAGCTCCTTGTGCTGTAATCTGATCTGTTATAGCATCTAATGTTAAACCATATTTACCAAACATTGCACTCGGATTCAGTACAGCATACTGTAAAACTTCAGCTAGTGTATTTGTTTGTAGAGTTTTACCATTAGGTAGCTTCTCATAACCATCACTAGCATTACCTTTTCCTGGAATCCTTACTGTATTAATACCATCATCAGCATCAGGGTCTACTAGAGCTTCTAGCATCCAAGCTGCGTGTTGAGGTGCAGAACATAACTTCTGTGCGGTCTTAGCTGCACTAGGGAATGTACATAGATCTACTATCTCACTTTGAGTTAGATTCTTTAAAGTAGGATCTTCTACTGGTGGTGCGTCGTCTTTTCTTAAGTGTGCAGTAGCCGCTATTCTAGCTTCTATTACCTCATTAATTGGTTTGTTAGGGAATTTCCTACCATTCTTTGTAGTATAATAATAGTAAGATGCCCATCGTCTTCCTTGTTTAGGATTAGCCTTATATTGTAAATAGGATTGTATTGCAAGTTCTTCACCCGGACTCCAGTATTCTGGTAATCCTACTATTTCTTCATAAGACCCGTTAAGCTGATCAAATGTTTCAGCTATTGTATTCTGCTCTATTTCTACATCTTTCAAACTAGTACCAATTGCAGTTACTTTAGGTAATGGTTTTACATTAGCTCTTTGTAATTCTGGTACATTGAAAGATTCTATGGCAGCAAGAAATGAAGCATGACGTATAGTAGCCTCTAGATCTGAAACTTCCTGTGCATTACCTGTTCGTAACTGATCTCTATATTGAAATGATAACTCATTAAATTTATTATAGAATACTGTTGTTGCATTCGCTACGGCATTCTGTTGCTGTATTGATCCATCTGGATTCTTACTAGCATCATACTTAAATATAGGTACATCTTTAGAAGCGTTGAAGATTTGTTGTTCTACATCTTTTACTTCGGCCGGACTTAATCCTATAGCCCCTTGTTTTAAAGCGATCCTTTCCCAATAAGCTCTAGTGGTTTCATTACCACCAAACAGACTTACTTCTTTCGGTATTCTATTTATCAGTTTGTAATCAAGAGGCACATTAGCGGCTAATAATTTAGTCAAATCATCATGTGCATCATAAGCGTCAGCTAAACCTGTACGATTAAGTAAAGCTTTGAATTTATTAAACTTTTGACTTGATGGATCTAAACCATATTCTTTACTTAAAGCATTAACTTCGTTACCTATCAGTGTTTCGATAGCAGTATCATCCATAGGTTCATCACTGGACATACTCTCAAGTATACTTTTAGTTACCTCTGCATACCTATCATCAATAGCCATGCTCTCTAAAGCTTCTCTTTGTTGATTTTCTTTAAGCTTTAAGTCTGTAGCTAATTTCGATATTTTAGCTGCTATTTCAGGTTTCAATCCTGTATCACTGAAGGAGCTTGGTCCTATAGTAGTTTGTTTATTAGTACCTCTTTGGCTAAAAGGTGTGCTAAGTAAACTGAATAGCTCTCCACTTGTTACCTCTTCCTCATCAGCTAGGTATTCCAGCTGTTCAAGTAAGGAGTTCCAACCTCTTTGATTATCCCTAGTGCCATCAGCTAATAGTTCATTAGTTGATACCCAGTTTAATGCAGCATTTACTCCACCAAGTACAGGGTCTTCACTTCTTAATCCGTCTAGTAAATCAAGAGCTTTTCTTTTCTTAACATTTTTTAAACGATCATCAAGTAAACTATTTACTATTGTTTCACGATTTTTATCTACCTCTGCAAGCCAAGGTTTGAATATTTTATTCTTTATTTCACGATTACTTAAACTACCTAAATTATTATCTTTATTGAGGTGTGCATAATATTGAGACCACATAGCTTTCTCAAGATATGGAACCCAGAAATTATCTGACTGATCGGTTGAGTTTAATGCTTCTGCATAACTCATATCTCTAGGCATGAATACCTGTTCGCCTTGAGCGTTTAAATAATAAACATCATTCTTATCAAAGACATAATCCATTACCTGTTGATAGTTACCAGCAAGTTGTCTATTTGTTCCAGAGAAGAATACAGCTTTATTATCTATCTCTTTTCCTGTAGGTGTTTCAGATGTTAATAGATATAGTTCTTGAGGACTTAAAGTAGATTCTCCTTTACCCCAAAGATCTAACTCTGTATTTAGTTCTGCTCTAACTTCTTGGTTTAATTTAAAAGCGTCGTTGTACTCAATGTCTTCAGGATATTCAAAATTTAAAAGAGGACTTGTTGGGTCACTGATGTCCCAATCATAGTCATGCTCTTGTAGTTTAAACTCCCACTCCTTACCTTTTGGAAATAATTTACTGTTAGTTTCTATCTCTTCTCTGAGTTTCTCATGTTCTTCAAAGATAGAATTAGCTGTATTTTCATCATCAATCCACTTCTTCAAACCATATGCTTGAGGTATAAGATTAACAAATTTATTATACCTCTGCTTCTTGGATTCATAGACGTCTTTCAAAGAATTAGCAAATAAGGAAGCTTCTTCTTTCTCAGCCTTAGCTGTTGCCTCTATTTGTTTGTTAGTTTCATCTACCAGATTACCATCATTGGATGTTAATTTATTAGTATCTGATATATCTGGTAGCTTATATGAGGTGGTAGCTTCTATTAAATCTTTTAATGATGTAGTCATAATTAACCTCCTAATGCCATACCTGCTCCAGAGAGCAATTTACTTGTACCACCAGTAGCAAACATAGCACCTATAGATAAAGCAGTGGATAAGTAAGACATGCCTCGATTATCAGCTACAGGGGCAAAGTATGTACTTGCACCAAAGTTAGGTGGTAGACCTTGTTTCTGACGTAAATCAGCATCTTGTGATTTCTGTATTCTACGCTGTTTCTCTAATAGTATATGCTGTCCTCTACCTTTAGCGAGTTCTAAAGCTGCTTCGGATTTACCTATCTTATCTAAATAAGCAGCCGCTTTTGTACCTCCTCTTAACATAGACCGTCTTGACATAGAACCACCTTTAGCTCCTACGCCAGTAGCCATTTCCTTCCACATATTTTTCGACGCTACTTCTACTCTCTTATAATGTTGACCTTGCATTTGAGAGATGCCAACTTTTAAATCAGATAAATTTCTAGATCTAATTAAGCCAGCAACATCTTTTTGTTTAGCTGCTATTAAAGCAGATTTATTTTTATAAGCTAAGTTCTTACCTTTCCAAGCAAATAACTTTTGCTTATGTCTTATCTCAGCTTGTGCTCTTCTATGAGCATTTGGATCAGGTGCGCACACGGCAAAATTCTATAAAGGACAAATTGTTTGGACCATGAGAAATTTTTCTTAGAAATTTAAAGCCCAAGAATCTTAGTAGTTTTAAATGAACTCGATTACGCTCATCAACTATGTTCCATAGTAAAGGTTCTTTTCTTCTTAATACAAAGCGTCTCGCTTCTCTAGCAAATGTATGAGGATATTCTATTATAGCGGGTGTGGTAAGCATCCAAATAGCACCTTCATTATTGACTCCAGCCATACCAGCAGTCTTGCCGTTAGGCACTGTGAAAGACACAGAGGAGCCTTCCTGCGCTGCTTTGATTAACTCTACTAGGGGATCTAGTCCATGACCTTCTTCGACCTCTCTACGGTCATCTGGACGTAGATTATAGGCTACCTCTACGGCAGCCTCAATCGTTATTGGGTGAATAAATTTAGACACGTTGATATGTTAACGGTGAGAAATCACCTTCCCAACTCATTGAATGTAATGTAGCTGGTGCAGGGTGTGATGATTTTAAAATTATACCTACGTTTTTATTTCTTTCATATATAGGAACTGCCTGAATTTTTTCCTCCAAATATGGAGCATCTGAAGCATCATACTCATCTAGTTCAGATGACTCATATACTTCAATATAATTAGGCTTCCCTTTTCTGGTTATAGTAGTTTCATATAGACCTATCTTACCAAAGTTTAGCTTCAATCTATGTAGGATTAAGGATGCATTTATCTCAGATATAATAGCTTGACCCTGTTGCCTAGTATTATAGACTCTAGGGAACTCTACTTGGTAATCATATAAATACCCTATATGGTAAGTATCGGTCCATTCACCGGGTACAGTGAACGTAGCTCCAGCACTTGTAACAGTGCATTCGGTATACCTACCTACTCTAGTAGCTCCTGAGTCGGAATCAATAAGTACTAACTTAGTACCAGTACCTGTATCTACATCTGATTGCCAGTTGAACACACACCCACCAGTACCATGTGTAAAGGTAGTGAGCTGTGTTGTAGCATTATATACACCACCAGATATAGTAGTATGGTTATCCAAATGAAGAAGGTAGTTAATACTATCTTGATCTATAGAAGGGTCAGCATCAGCTTGTATTAGGTTGATGCTCTGAAGAAAACCATCATCATCTAAGAAGTAATATGTATCATCTATACAGAAATGGTATAGTAATGGGTTTCTGAAATGCCATCTAAACCATGCAGATTGCTGTCTACCGTCAGGTGTATTCCAGTATCTATATCCTATCACTTCATTACTAGCAGTTTTACCAAAGAATATAAGATTATTCTCCCTAGAATTGGTGAATAAATCTATACTTTTAGGTAATAAACTAGGTACAATTTTACTTGTATCTGATACAGTAGGTTCTCCTTCTCTCAATATATTAGCACTCTCCATAAATCTACTATACTTACCTGAATTATCTACCCATCCTATAGTCTGACCTAATGAGATAGGAGGTATAACTTCATTATAGTTAAACATAGATACTGATCTTAACTTAGCAGTATCAGGATTCAATACAGTATCATCAGAAGATAGTAAGAATTGCTGGTTAGTACTGAAACAGAGTAAGCCTGTAGTCACTTCTATCCCATCAAATAAATCTGAAGGGAATGTAGAACTACACTCTATATCTATAGGGTCTATAGCACTAACTGTTAGAGCTGTAGCACCCCAGAAATTAGGCTTAGCTACGGTATTAGGTTGACATAATATAACGCTACTACCTGATAAGAATGCTAGTCTGTTCCTAAAGAATAGTACTTTGTTTATAGTCCTATCTTGTGAGTATACAGGAGGATCAGCAGTGTTCTTTGTTCCACAGAATGAAGGAGCTTGATTTGTTACATCATCTCCTACCTCACGTTCAGCATACTCAAACTGTTTAACAGTGAATGTAGCTATCTCAGTTGATGTACCACCATTGGCTAGCGATGTCCTTTGTACTACAACAGGCATAGTACTAGCATCAAAGCCTTTTACTATACCGGGTGCTGGACACTCTACCCATGAACCGGGTCCATCTTTACCATTAGTACCCTCAAACTTTACATAGTAGTCATCCTCATCTGACATTCTGGTGTTAGATATCTTAACAATGTAGCCATCCTTACACTGTGCAGGTAGCTTAGTAACATCGTTAACTTCTTTCTGCATGACTCTCATTAAGTCTTGATCTACAACCTCAACTTGGAAAGCACTGCTACTAGATAAATAGATACCATTACCTACAATAGTAGTAGATACAGAAGTACCGCTGAGTTCATCTACTAGACTTCCTAGTATAGTGTCAACTGTTACAGCTGTATCAGCATCGAATGGTGTTGGTGCAGGTCTAACAGCTTTGATATCAGCTTTAATAGGTACAGACTCATGATCTGTAACTTCTATGGTATAGTTATAATCAGTCTGTGCTTGGTCTGCAGTAACTGTTACCTGATCTCCAGTATCATATCCTTCTCCACCATGTAATAATGTCAGCTGTCTATTATATGAACATGCATAATCAGAACCATTTGGAGTATCATCTGTAGTATTACGCCTGCCTTGCTGACCTAGTGTAGTGATTTTAAAGATTAAGTTCTTACCATTATCATTACCTACTCCAGTACCATTACCTTCATTGACACTGAATACTTGAGTTACAATACCCGGACAAGTTGCAGTACCTGCTCCTTCATCTAATGTATCACTTGCAATTTTAACTCTAGTAGCTCTAGGTATAGTAGTAGTAGTTTCTCCATTATAAACATTTAAAGCATACTGCCTACCATTCTCAGTTCTTAGTAATTCTATAAATGCAAAGTAAGCATCTTGATAGCTGTCTGTAGCACCTGTAGTACTAATAGTTTTAATTCTGTTATTAATAAAAGTAGTATCATTAATAGTTAGAGTCTGTATATTCTCACCACTAGTAGAAGTTAGGTAGTTTGTTATAGCAGTCTGTCCACCAGTACCATAAGTTACAGTCTGTTCAGCACCGGGATTGTCTCCAGAAGCTTTCCAAACTCTTACTTGACCATTAGCTGCTACTTGTCCTATATAAGATCCCTCTGCCTCATCTCTGTAGTAGTGGAACCATGCTCCACCTGCTTGTCTATTAGCTAATTTAGTTACACCTGCTCTTTCACCACCGGGTCTCTTATATAAACCGTAAGTAACATCAGGTATACCATTTATAATATTCTTTACCTGTCCCGGAAATTTCATCTGGTCAGGCTGTTGTGATATGCCACCCTGATAATTAGGTATGGTCTGTGTGATACTTGCCATTAACGTACTAATCCTCTCCAAGGTTGATATGTACTATAAACTGTATCCTCAGGGAATCCCATCATAGAGTGATTACCTTGGTTACATTCATATTCCATTACAGCAGCTCGTGCTAATGTCTCTTGCTGCTGAAGTAATTGAACTAGTTGAGGGTTAGCTACTAGTTGTGTTGCAGCCATACGAGATGCTCTGTATGTTATGTATCTCTGGAATACTAGTGGTATAGATTCAAATGGAATAAGCATAGTTATATCTAAATACAACTTAGCTACATCTGGCCATAGATTTGTATGGTCATACTTGTCGTATAAGAATCCATCTCTTTTTACTACATCATATTGTCTGTGTGACCATCCATCAGCAACGTCCATTTTAATAACGTCACTGCCTATCACTATCTGATCGTTAGCGTCTGGGTTATACTCTTTATGTTTCTCTGTATTAAAGTGCCAACCTTCCGATTGTACGTCAACATTAGAATCTCTAAGTAAATTATAGATGAATGATATCTCAGGGTTTTCGTTTGTTACTACCCCTGTAGTAGGATCTTTAAGAACTGATATGGGTGACTGACCGATAGCTCCCAGTATTGAGTTAACTGCGGATAGTTCTGTATCGGTATCAATAGTTGTGGAAGCCATAAATAAAAAAAAAGGGAGCCCGAAGACTCCCATGTATGTTGGTTAAAAAATATATTACCCGAATGCGGCTGGAGCTGTAGCTGTTCCTGCGAACAATTCTACTGCAGCAGCTGGGTTAAGATAGTCAGCCCCCATTGCGAGCCTTCCTAATATTACATCTCCTTGGTAGATGACTGAAACGTCCCCAGAAGTTACTTGAACCTGTGGCCCGATAGCTTCTACAACACCTGCAGCTTCCTTCTGGAAGATAAGTCCACAAGTATTAGCAAACTTAGCAGCCTGACCATAGTCATTCTCAGTAGTGTTGTGCTCATCTACCATGGCATCGCCAACGAATGAACCTACATTACCCGGAGAAGCTACGTTAGCGTCTGTAGTACCAGCAGTTGTACCATAAATAGTACCATGCTTTCCGAAGAAAGGAATGTTCATTGACTTGAAGATTTTGATACCTGCAATTTCAATGATGCCGTTACCTGACTGCAATGCTCCGCCCTGTACGTCTCTATTAACAAGACCATTAGTACCTACCGCTTGGATAAGTTCATAATATTGTCTTGGGTTTAAGACGCCCACGCGTCCTTCAGAACTAACTCCTTTCTCATCTAGAGCTGCCGCTGCATCATAGAATGCATTGATCAAGTTTGCTGAATTATAAGCATCAGAAAGTTGAGCAGCAGTACCAACACGGATTTGTGTTCCGCCCGGTTCTAGGTAGTTAGCCTTAGTGATAGGAGATGCTTTACGTGCAGCCTTAGAGATTGCGCGGAAGATCTTTCTATCATAATTTTCAGCTAGAGCATAACCAATCTTCTTGGAAATTTCCCCACGTAGATCATAATGCGCAAGTGTTTCATCTAATTCATAAACGAAAGCACTAGAGATTAAGAGGTCATCACAAGTGATGGTCTTCTCTGCTACTGGAGGTGCTCCATCACTATTACCTAGTATGGAATTTCCCGGAGTATGGTACTCAGCTGTGGTGCGACCCGTGTAGATGAACTGTAAAGATTTACCGTTCTTTAGGGTACGCTTAGTTACAAGATCTCTAGCGATTGTATTACGCTGGAATCCCTTGAACATTTCTCCTGAAAACAATTTCAGGTAAAGGGCTCTTCGGTTTGCTGTTGCGGTATTTCCACCTGCTGCGGTGATAACACCATTATCAGCACCCGGTCCCGTTAACAGGGCTGTGTTAGAGCCACTGGTAGTTTGATGTGCCATTAATATGGAATAAAAAATGTATGTTTATCTTTCTTACGCGTAATTGTTTGATCAATTTTGTGGTCTTTCCCACCGTCTAGACGGCAAAAGGTATCCTCCTTGGAGGGCTGATGCCAATTAGGAAGAAGTCCTACACTGAGGTGTTTCTTCCCTTGCATGATAAAGGACATGCGACCATTCTATATAGAGGAAGACGGGTAGCAGTAAGAATACTACTACCCATAGTTCATTAATTTTACGAATCACCTGTAAGTGCTTCCTCGAGAGAGTTGTAGTCAACCTCTTCTTTCTTCTTATCTACACCGGGAGGTTGTTGATCACTAGGGCTAGTATCAACAGGGTCCGGTGAGAAGGACGTCAAGTGCGCCCTTCCATCAGTGGATTGGTGTGCCATAATTAGAATGAATATTTAGCACCTATCTTAGTGCCGTAAGCTG
>CENL01054701.1_pt1 | contig 14318 bp, 8 predicted proteins | sample 530221 | NCBI WGS metagenome assembly CENL01 (sample SAMEA2619791, study PRJEB7988) | marine metagenome | isolation source: saline water (ENVO:00002010), including
CTTTTTCCAAAATTCTATATTGTCGTGTTTTTCTGTCCCTTCTTTTTTTCTACCACCTACAGCCATTATTTGTATGTCTCTTAATCCTTGTGACCTTTTATAATTTTCTACTAGGTCAGCAAACTTAGAACCAATACCTTTATTTCTGGCTTCTGGTATTAAATATATATCGCCTATTCTTTCTTGAGGTAACTTCTTGCCATTAACTTTAGCATTTTCTGCATTTATAAAAGTACCTTGATTGTTTAATAATTTTCGGACCTGAGCTTCAAAATCTATTCTTTCAATTTTATTACCAACACCTTTAAATCCTTTAACATTTACATTACCAAATTTTCTAAGTCCCATTTGCTTTATACCAGATTCTGGTGCTAATGCGTGTATACCTTTTCTTCTCATAGCTTCTTGTAACTTTGGTGATGCTTCAAAGAACATATACTTGCCTAACATAGCTCCATATCTAGCGTTAGGAGACACGATAAAAGATTTATTGACTCTACCTTCGTTTGTTATACCATTCGACTTATTTAAGGCATATATAAATTCCGGTAATGCGGCTATACCACCATCAAAACCTTCACCTCTTTCAAAGTTTTTTCTATCAGCCTTAAGATTCTTTTTATCAATACCTAAACCATCGTCCCAAACAACTAAACTAATTTCATCTTTCTTTTTACCTAGAAACTCTAAAGGTTTCCAATCTCTAGATAGATTATATTCTTTTTTAAATCGTTTTTTAAAAGACTTTAAATATTCATTAGCTACTTTAGTATTAGTAGTTTGTCCAGAGTTAAACCATATCTGTGCTCTTTTATTATAATCTTTAGCATCTCTGATAAAACCCTTACTTGATAACATCTTATTAAGCATTGATGGTATATCTTTTTGTGCTACATTAAAACCAAAGTTATTATGTATATCGTAGTATATATTATTTATCAAGGAGTCTTTATAATAGTTGTCGTGAACTCCTCTAAATTTTTGTTTATACTTTATACCCATCTTTAATAAATGCTTATTAAACTTTGCTTTATTAAAACCAGCTTTATCAAAAGCTTTTTGTATCATATCTAAATCTTTTTGTCTATTGGCTGGGTCCACCATAGGATGCTTCTTAACAAAATACATCGCCGCTTTATCACCTCTACCACCAGTATAGTAATATCCAGCTTCATCTAAATCTTTAGCTATTTTGCTTTTAACCATACGTATAACGTTTTTTGCTTTAACTGGTGGTCCATCGGGAGTAAAGCTTTTATCTAATTCATTCTGTAATCTTCTTAAATCCTTACCAGTAAATCCATACTCTTTACCTTTTCTAACAAAAAAGTCTGCTATGGTATAAAAATTCTCTTGAGGTTTACCAAGCTTGGTATTTAAGTTATTAAACACTTCCTGTATTTTAGGTGGTTCAAATAGCAATTCTTTTTTATCTCCTAAAGGGCTAACTCCTTTATCAATAAAACCTACTTCTCCATCTGCAAAAAATGTTTGGAGTACTAATCTTTTCTTTCTTGTTTGTTCAGCCCAGTTTCTCCACCAATCAATTTCTTTCTGTTCTATATTTTCAAGCTTGTATTCTTTCTTTATAAATTTAATTATCTCTTTAACAGCTCCATCTTTAGGTCTAGCTATGCCTTGCACTGTGCTGTGTAACTCATCCCACTTCTTTGCTATCTTTAAAGACTCTACAAGCCTATCAGCCATATCACCTTTACCAGTTCTTGGTACAATGTATTTATCTACATAACCTTTGCCACCAGAAATCTTACCGGGCAAATTATCAAGCTGGTTAATGTGCATATCAAGGTCTTGGTAATCTTCATTATTAGGGTTGTCTTTTATAACATCCTTAACTTTCTTTATATCTGATTTTAAAACAGGGTCTATCAACTCTCCTTCTGGGTTAAGCTCTGCACTTTCAATGTTTTTCTTAACCATTTTATCCATTGTTTTTTCAATGTCTTTTTGAGTCAAGCCTTCATTTTTCATAGCTTGATTTTGTAACATTAAAGTAGCCGCTTTAACTTCAGGGTCTGAGCCAAACCAAGCATCAAAGTCTCTCTTAACAAATTTCTGCATTTCTGGTGTCCAAGTGTCCCATTCAGGGTGCATCTCTGGGTCAGGCACCTTACCATAAGCTTCTTCATAACCATACTTGTTTTTTATAGTATCGTGTATAGCTTTCCTTGCTAGTCTAGTTTGTAATGGTGTGTCATTAAAACTAAAAGCCGCACCCATAACATACTCATAAACAGCTTGTTCAAAAGGTAAGTCACCCCCATATTGATAGTCAGCTAATTCTTTAGAGAGTACACCAGAAACAGCCGCTCTCATACCATAATCAAATAATTGACCACCACTTAATGTTTTAAGTTTAGGTAAGCCAGTAGCTGGGTCTAATTGACTTGCTTGTAACTTCTTTCCAAAACCTTTCATATTACCTAAAGCTCTAAAACCACCACCATAAACACCACCCCAGCCAACAGCTTCTAAAGCTCTAGGCATACCTTCATCTACTATTCCTCTCCAATCAGATACACCACTAGCTATACCAAGGTGGAATGCACCTTGTAAAACGTCTCCCATTTTATTTTCTGATGAGAATATTTTAGCTATACTTGGAGCGTCTCTTTTTAAAGTAGGATAAGCCTTAGACATTGTTTGAGTAGCTTTATTTGCTACTCTCATAGGTATAGATTTATTTCTAGTAAACTTAGCTATAGCTCTTAATGGTGTAATAAACTTTGAGCCGGGTATATATCCCAAGAAACCTGCTAAACTACCAAGTTGTCTTGCTATTCCTTCTGCTGTGTTATCAGGTTCGTCTTCACCTTGTATTATATTAGCACTAAAACCCTCACCCCATCCTGTAGCAAATTGTTTTAAGCTACCCATTATCATCCCATCTTGATGTTTATCAGAACGAGCAAATGGGATACGGTGGTATTCTGCGTGTTTTTGCAGGTTTTCTATCTCTTTTTCGTTATCATCCCAAAGAGAAGGTTGCAACCTATACTTAACTACAGATTCTCGAGTTTGTTCTTTATTGGCTTTAGGCTCCCAAGGTGCCTTTTGCATTGCCATATGTTAATCTATGTCTTCTTTTAATATATTGTAAATGTCGTAAATGTCTTTAGCTAAAAAGAGTCCAGTAGCGGCACTACCAATTCCATAAGTTCCAACACTAAATAAAGAACCTAAAGCACCTTTCGCCATTAACCCGGCAAGGTAAGCACTTCCTTTCTTCTTTATTATCTTATCCATAATATGTTTAGAGCCTTTTTCTTTTACCAAGGTTTGTAGTTGTTTTAGCATCCTTGGTGCCATCTCTGCACCCATTGCTGTACCCGCTATTTCACCTACTTCTTCACCAGTATCACCACCGATAGCTCCTCCTATGGTTCCCATAGTTAAACCACCCATTGTTGCACCTGCTATTCCATATCCGAATAGTTTCCAACCTTTAATTTCTTTATTAGCAATTTTATCAAGTAAACTATAACCACCTTGTGTTTCAGATATAACTTTAGCTAAACCTTTTTTAGTAACTCTTTCACCTTTTTGCACTATAGAATTTATAGCATCATCTACTATTTTACCCTGTTTTTGACTCATTTCTCCTGTAGCTACCATAGTTTTAACTTGTGCTTTGTGCATAGCTAACTTTCTTTGAGGTATAACGTGGTCAGCTTCATCAAATAAACTTTGTTGACCACCAGTAAATTTAACATCAGACTTAGGTGTCTTAACTCTTCTTAACTCATTGTTATTTTCTATTGCTCGTTTTCTTATCTGTTCAGCAGTCATTCTATAAGGTCTGCCTACTGTCGGAGGTAATACTGAACTTACACCCTGACCCGGAACAACTTGCAATCCTACATTGCCTTTCATTTTAGGAGCTATATTTCTATTCTTTAAGTTCTTTATTCTTTTAGCTTCTCTATCAGCACTAAACTTTTTATTACTAGAACTAACTCCTGAACCTCCTGAATCAGAAAAGTTTTTCCAAGCGTCTTTAGCTTTAGATTCTCCTTTGCCACCATACAATATTTCTTTTTGCCATTCAGCAAATTCTTTTTTACTTGCATTAGGATTTAAGTTTCTCCAAGCTTTACTAGATTCTTTAACGTGGTTTTTCCAACTACTAGCATTGGCTATTTTTTTAATAGTTTCTGATGGTACATTACCACCAAAGACTTCTTTTATAGCACCAAACTTTCCTTTTTTAGCCGCATATATAGCCGCTCCAATAGTACCTACAGTTAATCCTGCTTTGCCATAGTTGTTTTCCCACCAATCTCCAAGTTTATAACTTTCATCTACATCATACAACTCAGCAAGTCTAGAATAAGTATCATCATCCAACATACTAAACAACTGGTTTCTTTCACCATCTTCCATTGCTCTTAATTGTTTGTTAATTATTTCAGGGTAGTCTTCACCATACTCATCTATTAACATAGTAAGTTTTCTTGAATTATTTTTAGCTTCATTTGCTTTACCAACCTCAACAAACTGTTGGAATTGTGCAAAATTACCACCTACTTCAGCTTGATATTTTTTATATAAATCAGCCATTTTTGTTGGGTCACTAAATTTCTGCGATTCTTTTACAAGTGGATTAGAGCTTTGACTATATAACATATCAGCATTACGATTAAACCAGTCTTCAGATTTCCTGTTAACTCCCATAACTCTTGATTGTTCTTTAAGATTAGCTATCTGATATTTACCCATAGCCTCTTGCATAGCGGCTTGTTTTCTTTGTATAGCCTTTGCTTGTAAATCCTCTTCGGGCATATCCGGGTTTAAGTATCCAGAAATTCTAGCTTGTTTAATCTCAGCCATTAGACTAATCCTCCGTTTTGATATGCCATAAGTTTACTTATAAAGCCACCTTCTTGTTTAATTATTGGGAAAGGATTGCTTGGGTCCACCCCTACTGGATAACTTTGTATTATTTCTTCTCGACTTCTTACTGGAGCTGGTTCCGGTCTTGGTTGCTCAATAGGTGCTCTATTTGCATTGTCAAAATACTTTTGCATTGCTCCCATAGTTTCTGGACCAAACTTTCCATCAACTGCTATCCCACCTAATGCTTTTTGTACAGTCATTAATTGTTCAGGTTTTAAACCTTTCAGGCTATCCATATCTTTAACTTTATCAAGTATAGAGGCAGGTATTACTTTGCCATCTACTCCTTCCATCTCTACACCAGTCTTACCTACTTGACCATCTTTAATATCTTTACTTACTTGGTCTTGAGGTACATCTGTATCAGGCATCTCTACATTATCAGCATCGTTTACATAGGCTTGTTGCTTTGGTTTTGTTGCACCATCTTTACCACTATAAAATTGCACATCAGATTGTCCCATTGATGAAAAAGGTATTTCTTCGTTAGCCATATCTACTACATTACCAGCAAAACTCATACCTTTACCAAGCCTTTGTAATAAACTACCTTTTTCTTTACCACTTGCTAAATCTTCATAAGATGCTTTATTATCAGTAAGCCCTTTATATCCAGCTTGTAATCCTTTACCTATTCCAACACCTGCACCAGCTAGTCCTTGTCCTATACCAACAAGTCCACTTAAAGAATCTTTACCAAATTCTTTAGCACCCCTACCTATAGTTGTTGCAAGGTCAGCAGAACCTCCTCCAGCATCTCTTATTTGTCTTGCTTCAGCTTCTCCTATTGGATTACCTTCAGAGTCTGTAGAGTTCATAATACTTTCTAGTTTACCTGCGGCTACTGGATTATCCATATACCTATCTTTCATTCCTCCAAACATACTACTAATACCAGATAATAATCCGCCTCCACCTGTCGCCGCTCCACCTGTTGCCGCTCCAGCCGCCTTACTTGCCAAAGCTGTTTTACCAGCACCTATTAATGCAGGTGCTAGAGCTGTAGCTAATCCACCAAGTAAGTACCCTTGTTTACCATCTTTAGTTATATAGCCACCTCGTTGTACATATTGTTTATAACTATCATCTGTAAAGCCTTTAGCCATTCTACCTGCAAATAATTGCGATTTTAACAAGGCTTCTTTTAAAGGAGACTTTCTGTTTTTCATTCCACCTTTTACAGGAACAGGAGCCATTGCTTTAGCTAATCTCTTATCTTCTTTTTCTTGGTTTCTTTTATCTGCTAATTGCGTAGCATCCAATGGTCTGTCACCATACATTTTTTTAAGGTCTCTACCCATTTTATTAATACGGGCATTCTGACCAAGCTCATCAAACTCTGCTAACATTTTATCATCAGCTCCAGCAGTTTTCATAACTGCTCTCATATTAAGCATACCCATAAGACCTTGAGTTTTTCCTATTCTATCTCCACCCATAACGCCTTGGACCATAGCCATAATGTTGTCTTTTTCTCCATACTTAACAGCATTATTAGCTTGTTCCATTATGCTATCTCTGGTCATACCCGGACCATAATACATATTAGGTCCTGATGCTAACATCCTATCTCTTTCTGCCACTTCTTCCATAGCACGTTGTTTTTTGTACTCTCTATCTCTTTGAGCAGATGCAATTTGAGCTTCTTCTGAGCTTAACATTGCTTGAACGTTTCTTTCACCAAGACTTTGTAATCTTTGAGAATGATTATAAACTTTAGCCATTTCTGGATTTGCTCTAATATCGTCAGGCATCATACCTTGTCTAACAAGGTTCTCCATCTGCATTAAGTCAGTATCAGATGGTTTGTATGGCATTTTTTGTGGATTACCTAAACCTTCTGTTAATTCAGCAAAAGTTATCTTACCTTTATTCATTTTATTAAAAGTTTCAACTCCACCCGGATTATTCATAGCTACATCTCGTATAGCTTCTCTTCCTATATCTCCACCTAAACTCCTAGCTTGGTCAAATTGATTTCTTAAGTCAGCTTCTTGAAGAACTTTCTGGTCCATTTGTTGATTTTGAACTCTTGCTCTTCTATCTGCTTGTGCATTATTAACAGGCATTCCTGTAAACCTAGCTTGAGGCTTAAGGGTTGATTGAAAATATTCTTGTTCTATTTTTTCTCTTTCAGCTTTTTTATCATAAACCATTCCACCACCCATACTAGCAGGTCTTCTAACATTTGCTAAAGCACTATTTCTTTTTAGTCCTTTTAAATACTTTTCTAAATCTTTATCCGCCATAGAGGTACCCTCCCATTCTCATCTTAACTTTTCCTTTATCAAATCTAGGAGCTTTTTCATTATTAACTTCATCAAGATTTTCTTTACCTATAGCATTAACTGCATTTCTATTTAGTACATATTCACCGGGTTCTAGTTTAGCATCTACTGTGTCTCCGGGTAGTGGACTATACTTGCCTTTTGTCATTCCTCCCATAGCCATACCAAGCATACTAGTAGCCATTGCATCATCATCTGACATTCCATTACCTACTGGCTTAGGATTTTCTGGGTCTTCAACTTGTCCTCCGTGATTATAATTTTTAATATAACCACCTTCTTGTAAAAAAGAACTTGCTCCACCTAAAGCCATTGCAGGGTTACCCATTAGTAATCCACCACCAATTTTTAAAGCCCCACCAAGCATTGCACCTTTTTGTGCCCTAGCTCTTGCTTCTACTTTTTTATTATACTCTCTAGCAGATTCACCCATATTAAAACCTGCTTGTGCAATTTGACCTTGGTTAGCTAAAACACCACCCATTGTACCAAGTGCATTTTCTTGCTGTTGAAACATACCTCTTTGATATTGGTCCATAACTCCAGACTGAGCTTTGTTTGCCATATCTTGTTGTTGAAAAGCCATAGCTGCCGCTGGAGCACCACCTGCACTTGCCGCAGTTCTTTGTGCCAACCTAGCTGACTCAGCCGCATTATCAGCACTACTGCTTTCCATCATTGCTAATCTAGCTCGATTTTGCTCACTACCAATGTCCATCTGTTGCTCAGCAATACCCATCATTTTATCATAACCAGCATTGGTACTTCCCATAGCTGTTTTATAACGCTCTTGCTGTGCGTCTATATCTATAGCATCTTGTTTTCCGGATTTTTTATCTATCCAATCACTTAACCAACTCATATCTATACCTTATCTCTCAGTTTAATATAACTATTTTTTAAATTCAAAACCACTTACAGATGAATTACTTGACCTTATCCAACCCTTAACGCTTTTTATCTCCACATAAGGCGTATCTTTATCTATAATTACTCTTATAGAACCAACTTTACCACTACTAGATGTCTTATCTTCACCTTGTATAAGTTCTTTTAACTCATCAATTTTGTTTGTTACTTCTTGTCCAAAAAATCTATCTGTATCACCTTTAAATATTCCAGAAGGTTTGCCAATAGCTTGTGACTTTTTAATAACTTTCTTTATTTTTTTCATTATTTAGGTCTCTTAGGCTTATAAATTACCGAAGTTGCTTTAGCTCTGACATCACGATTAGTATTACTACCAGCTATTTTTAACTTTACCCAATGCAGTTTCCCATTATCTGCATTAGCTAATTTAATAGCTGTATTAGTACTGCCAGAAAAACTACTACTTACATCTTGACCACTTTGCCAAGCTGAGTTGTTTTCTGGAACTTTGTACTGTAAACTAATATTAGCTCTGTCAGAGCCTTCTACTTTTATGTTTCTGACTTTCTTGTCAACCATAGTTTCACCCATACCCAGTTTCTTTGAGTGCCACTCCCAATCGGCTCTTTCACTAGTTCTACTTAAATATTTTTGTATCTTGTTATTATCTAGTAACAATACAGTATGTCCATCTTTTGTTAATAATGTGTCTTTTACTTTTTTGTCAGTCTGCCAAAGGTCCCATCTTCTTTTACCAAGTGAATATGCCCAGCATAAATGATAATCAGTACTACTTATTGTTTTTGTAAAGAATAATAAAACTGCTTTTCTTTTAGCATCATAACCAAATCTTACATCATCTTTTTCTGCATTAGTTAAATTTAACCATCCATAATCATCTACGTTTAATATTGGTCCACCTATAGGACTAACTTGTGGTGTAGAAATATAAATGTTTCTATAATCTGCCCATATAAATCCAGCATCAGTAACCATTTTAGTTTGAGTATTTATACAACCAATACCTTCTACAGTATCTTCAGTATATAAAGTTTCAGGATTTACCATAGCCATTTGATTATTACTAAAAGCAAAAAGTTTACCTTGAAATCCTTGTAAGGCTATAGGTACAAAAGGTAGTTGTATAAAATCTTTTGACCAATCAAATATAGAATACTTAGCAGGTTGAGACCTAAATACATAGTTACTAGCATCTTCTATTTCTGAATGACTACAATTACCAACAAACATATATCCGTTAAGCTGTGCATTACAGCTATAATTTATATGTAGATTGTACATATTTTCACTAATGCCATTAATAGCTTCATATGTAGCTTCAGCGTCTCCTGTATCAATTACATCAAATTCAAAATATCCTGTAGTTGCATTCCAACCAAAAGACTTTAAAGAAACTTCTTGTATAAATCTATATTGACTTTGTGGGTCAGTAGAAGCGTCTGTAAGTGATATAGCTCTATAAACTGCAACTCCTGTAACTCTTGAAGGTATATCAAATCCACCTTTAATTTGCACAGTTACTTTTAAATGAGTACCAACATCTTTACCTGAAGCATCATCTGTAGTATCATCAGCATCATTATCATCACCAGCAGGACCTGCCGCTGTTGTAGATATAAATGCAGTTTCTTGATATCCATCTAATACTAAAGATGCTCTGTAAAAAGCAGTATTAACTCCTAAAGGTCCAGCCCAATCTGTATTTGGTACCTGCTCTGGTGTAGTTATATTAAAATAATTACCACCACCTGAACTAAACAAATTACTAGTAGTGCCTCCAGTTCTAGAAACCATCTTAAAAAAAGCTATATCTTGAAAAGCATCATTTTTTACAGCATAAGCATAATCAGCTACGTCAGCATTTGGATGCCAAACAGTAGTACTTGAGTCTTTCCAATCTGTGCTAGGTGCCCACCAGTTAGTTTCTGTTAACCTATAACCATTTTTATCGTCTCCAGTAGAGCCAATTATAGGAAGGTATTGAGTTTTTTGTGCTGTATCAGCTTTAGAATTAGTGCTAGTACTATGTGCATAAAAATAAGTAGAACCTTGTTTGTAATCTGTTACATAATTAGTTTGAGCTAATCCTTTTTCCCAAGAGGTGTAAGCGTTATATGGATAATCAGTAGTTTGCTTGTTCCAATCGTTTGGAAATATATCTACAGTAGGATGAGAACCAGTTGTAGTTTGTAAATTCATAGGTCTAGAAGCCTCATCTCCAAATCTATATAAACCATACTGTCTATTACCGGGTCTTATGTAAGTCATAACAGCTCTTCTTCGAAGAACCCCCTCTGTTAAAATATTAAACCTTCCGTTTAAACCAAACAATGGCTTACTACTAGGACAGGCATCTAAGTTAAGACTCCCTATAGTGCTATCTTGATAAGGTATAAGTTCGCTTATATTAGCATTGTCACCTACATTAGGTAAGTTGTTTTTTAATTGTGTTGATAGTTCTCTGCTGTCTTCATAGTCTACAGTGTGACTTAACATTTTAAATACTTGAGGTCCTTCAACAGTGCTTATAGGTATAAAGCTTGTTACCCATCTTAAAGGTCTAGCTTCTTGTTTTTTTAAATAATCATTTACAACTACTTTTGCATCTGACTCTGAAACTTCCCCATCTCTTCCATCAAGATAAACTGGACCAAACAAATCTGCGTAATAATAACCTGAATGATAAGCCGCTTCATATTGTGTAATTACTTGGTCTACATATTGTCTTGTAAAATTACCACCTAATATTCCGGCTCCACTATTAGCATATATAGGAGATGAAAATTCACAAGTATATCCTATTATAGGGTTTTGACCTTCATTGTCATACCCACAAAACTCTAAAGAATGTAATGTAGGAACATTTTCAATACCAAACATTCCTCTTGGTAAAGAACCAGCATTTATAGATATAAATTGAAACTTTTTCATTGTGTCATCTAAAGGATTGTTTGGTTGACTAGCACCCCAAGTACCATAAGCACTTACTTGGTCTACAGCGTCTAACACACTATTATCATTGTTAACAAAAACCCAATACCATCCCGGTGGTCTACTATATTGTTGACCATCAAGTGTATCATAAGGTTGCATATTTTGCCAGTTTTCATTACCAACGTCTCCAACTTGACCTGAAGTAGCTACAGTATTTGGAGTTATGTTATCCCAACTTCCAGTTGCTACATCACCTTGTAAATAATCAGAGCCTACATCCATAGATGTTTTCCAAAGCCATTCGTAAGCTTGGTATTTAGAAGCATTCCAATGAGCATAACAATCTCTAGCACCACTTATAACAAGAGTCCAGTTAGTTCCTCCTGATATAGCTGTGCTATAACTACTATGTCCCGGAGCTTTGTCAGGGATTAAAAGAATATCGTGTATTTTAGTTAACCCTGAGTTATTTGAATCGCCATTTCCAGCTTCCCCGTGAGATACTGGATTTGTTATTTGAATAGTACAAATTCTACTAGGTGATTGTCCTACTAAATTACCACTTCCCGAAGTATTAAGGTCATATAAATCTACTTCAGCTATATACAAAGATGTATCAGTAGACTCTCTTACAATCATAAAACCATCTGTATATTTATTACTATCAAAAATTCCTAAATATTTTTTAACAATGTAGGGTTTAGACTCGACAGTAACTTCAAACTGTCTATCAAGATGTTGATTGTATATATAAAACTTACTATCATCTACATCATCTTTTAGCCCAACAATAATTCTTGCATCTTTAGTAGCTTCTCCACCACCGCCTCTTAACGCTATAGATTTATAAAAAGCATTTCTATCTGGAGTTTCTATAGAAGAAACTAATACATCCATAGCTGGTTGAGACTTTAATTGTAGCTCATTTGTTTCTCCTGCCATCCCCCCATTTTTATTATAACCAAGCCATCTAGCAGGTCTATCTTTCCCTTTAGCTACATATATTTCTTTATTTTTAGTTTCAAAATCTAATTTGCTATTAGATACAGGTCCTATGTTAGTTTGAGCATTTAATATAGTAGGATTATCTCCATCAATATTTTCAACAACACTTACATTCCCTACGCTATCAATAGCCAATAAATTCCTACTATCATCTATATCAATATTTTGTAGATACTCTAAATTATTATTTAAATTTTCAAAAGTGTAATCTGCATAAACAGTAAAACACCATTTATCTCCAGAAGTATAACTACTAGCATTTGTTCTAGTAAACATTACACTAATTCCATTTCTTAATGTATAACTAGTATTTACTACTATAGCGTCACCATATTGACTAATGTCGCCATCTTTATCATACCAAGCTGACCATTCTGTAGAAACTTTTAAATTGCTTTGAGATGAGCCATATATTAATAAGTTAGTACCTGCATTAGCTAATGCTAATGTAGAAGCTACACGAAAAGTAGTATCTGTTAACTTTATAAAATAATAAATAGCGTTGTTTTGTAAACCTTGTGTACCCGGGTCACTGGCACTTGTAAAAATAAAATTACTTAAACTTACTGTTTGACCAGTTACAATATTGTGATTACTCGGAGTAGTAAATTTATTATTTGATATATCACTTGTAACATTTGATATTACAGTAGGTGTTTCAGACTTATATCTCCATAACCATTTTTCACTATTAGCAACATCTCTAACTTTTACTTCAAAGTATTCATTTTCCGTACCTGTAAAGTTTCCAGTTATTGCTAGGTAACTTTTATTATTAGGGTTAGTTGGACTGCTAAATGCCATTATGCTGATTGATGTTGGTCGTTTCTAGCTGTTGTAGCAGAAGTAGGTGAAGGATAAGAATACGTAGTTGGTCTGTTGTAATTAGTTAATTCTATTGTTGCTGTAAAACCTGTCTTCTTTAAATAATTACTTTTAGGTACTCCTCTTAATTCACCACTTGTTAAAGGGTCTATATTAAGACTATAAGTAGCCGCATTTGCAGGTATATCTAACTCGTCTTCAGGTGAAGACATTATACCTCTATCAAAAGTTGGTATTTCAAATATTCTTTTAGGCATATTAATTCCCGTCTATAGTTTTGCCCCAGAGTGATGTGACACCATCCAATATATTAACAACGTGAACTGTAAATCTGTCGTCTGTATAGTAATCAACCACTGCAAAAGCGTGTTGCCAATTAGTTTTTCTATTTCCAAGCCATCCGTTAGCTTCATCTGACATATCCTTTAAACATCCAATACTCCAAGCTGATTTAGGTCCGTCAACGTGTGTAACACTAGCCATTTGCAAATCGTGATGATGCCCGTACATTACATTGCATCCTAGTCTTATAAGGTGATTTCTTGCGTGTGCTACTCCAGCGTAATGATTTCCGTGATAAAAATGTAAATGCCCTATCTTTAGATACTTTCCGTTTGGATGGTATTCGTACCCTCTTTTGTCTAGAAGCAAAGCTTCTTTCACGGTAAGCCCTTGAAGATACGGATTCTCTTCTGAGAAGGCGTTTAACCATTGCTCGTGATTACCTTCCAAGAAATATCTTTCGTTGCATTTAGCATAATCAAGTGCATCATCAATTAAGTCCATTCCTTTGTTAACAGCTTTGATATCTTCGTAGACTCTGGGTAATTGATATTCCAATGGTGGACGTTTCTTCTTTTTCCACTGGAAATGACTGACGGAACTCCATTCGCCTGTGTCTCCCAAGTCCACATAAAAATCTGGTTTAACTCTTCTAATCGCCTCACAGACGACATTAATTGCTGGACCATCGTGAAGAGGAAAGTGTTTGTCTGGTGTGACAATACCTCTCTTAACGACAGCATCATTTAATTTGGTAACTCTTCGCATATGTTTTCAAGACCTCCTAAGTCAATCCATAGTTCGGATGCTATTTTTAAATACTTCATTGTTGTCCGTTTTGTATATTTTAAATACCTTTCTTTACAGGTGTCGCATTCCCAATAAAGCGGTCCTGTTTTTGCACCAATCAACTCAATTCCTATGATGTTATTGCTCCCACAACAATTACATACCTCAGGTGCTTGTTTAAATCGTTTCGTCCCTCTAAACTCAAGTTTATCAAATATATCTTTAGATGATTCTGGTTTAGACAGATATTGCTCTTCTGTACCAGCCATACCAATATTTACCTAATTTCGGTTTTCTATTTACCAAGTCTGCATAATACTTTACTCTATAGCTACGTAGCCTTTCTGGCTCTAAACCTGACTTAAGGGCGTTACTTATCGTCTTTGG
>CENL01026349.1_pt1 | contig 14287 bp, 5 predicted proteins | sample 530221 | NCBI WGS metagenome assembly CENL01 (sample SAMEA2619791, study PRJEB7988) | marine metagenome | isolation source: saline water (ENVO:00002010), including
TTTTTTTTATAATGGCACAACAGAATTCTACGCTGACCACTAACCTGACACGGCCTGGTCAAGCTAACTCTACGGGTGATTCCCGCGCCTTGTTCCTCAAGCTGTTTAGCGGCGAGATGTTCAAGGGTTTCCAGACCAATACGATCGCTCGCGATCTGATCATGAAGCGTACCCTGAAGAACGGCAAGTCTTTGCAGTTCATCTACACGGGTCGTACTAAGTCCGAATTCCATACTCCTGGTAACAGCATCCTCGGTAACTCCGATGGCGCTCCTCCAGTGGCAGAGAAGACCATCACCGTTGATGACCTTCTGATTAGCTCTGCTTTCGTCTACAACCTGGACGAAGTCCTCAGCCACTACGACCTGCGTTCCGAGATCTCCCGCAAGATCGGCTACGCCTTGGCTGAAAAGTATGACCGTCTGGCATTCCGTGCTGTTGCACGAGGTGCTCGTCAGGCATCCCCTATCACCAAAACCGGCTTCGTTGAGCCTGGTGGTACTCAGATCCGTGTTGGTTCTACCACTAACGATTCTGATGCTTACTCTTCTTCCGCACTGGTGTCTGCTTTCTATGACGCTGCTGCTGCTCTGGATGAAAAGGGTGTCACTAATGATGGCCGCGTTGCCGTCCTGAACCCTCGTCAGTACTACGAGCTGATCCAAGCTGTTGGTTCCAACGGCCTGGTGAACCGTGATGCCCAAGGCACCGCTCTGCAAAACGGCAACGGCATTATCGAGATTGCTGGCATCCAGGTCTACAAGTCCATGAACATCCCGTTCTTGGGTAACTACGGTACTGCTTATGGCGGCACCACTGGTGTTACTGATCCTGGTAACACTGGCTCTTTCGTTGCTGAAACCATGGAAGATGCCTCCGGCGCTTCTACTGGCATCAACAACGACTACGGTACTGCTGCTGAAGTCGGTGCTAAGTCCTGCGGTCTGATCTTCCAAAAGGAAGCAGCCGGTATGGTCGAAGCTATCGGTCCTCAAGTTCAAGTTACCAGCGGTGACGTGTCCGTCGTCTACCAAGGCGATGTGATGCTTGGCCGTCTTGCATGTGGTGCAGACTATCTGAACCCTGCTGCAGCCGTTGAGCTGTACGTGGGTGCATCTGCTCCTTCTGCTTTCTGATTTATTCATTAGGGGATCCTTTGTGGTCCCCTTTTTTTTATCTTTATAGATATGACTATTCCTTCTATTGATCGGCCTTCAGAGCTAAACGCAATTAATGAAGTCTTGGCGGCTATAGGTCAAGCACCTGTTACCACCGTGGATCAAACAAACCCGGACGTTTCGATTATCCAACAGACTCTTGCTAATGTGTCTAGGGAGGTTCAATCAGAAGGGTGGCATTTTAATAAAGAATCAAGTTACAAACTAACTCCTCAGGCTGACAAGACTATTCCTATTCCTGACAATATGCTTAGTCTTGACCTTGATGCCAAGTATTACGGAGCCAAAGACGTCGTTCGTCGTAATGGCAAGCTGTATGACAAGTGGAGAGAGCCAAGAGAACTAGCTTACACATTTGACTCTCCTGTCTATGTAGATGTAATTTGGTTCACTGAATATTCCGACATTCCTACACCTATCCAGGACTATATCGTTGCACGCACAGCAGCACTTGTTTCTACTCGTATTGTTGGTGACGCTACACAATACCAAATCCTTCAAGCACGTGAGTTAAACAAAAGAGCCAATGCTCTTGAGTATGACTGTAACTCTGCTGACTATACATACTTTGGTCATCCACGTGGTGACAACTCATACAACCCTTATCAACCTTACAGAGCTCTTTATAGATAATGGCTGCGATTACACAACGCATACCTAATTTACTTGGTGGTGTTTCGACTCAACCGGATTCAAAAAAACTTCCAGGTCAAGTCAGAGAAGCTGTTAACGTTTATCCTGATCCGGCTCTTGGACTTGTTAAAAGACCTGGCTTTAAGTTCCTAACTGCTTTACATAACGGTTCAGGAACTAATTATACAACGCCATTCTTTAGCAATGCTAAGTGGTTCTATATCAATAGGGATGACGACGAGATCTACATTGGCTGTATAAAAGGAGCAGCATCTAATGGTGACATCCATATTTGGAATGCTACGCCTGACTCTAATGGAGCTTATGTAAAAGCTACAGTTAACTATACTGGCTCCGCACGTAACTACTTAACGGCTCTTGCTTCTGATGACTACCAAGTTCTAACTGTTCAAGATACTAGTATTGTAGTAAACAAAAAGAAAGTTGTAACAGCTAGATCAGGTCCCAGCTTTACTGCTAACTCTGTAGGTACTGTTTTAATCAAAGCGGTTGAGTATAGTTCTACTTATAAGGTTATTGTCAACGGTACTGATTATCAGTATCAGACTTATAATGCTGATACTTTTTCTACTGATACTGCCACAGATACCAAGCTAAATGCTGATACTATTCTTACTGGTTTAAAATCAGCTATTGATGCTGCTAGTATCAGTGGTTTGACAGTAACAAAAGGCTCTAACTGTTTAGAGCTATCTAGAACTTCTTCGTTTACTTTAGACGCTGAGGGTGGTAGTACAGGCACTGCACTCGAATCCTTTCAGGATGAAGTAGAGACATTCACTGATCTTCCTGCTACGGCACAACATGGTCGTGTTGTGAAAATTTTTAACACTAACTCTGGAGCAAGTACTTTTTACGCAAAGTTCTTTGCTAATAAGGGTAGTGGTATTGGTGATGGTTATTGGGAGGAGACAATTGGTCCAGGTGTTTCCCCTGGCTTGACTAATTCCACAATGCCTCATGAGCTTGTTAACACCGGTCTAAACACGTTTACTTTTAAAGAGATTACTTACACTGATCGTTTGGCTGGTGATCTAGAGACGAATAGTAATCCTACATTTGTAGACAAGACAATTAATGGTGCATTCTTTAACAGCAACCGTCTTGGCTTTCTGACTGGTGAAAATGTCTCAATGAGTCAGGCTGGAGAGTTCTTTAATTTCTTCTTCATTACAGCTACCACTGCTGCTGCTTCTGACCCTGTTGACCTTGCTTGTTCTAGTACACGACCTTTGCAGCTTCATGCTGCTCTGCCTTCCCCTAGTGGTGTCTTGCTATTCAGTCAAAGCCAACAGTTTTTGATGTACTCGCAATCTGGCACATTGTCTCCACAAGACGCTGTGATCACAGGTATGTCTAACTACGAGACAGATCAAAAGATCTCTCCTGTAGAAGTTGGTACTAGTGTCTTCTTTGTCAGTAAAACTCCTTCTTGGTCACGAGTCTTTTCTTACACCCTGCAGGGCTTACAGACTCCACCACAAGTCATTGACATTGCACAGGTTGTTTCACAGTACATTCCTTCGTCTGTAACACAGATGATTAGCAGTCCACAGAATTCTTTTGTGGCTATGTATGGTGAGTCAGACCGTAATGTCTATATGTTTAAGTTTTACAATACAGGTCAAGGCACCGTAATGCAGTCTTGGTTTAAGTGGGAACTTCCTGGTTATCCTCTTAGTATTAATGTAGAGCAAGACGTTATTTATGCTGTTATTCAGGCTGGTAACAAGTACATTCTTTCGAGTCTAAACATCAGTAGCAGTACAGATGAGTCTATCTTGATTAGTTCTGACGGACGCCGAGTAAGTCCCTTTATTGACTTCTATGCTCCTGCTTCAAGTGTTACTAGTATTACTGGTGGTTCCCGTATTAACCTTCCATATAATGACATCTCAGGACTAGATCCTGTCATGCTTGTCAAAGGTGACGGTGTTGACTTTGACTCTATTACTGATTCAGGATTTACGGCTCCTGTCACTAAAGTTGTGGATGGTTCTTCTACATATTTCTTTGTTGAAGGTAAGGATCTGAGCGCACAAGCTGCTGATGTTATTGTCGGGTATAAGTTTGGGTATGACATTGAATTACCTACATTCTATTATCAACCCACACCAGACGGCTCTAGGTCTGATTACAACGCATACCTTCTACTTAATAGGTTGACAATATCCTGTGGAGATATTGCTAACTTTGGTCTAAAGATTAAAACTAAAGGTGTTAGAGGTCAGTCATTTACCTTTACTGGCGATGGCTCTACTACTTCTTTTGCTTTACCGTTTACACCTAGAGATCGTCGGGACATTGCTATTCAAATAAATCAGTCGGTCACAGAAGCTTTTACCATCACTACTGAAGGTGTAATTACTTTTACAACTGCACCGTCCAACAATTCAACGATTGTTGCTTTTGAAGACTTTGTACTGTTAGAAGATACTGCTGCTAAATACAACACATATCTTGCTGACGATGTGTCTATTGACGAATTATCATTCCTTACTTTTCCCGTGAACCAAAGAAATAAAAACGTAGAAATTAGAATTTTCAGTGATTCACCATTCCCACTTTCTGTAGTTTCCATGGTTTGGGAAGGTCAGTACTCACCCAAGTTTATTAGGAGGGCATAATGACAAGTAGTTTTCTAAACCCATCAACAGGTGCATTATTAGGCGCCGGCTTGGCGGCTACGCCATTTTTTGGGCCACTGGCTGTTCCCATTGCATCTGCAGCTACTACCCTTTTAGGTGGAATTTTTGGAGGATCACCTAGTGGTGGCGGCGGCAGCACTGGTATGGGTAAAAAGACCAAAGATTACTTAAGAGACAAGCAAGCTGATTCATTCGACAGTCTTGCTACGCAGTGGGCTACGCAGGTACAAAATCGTGAAACTGCGATTGAGACGTATAATTATGCACGAGAACAGGAATACGCAAATTCCCTAGATGAGTACGAGATCTATTTAGATCAACGTGAAGAGGGCTACAACACTCAGCTAGACTTGTATATAGACAGTGTTGACACGTTTGATCTTACAACAGATCTTAATTCCATGTCAGCTCAAATTGCAATAAATGATTCTTCTCGTGTTTACAATGAGCGGATTATAGAGCTTGGTATGCAGCAACAGCAGTTGATGATTCAACAGGGAACTTTTGATGCTCAGACTGAAATCAGTAACCAGCTTATTGAATCTCAGATGGAAACATCAATTATGTCTGCGAGTTTGAATGCTTACGGTATTCAAGCTTCCACTGAAACTAATTACAACGTAGCTAGTTTTGAGTTAGAGCAGCAAGCATTTCAAACCCAAGCTGATGCTATTAGATTATCTGCTGATGCAGAAGCTACTCTTGCTAACGCAGAGATCAGACAAAATGATATCTTGCGTCAACTTGATCAAGCCATCAGTCAGGCTGACTTTGCACAACAGGAGCTGATCTTAGCTAGAGAACAAACACAAGCTGATGGTGCTGTTCAAACTGATGAAGCACGACGTCAAGCATTGCTTGCAGAAGGTGCGCAGATTGCTAAAGGTCAAGCTGGACGTTCTGCTCAAAAGTCAGTGCAGAGTATTACTTTTCAATCTGAACAAGTGCAAGCTCTTATTGCGTCTGCAATTACAAGAGCTGACTCTAAATACATGTTAGATAAGTCCAAAATTGCTAGTGAACTAGCTTTTGCTAGAGAACAAGGTAAGAGTGAACTCTCAGCTGCTGCTGTACAGCTTGATCAGTCTGCTGCAGGCTTTGGTGCTGCTGCTCTTGATTTTGCTGCTAGAGACGCCGCTCTACTGGCTAATGAAGCACGAATCCAAGGTATGTTCACTATGGCAGGCATTGACCTTGAAAAGACTTCCTTGAACCTGTTGTCTCAGCAGAATAGCTTGATGTCTCAGTTAGCTACTAATGAAGTCAAAGCTGCTGAAGCTGCTGCAATGACTAGTCTTTCATTGTCTTCTATTGAATTTGCTAAGGATAGTGCTCACAGAGAGCATCTTGTCCAGACCGATAAAATTAACTTCAATTTGTATCAAGCTAATCTTGGTGCTGCATCTAATATTCTTAGTGAACCTGTTCTTCCTGATCTTCTTCCTCCACCTGCATATCCACCTGATCTTGTCTTAGATCCGATCCCTGAGATTGATTTTAAACAGATGGAGAAAATAGGAAACAAGGGTATTAAGGCTCGTATTGATACAGATTATGCTGGCATGGCTGCACCTGTTCTTCAGCAAGTTGCTTCTTCTGTTTTGTCAGTTGCTGATCAAATTGTTGAGATCACTGACTCTTTTAGATCACCAACTAATCCACTACAGCCGGGTTCGGTTACAGACAACTTTTTTCCTTTAGACTCTAGCTTTACCCTGCCAACGCAGTTTCAATCTACTAATTATATGAATACTGCTACGTCTAATCCGTTTACTATGATGTCTAATATGGACTTCTCTTCTGGTTTTAATACTCCAGTAGCTAATACACCTTCCTATATTCCATCTTCTGATTTTAGTATTGGTGCTAATTCCTTTACTGAAGCAACTCCATTTGTCGTTCCATAAACTTTTTCCTAACTTTTAATTATGGCCCAACTGTTCTCAGGGTACGCCCGAGGAGGTAACTTTCAGCGTGTTACTCCTTATAGCAGAGCAAGTGCAATCACATCTGGTACAGCGTATGTACGCAACGCTCAAAATCAGATGCTTGATCAACAACGTCGTAACGCAGCATTTCAACATGAATTCCTTCAAAGAAACTTTCAGCTTAATACTGAATTAACTCAAAAGTTTGAAGACTTAGAACTGGAATCTGCTAATACAGAACGTCAACTTAAACAACAGAAGTATGAAGCTGAGATGGATGCTATCCGTCGGCGCTCTGAAGACAAAAGGCAACTCCTTGAGTCTATTTCTGGTATTTCTCAAACAGCTACAGACCTTCTTATCGCTGAACGTAAAAAGGTCAACGATGCACAACTTACTAATAGTCAAGACCTTGTAATTCAATACGGCCTTACTGGTCAAGAATTACAGGAGCTCCAGACGATGGAGCAGACTTTGGTTGAAATGGATGCACAGCAAAGCCCAGTTCTCCAGCGTCTACGGAATGCTGGAGCGTCTGAGGCTGACATCCGTACACTTCAAAAACGATCGGGCTACAACGCATACGGAGCAGCTTTAGGTGTCGTACTGAATTCCAAGGAACAGTATGACTCCTACCTAACAGCTAAGCGTAATGAGGAGGTGCCACTTGGTAACCAAGTTATGTCACTCTCTTCTGCTGAAGCTGCAGGTGATATTAATGCTATTACCGGATTGTTTGCAGTACACAGGCAGAACTTCATTAAGGGCTATATGCCTGGTATGGATCCAACCTTTATTGCTAAACATGCCCGTGAAGGTTTCATACAAGCTGAGAGCCGTCGTAAGCGTAGTATTGCCACCAGCATTGAAAAGAAATCAGTAGAAGCAAACCGTGCTACAGAGCAAAAGCAGCTATTAATAGCTCTTAAGAATGATCCTATTAACGGTTATTCGTCTGAACTTTATCGTAAGTCTGGTGGTCTTAGCAGTAGTACGTTAGGTGTTGTCGGTGAGCGTCAACACGAACTATTTGTTGAGCTTGTTAATGACAGTGTAGTACGTGGTCCCACTGCTTCTAAAGTACTTAACGCACCTATCTTTGCAAAGCATTTAAATAAGACTGTACCTTACAAAGAAGCCTTTCCAATTAAGGCTAATGAGATACAGCAAGCTATCGACAAACAAGAAGAAGACCGTCTTCGTTTTGCTGATAATAAGCGTAAAGAATCTATTGATCAAGGCAAGGCTTTGATGAGTTCCTTGATCCAAGAGTTTGTCAACGATCCAACTACCATTAATGATAGGAGTCTTGATCAGGCCGCAATTGCTGTTATGAAAACTGGCTACATCGAAGGTGCCAACAAAATCCAAAGCCTGAAAAAGTATTCTACTGAAAAGACAAACGACCGTGAATTCGACACGATCTGGTCTAAGCAAAAGGCACTTGGTGTTTTCCCTACTACAAGTGACATTTTATTCAGTAAGTTGTCTCCTAATAAGATGACAGTTGAACTCCAGCAACGAAAGGATTTTGAGGATACTGGTCTTTCTGATGATGTTATGGGAAATGCTGACAAACGCATTAATTCGATGTTACGCACAGCGCTTGGTGCTGCATATGGTAGTACTCAAAGAGTACCTCCTGAAAGTCTAATTGCTGCCAGCGCTAACGCAAAGCGTGAGTTTATTGCTGATTTTAGGACTGCTTATAAAGGTGACCCAGTAGAGGCAGAGCGATACGCAATTGGTGAATTTAAAAAAGAACTTGATCAACCTGAAGGTCTTTACAAATTAAAAAAAATTGGATTTTTAAAAAATGGTGAGCCATCGTTTGAGACTGGTTTTGTTAACTTTGCTGCCACTGCTCAGCCTAAAAAAGTAAGTCCCCTACCTGCTATTGCTAATGCCCATAAAAATGGTGTTGAAGCCTTTCGTAGTGAGTTGTATGTAGATACAGGTAGGGTTAAGCAATACGTCACTGAACTAAACCAAGGCAATTCACGGCCTATCCCTTCAGAGATTTATAACATCAGTAAATCTTTAAAAGGTACTGTCCCCCTTTCTGAGATCATCACTAGTCAAATTGAACTGGCGAAACAAGCTGATCCGTCTATTCCCGAATTCAACCCTGAAGTAAAGAACATCTTTGAACAAGCAGAACAAACTGTTTCCCCAAAGATTCTTTCTATTATTCAACGCTACAACACTCCAGCTACAGTAGATCGTAATTTAGTTTCTTCTGACATTCCTTCTATTTATGATCGTTCGAATCCTTATGTTTCGTTTGGTCAGATGTTGGAACAAGTTGGTGTGGAGGAAAAATTTATCCCGACCTTTGCAGCAATCATGATGGGTGAATCAACCGGGAGAGCTGCTATTGATACTGCTGCGTCAGGTTTAGATCCTCTCAAATTGAATGAGTATTCTATTGGCTTGATGCAGATCAATACAAAGGCTCATATGGATAAGCTGGATGCTCTTGGTTACACAATGGAAGATCTGCGTAATCCAGTTAAGAACCTAAGGGTTGCAATGTTGGTTTGGGATGAATGGATTGATGTTTTGATGAGACAAGGTATGAGTTTAGAAGAAGCTAAGGTTCAAGCTTTAGATCGTTGGGGAGCATATCGTGACGGTAGATATAAAGAATTCTTAGAAGAGGCTGAGCAATCCTGGCAACGTCACAATCAACAAAAAGTGCTACCTACGTGGCAACGTACTGAAAACATGAATCGATGGGCACAACAATGGATTGACCAAAATGGAGGAGCTTGGGCACGATGACCTATTCTGGACTTACTGATTTTGAAAGGCAAGTTGAACAAGCTCGCCAAAATAATTTAGATGTAGAAGCGGAGCGTGAGCTTGCTTCTAAAGAAGAAGCTGCTGCTATGGAAGCTGCTATGGAAGCTGCAGTTGAATCTGGTGAAAAGCAAGGTCCAACGTTAGAGCCTGGTCCTACTGAAAAGTTCAATCAATACCAAGCTCCTGGTACAGAAGGTACTTCTGGTGGTCTTATTGTAAACCCAGTAGACACTTTTAAACGCCTTTCTCTTCCTACTAAAGGATTGATTGATACCATTGGTAATGCAATCGGTATGGTTCCTTGGTTGAAACCTGTTGATGATGCACTAGATAAAGTCTTACCTAAGGAGGATGATCCTGCTGAACAACTTGCACGTGATATTAGCGGTCTTGTAGTACCGGCAATGCTAGGTAATGCAGGTGTTTTGGCTGCATCTGACAAGGTTAATAAGGCAGTTATGCTTTCATCACGTACGAAAGTTGGTGGTGAGATTGCTGCACGTCTTGGCGTAGAGGCTGGTGTTGCTTATACAGCCCAGTCCTCCGCTGAGGATGAAAACATGGCTCAAACTCTCAATGAGACGTTTGGGATGTCTTTACCAAATGCTACTTCTGATGATGATTCACCTGCTACACGTCGTAAGAAACATGCACTAGAAGCAGCTGGTTTCTTTGGTCTTACTGAAGTACTTGGGCTTGGCCTTAACTTCTACAAGAAGACACGTCTTAAGGGTACTGATGATGTATCCGAAGCAATCGTTCAATCAAACAATCGTATTGACCCCGAGAACCCTCTAGAAAGCTCCTACGAGGCTGCTAAGGCAGAGCGTCAGGAAGTATTGACAGAGGAGATGGTAAGGCGTCTAGAAGCCGGTCCAGGTGCTGTTGGGCCTTTTGGTGACATCCGAGATCCTTCTGTAGCTCGTACCGCTGAACAAGCTCACGATCCCTTCATACACAAGTTTGCTGAACCACATGAGACGTATGTACCTAATGCAGGTGCAAACGCCTTAGAGCACAAGCTAGACATCGCAGAAGAGGTCTACAACCCTAATTATCCTTCTAACGGTCGTTCAGTTCCACTGGCTACGGCCAGCTTTGAACGTAAGTTTATGGGTATCACTACCCCTGGTGACCGAAAGGATGCTTTGGATGAGTTGTTCAATACTATTGCACCTTCTGTAGATGCAATTAAAAACGGACAGCCAAAATATACTTCAGATCAGATTAACGATGCTGTAGATGTCATGGTTGATCGTGTCTTTAGTCCCGACGTTGGGTTTGAAGAATTTGAAGATCTTATTTCTGATATGGCTGTTAACGTCTATCAGAAGCAAAAGTATCTTGGTGAAGAAGAGTTTGTTATTGCTTCTAAAGCTTTTAACAAAGCCTTCTTTGAAATGTTTGACCCTAATAGCGTTCGTGCTTCTGCTCTCTTGTCACGAGATCTAGCTGCTTCTGCAACTGATATTGCACGTGGTATTGATTTGATTCCTAACAAGAATACTGCTAACCTACAAGCAAAGATGATGGAAAAACTGGAGCTTATGGCTTCAGAAATCCGTGCTAACCAATACATTGCTGGTAAGTCTCTTGAATACAAAAAGCTTGTAAAGGGTGGTGGTAAACAAAAGGATATCTCTGAGTGGATGCAAGCTCTAGATGCTGATTTTGCAGAAGGGTTGCAAGCTGCCAGACAGAGTGGTCTTCAAACCGTAAAATCGTTTAAGGAGATTGCTTCTGAATATCCTGAGTACTTGAAAGTTTTTGCAGAAGCTGTTGATCATACTAATGGCAAAGTAGATACACTTGCAAAGCTTAAAGCTTACGCGGATAAAAATATTGGTGTTCTTAAACAAGCTGTGTGGGCTGATCCTGAGGTTCCAAGTTGGTTTATCAGGGGCTTGACTGGCGTGCGTTACAACGCAATGCTTTCTGGTAGATCAGCTATCAATGCTATGGAAGGTAATCTAATGGGTCTTGCTTTAAAGCCTGTTACATCTACTTTGGGAGCTGCTTTCCAGCGTGATGGCGGTCAACTATCCAGAGCGTTAGCAACTTACGGTGGTATCTCTGAAAACTTTAAACGCGCATTCAAGCATATGCGTGAAGAGTATAAGTTTGCTGTTACCAATCCTGAAGCTGCCATGATGAAAGGTCGAGAAGACCTGATCCAAAAACATTTGGATAACTTTGAGATCATGGAAGAGATGGATCAAATCTGGCAAAAAGAAGGCCAGATTGGTAAGCACTACATGTGGAACATGAGTAAGGCTCTTTACGGTTTTAATAACAGTAAATATGTTCGTTATGGTTTGAACGCAATGTATGCGTTAGATGGCTTTACCAATTCAATGGTAATGTCTGCTAATGCTAGATCCAAAGCTTACGACGACTTAATTGGTAACCGTGCTAACTTTGCAAGTGGAGAGGATTTTAGTAAAGCATTCCGAGCAAAGTCTGATGAGGTCTACTCTCAATTCTTCGATGCTAACGGTGCTTTAAAACAAGAACTGCCTGGTAGTGTTAAATACCAAGCTGGTGAGCTTGAGTTTAACCTAGATGATGAAGTTGCTTCTCAAATTGCTAGATTAACTGAAAAGTCTCCTATTTTTAAAGCCCTTTTTGCTTTCCCACGTACCGGCATCAACGCTTTGAAATATACATGGTCCTTCAACCCTGTTGGTGGTGTATTTGCTAATGCAACTGGCCAGGGAAAAATGGGTGCTGTATTCAATGCAAAGACAGACGATCAAATCTTAGATGCTTTGAAAATGCACGGCATTGATGAGCTTGACGTGAACGCTTTTAAAGCCATTAAAAGTGAATATATTGGCCGTCAAATGGTCGGTAGCGGTGTCGTAACTGCAGGTGCTATGTGGGCATTAGAAGGTAATCTGAGAGGCAATGGTCCACAAAGTGGTCGTGATAGAAAGGCAATGCAAAAACTTGGTTGGAAGGCTCGTACTATTAAGAACCCTTTCACTGGTAAGTGGGTGTCTTATGAAAACAGAGAGCCACTAACTACTCTTCTTGCCACCGTTGGTGATATTGTTTACTACGGTACTCGTGTTGATTCTTCAATCACTGAGCAGTGGTTCCAAAAGACTGTTCATGCTTTAGTTGCAGGTCCAACTTCTAGTACCTTTTTACAAGGCGTTGAAGACTTAGCATCCCTTATAAATGGTGATGAGGGTGCTTGGAATCGTCTTGTCGCTAATACAGCAACTTCTCAAGTACCTCAAAGCGGTTTAATAAGTTCTTTCAATCGTATTGTAACTCCTCAACTCAAGGATGTTCAAAACGACATCGGTGAATATACAAAGAATCGCTACAAGGGTTTGTTGTCTGGCAATGAATATCTTGTTGACTTGCTTGATGTTTATACTGGTAAGCCTATTAATTACGTTGATCCTATCAACGCCATGATGGCTGAGGTTCTTCCTTTCTATGTGACTAATACTGGTGAGGAAGAGTTCAGATTTAAACTTATTGAGTCAGGCTGGAAAGGTATGCCAGCTATGATGACTAATCCAGATACTGGTTCTCCAATCCATCCTGAGGAACGCTACTTTATTAATAATTGGGTTGCCCAAAATTATCCTTTGAGAGAACGTGTAGAGGCTCTTTTTGACCCCAATACAGCAGAGGGTGTTTTAGGTCTTAAGTCTCTTGATGACTACAGAAAGGCACGTGGACAATCTTCTCAGCGTGATTTTCCTATCAAAAATACCTTTCTTCATGATCAACTTGATAAGATCCATAATGAAGCATTTGATATGGCATATCAACAACTGCGTAATTCCTACGATGAATACACTGCAATTAATACGTTAAGGAAAGCAGCTAAGGCTGCTCAAGAACGTGCAGACATTGTTGGAGCAAAAGAGAAAATTGACAAAGCACAAGAAATTGAGGAATCCTTCGTCAAGAAACTTCGTGCTGACTTTAAGGCTAGTCAAAACTAACACTTAGCAAATGGCTCTAACTGAAAATCTTTATACAGGGAACGGGACTTCCGTTCTCTTTTCTTTTACCTTCCCATATCTTCTTCAGTCCGACGTTAAAGTCACCCTTGACGGTACGGCTACAACTGCATATACTCTAGCTAATGCTACACAGATTCAATTTACAACTGCACCTGCTACTGGTGTAGCGATTCGAATCTTCCGCGAGACAGCTTCTGACAACCTATCTGCATCATTCTTCTCTGGTGCTTCTATTAAGGCTGATGACCTAAATAACAACTTTCTGCAGAACTTGTTTGTGACGCAGGAGTCGGAGTTTCTCGTTAATCAAGCTAACACAACTTCTGATCAAGCTAAGACAACAGCTAACACAGCTTTGTCTACTGCTAATACTGCTTCTACAAATGCTTCGTCTGCAGTAACCGCAGCAAATACGGCTAACACCAACGCTGCTGCAGCTCAAACTGCTGCTACTAACGCTGCAAACTCTGCTTCGTCAGCACAAACCTCAGCTACTGCTGCTCAAACTTCAAGTACTGCTGCACAGACCTCAGCTACTGCTGCTGTGTCCGATGCGGCTGCTGCTGTTAGTACTGCTAACAGCGCTGAAACTACTGCTAACACTGCGTCTAGTACAGCGTCAACGGCACTTTCCACTGCAAATACGGCGTCTACAAATGCGTCATCTGCTGTTACTACAGCAAATACAGCTAACACCAACGCTACTGCAGCTCAAACTGCAGCTAGTAATGCTGCAACTGACGCCTCTAACGCACAAGCCAGTGCTACTAGTGCTCAAAATAGTGCAACTGCTGCCGCTGCTAGTGCTGCTACGTCAGAAAACGTTACTGATGCGTTCACTGCAACCGGCACACCTGCTACTGCAATAACTGTTGACGTACCAATTGACGTTGCTAATGGAGTCAAACTTCCCACGAACGCTAATTCATACGATCAAGAAGGCGCTATTAGATACAACACCACGCTAGACAAGATCGAAATCCGTAAAGGTAGTGGATGGAGTACTGCTGCAGGTGGTGCAAGTGTTAGTTCAACACCGCCTTCACTTGCAACCGTTGGTGATGTTTGGTATGACCACGATAATG
>CENL01051196.1_pt1 | contig 14121 bp, 14 predicted proteins | sample 530221 | NCBI WGS metagenome assembly CENL01 (sample SAMEA2619791, study PRJEB7988) | marine metagenome | isolation source: saline water (ENVO:00002010), including
GCACGTTCATTTTCCGGATGACCATCATGACCCCGAACCCATTGCCATTCCAATTTGTGTGGCTGTGATGCCGCATCCATGCGCTGCCAGAGATCAGCATTTTTTACCGGTTGTCTGGCGGCCGTTTTCCAGTTCTTAGCTTTCCAGCCTTTCAACCATTCCGTCATGCCTTTCATCACGTATTGTGAATCAGTGGTAATGGTGACATGACAAGGCCTTTTCAATGCTTCCAGACCAGCAATGACGGCCATCATTTCCATGCGATTATTGGTGGTCATTTTTTCGCCACCAGACAATTCTCTTTCTGTGCCTTTGGCTCTTAATATGGTTCCCCAGCCACCGGGACCGGGATTGCCACTGCATGCACCATCGGTAAAAATTTCAACCTGTTCCATTAATGCTCTTTTCGTGTTGCTGAAGGGGTCACCAGTTGTGGTCTGGGAAATAATTTTCTATCCTGCCACCGACTTTGCAACGGGGTCACCAGTATCGTACGTTTTTTCGCCACAATCGCCGTTACGCCACCAAAGTAAGGCCACAAACGTCGGCCCCACCGCTCCAAAAAACCACTGCGCTTGATCCACCGTTCATTTTGCAATGGTGGACAATAGATAATGGAACGGGCTTCAATTACATCAAAATCCAGTAATGCCAGCCAGTCTTTTAATCGTTGACGCGAAAAAAACTGGCCGCGCCAGGGCAGTTTATCTTGCCACGAAAATAACCGTCGCAAGCCCCAGAAACTAAATGGATTAAAGCATAATAAAATAAGGGTGCCGTCTTCGCTTAATACTCTGTCTGCTTCCCGTAACAATTGATGTGGATGTCTGGAAAATTCCACAACGTGCTGTAATAACATGACATCGACACTGTCTGTTTTAAAGGGTAATTGTTCAATTTGTGCATGAAATTGCCCCTCCATACCCATTAGAGCCTGATAAGCAGGGCGTATTGAAGGCGGCAGGATAAGTTTTTGTCCGCCAAACTGCAGTTGAAAATAACCATGTAATTTCGCCTGTCGATACTGCAACCATTGCTGTTCCTGGGTTTGCAAGTAGCGGGCAAGCGAAGATTGCCACCATTGTGTCATCTCTAGGTCATGCTCTTTATAATCGCACATAGGCCATTCCGGCGGAGTAAAAAATGTTACAAATTCATGCTGTAAAGGCATTCAGTGATAATTATATCTGGTTGATCCAGTCAGCCCATAACCGTGATATCTTAATCGTCGATCCGGGTGATGCCGGGCCGGTGATCAAATTTGTGGAAAAAAATGATCTGCAACCTGCTGCTATATTAGTCACGCATCATCATGCGGATCATATTGGTGGTATCCGTCGTCTGGATGATTTATATGATTTACCGGTCTTCGGTCCACAGCGAGAACATATTAAAACTGTTGATACCCCTTTGTACGCACAGGCAGATCAATTGTTACACCCATCCTTTCCCCACTTTAAAATAATGGACACGCCCGGCCATACTCCAGGACATATCAGTTATTTAGTAGAGGATAACCTATTCTGTGGCGATACCATATTTGCAGCAGGTTGCGGCCGTCTGTTGGGTGGTACGGCGGAACAGTTGTTTGCTTCATTAGGGAAAATCAAACAACTTAAAGATACTACCTATATTTACTGTGCCCACGAATACACTCTGGCAAACCTGCAATTTGCCATGGCGGTAGATAAAAATAATCCGGCTCTGCATGAACGCTTAAATAGAACTGAAGCCTTGAGAGAACAGCATATCGCAACGGTTCCCTCCGTTTTGCTGGAGGAAAAACAGACAAATCCGTTTTTACGCTGTGATGATGCCGCAATAATTAAAGCGGCTGAAGCTTACGCTGGTCAGCCGCTCGAGAGCCCTCTGGCGGTATTTAAGGTATTACGCGCCTGGAAAGATAATTTTTAGGCTGATTCGTTTTTGTCCTGAGTGGATGGTTCATTTGCTGCATCAACATTATTAAAATGCACATCCATTTGTGGATAAGGGATACTGATGCCGTTAGCATCAAATGCCAGTTTGATAGTTTCAATCAAATCCGCTCTCACAGTGGCCAGATCAGCAGAATTTACCCATGGCCATACATTAAAGGTGATACAGCTGTCACCCAACTCAGCAATGCGGATAATCGGCGCGGGATCCTTCAATACCAGTTCATGTCCGGTCACGATATCGGTCATAATTTGTTTGGCTTTCAATAAATCATCTTCATAGCTGATACCAAATACCATATCGATGCGTCGGGTATCCCGTGCCGAAAAATTGGTAATCGTATTGGCGTAAATTTTGCCGTTGGGAACAATGACTTCGCGATTATCGGGGGTACGCATTACGGTATTAAAGATGGTGATTTGTTCAACGATACCCATTACACCCGAGACTTCCACAAAATTACCGATTTTGAATGGGCGATACATGATCAGCATTACCCCAGCCGCAAAGTTTTGTAATGAATCCTTTAACGCCAAACCGACAGCTAAGCCCGCAGCCCCCAGTACGGCTATCATTGATGTGGTATTTACACCCAGCTGATCCAGTGCGGCGATCAATACAAACAGCAACAACAGTACATTAATAATCGAGCTGCAGAAATTGATCAGGATCGGATCCATATTGGCCCTGACCATCATTTTACGAGACAGCTTAACTAACCAGCTAACCACTGTGCGACCAATAATGACAATCAAGGTCGCAAAGAAAATACTCAGCAGAATATCGCCTATGACGCTGCCTGTTCCGGTCTCCATGTTATCTCCTTACTTGAATGGTTTTGACAATATCTTGAATTAATTTTGGGCCTTGATAAATCAAGCCACTGTATATTTGCACCAACTCTGCCCCTGCCTCAATTTTCTGCATAGCATCTTCTGCACTCATAATGCCGCCAGCAGCAATAATCGGCATTTCGACTGGCAAAGCCTGTCTGAATTGTTGAACAATTTCAGTTGATTTAGCAAATACCGGACGGCCACTCAACCCTCCCGCCTCATCGGCATGCGGTAATCCGGCAACCGCCTCTCGGGACAGGGTGGTATTGGTTGCAATGACAGCATCAATCCTGAAGCGACTAAAACATTCTGCCAATTGCTGCACTTCTTCCAAAGTTAAATCCGGCGCTACTTTAACGGCCATCGGCACATAACGTCGCCATTGCTCGGCAAGTTCTGTTTGGCGTTTTTTCAACGCATCCAGCAATTTATCCAATGCTTCACCGAATTGCAGATTACGTAATCCCGGCGTATTGGGTGAAGAGATATTTATGGTGATGTAATCCGCATGTGGGTAGGCTTTTTCCAGTCCAATCAGATAGTCATCCAATGCTTTTTCGACCGGAGTATCAACGTTTTTACCAATATTAATGCCAATAATGGCATCAGTTTGAGCGGCCTGAACCTGCTCAAGCAAATGGTCAATACCAAGATTATTAAAGCCCATACGATTAATTATGGCGTCTGCTTCAGGCAGTCTGAACAATCGGGGTTTGGCATTGCCAGGTTGTGGTCTTGGTGTCACTGTACCGACTTCTATAAAACCAAACCCCAGTGTCGTAAGGGCTTCAAGATAGTCGGCATTTTTATCCAGACCAGCGGCTAAACCCACTGGGTTAGGAAAACGTAATCCCATGACATGAACTGGTACTGTTGGTATTTTCGGGACAGCCAAGCCAAGTAAGCCAGACATTTCCAACCACTTCAGACCAGTCATACCAATATGGTGTGACCTTTCAGCATCCATTTTGAACATCAGGTCTCGTAGCAGACGATACATTACCATTACACCTTCATTGTTATTTGGTAACCATTGAACTTGCGGATATTTAATACGCCAATATCGAGGATCAGATATTGCCCTTTTATGCCTAATAGCTTTCCCGTAATTTCCGGGGTTTTATCAAAGTTCAATGAACTGATTTTTTGCGGATATTGTGAAACAGGATAAGTTATTTCCAACGGCTTCTCATCAGTAAAAATCGTGATAGCACTTTCCCCCACCTGATGTTGCAGCAGCTGGATTTCGTCAGCGCATTCTGTCAGTAAACGATCTCGCTGTTCAGCCAGATCAATATAATCAGCCGATCCACGCAACATTTTCCGCCAATCCGTACGATCAGATACATGCTGTTTGAACATAACCTCAACTAAACCTGAATGGTAACGGCTGCTCACCCGAAAAACAGGTAAAGCCTGAGTGGCTCCTTGATCCACCCATCGAGTCGGAATTTGCGAGATGCGGGTAATGCCCACTTTAATACCCGAACTGTTGGCAAGGTACACAATATGGTCCTGCATACAGACCTGCTCACCCCATTCCGGCTCCCGGCAAGTGCCCTGTGCAAAGTGACACAATTCCGGCTTCATAAAACATAAATCGCATTGTGCCAGTTTTTGTGAACAGGGAAAGCAAAAGCCACCGCTATAACTTTTTTTTGTCTTTCGCTGACAATGTTGACAGCGGATTTCGCCCGCGTAAATCAACTGTATGTTTTCGTCTACAAGCGGATTCATTGGCACTTGGTGCTCGCCCAAAATCATTTTGTATTCTACGGGAGCATCCTGATCCGCCAGAGTTACCTGCATCTTATTGAGCTGTCCTGCAAATTCTGTCACTCAGCTAACCCTTTTGTTTAAAACAACCGATAGTTTAACGTAGCCTGACAATGGCACCTATAGAAGTCGTGTAATAATTATTCTGAGACACAATAGATGACCGTTTTTTTTACCTGGCCGGTAATAACTTAAAGCCTGATTATTGGTGAGTATGAGGAGGAACGAAAGTCTTATCCAGCAATCCCATTTCCGACTTAAACTGAGCCGGCTATGAAATCTCAACAATACCGGAGGACTGTACACAGCTGGAAACGATGGCTTTAAAAACCGATAATCGTAAAGGTGTGTTAAAGGCTGGTCATTGATGTTTTATTAAGGTATAAATTGAGCACGATTATAAACTTACGACATTATGATAATCCGTTATGTTAAAAATTAAAAAACGGCTTTGGCCTCTATTTGCAGTGCTTTCAGTGCTTGTCAGCGGCTGTAGCACCACCTCAAAACATACCGAAACGGTCAGCGCGGATCCTCCTCAAAATACCTCTCATGGTCCTCTAAAAAAACATACCAACTGGAAAAAAAATCATCTCACTCAACTGAGTCTTCAGGATTTAAACTTATCCGTTCTGGATGATGATTCAGCTGTTGCACCCCAAACCGTTGACGTCTGGCAACGGATTCGTGATGGTTATGGACTGTCTGAATATCATAGCCTGCAACCGGAAACACAAAACCGGCTGACCTGGTTTGTTAATAATCCTGAATACGTTGATAAAGTCGTTGAACGTGCTCGCCCCTATCTGTTCCATATTGTCGATGCGTTGGATCGACGCAATATGCCATTGGAAATTGCTCTGCTGCCAATAGTAGAAAGTGGTTACCAGCCGTTCGCACTTTCATCTGGACAAGCAGCGGGCATATGGCAATTTATTCCTGCTACGGGCAGAGTATTTGGCCTTGAACAAAACTGGTGGTATGACGGCCGCCGTGACGTCATTCAATCCACCACTGCCGCTTTGGATTACCTACAAAAACTGCATAATGATTTTAATGATTGGGAACTTGCAATAGCGGCTTACAATGCGGGCGAAGGCACTGTAGGTCGTGCCATCAAGAAAAATCAAGAAGCTGGCTTGCCAACCGATTTCTGGTCATTGGAACTGCCAGCAGAAACAACGGCTTACATACCAAAATTACTCGCTTTGGCCCATTTGGTTAAACAACCTGCACACTATGATTTAACACTCAGTCCCATTAACAACGAACCTTACCTGAGTGTGATTAATGTAGGCAGCCAGATCGATTTATCTCTGGCAGCCGATCTGGCCGAGATTACGCTGGATGAGTTGTACTTGTTAAATCCTGGTTTCAACCGTTGGGCGACTGCGCCGCAAGGCCCTCATAACCTGGTATTACCTTCAACCAAAGTCAGCGCGTTTAAAACAGCATTGTCAGGTCTCTCTGATGAAGATCTACTGCGCTGGAAACGTCATGAAGTAAAACCGGGTGAATCACTCAGCACGATTGCTTCTCAGCATCAGACGACTGTCCCTGAACTGAAAAAAGCCAATAAACTTACTTCTAACTTTCTACGTGCAGGCGCGCATTTGCTGATTCCCATATCCACCGCCCAAGCCGATGAGGCCGAAGCAAATGCCATCAACAATCGCAGATTACAACAGGGCAAAAAACTGAATTATTCAGTCAAAGCTGGTGACACATGGTGGAATATTGCCAAAGCGTATACGGTTGATGTGTTTGAACTGACACAATGGAATGATAAAACGCCTTCGGATGTTCTGCACTCTGGTCAGCAATTGGTTATTTGGCAACCAAAACAGACCCAGTCAAAATTAAAAACCATTAACTACACTATTCGCAATGGTGACTCGCTGTGGACCATTTCCCGTAAATTTAATGTTACGGTGGACAAGGTCAAGGAATGGAATGGTTTAAGTGATCGCACTTTGTTGCAACCAGGACAGAAATTGACTCTCTACGTCGATCCGACATTACAAATCAGTCACAGTTAGTCGTGCTTCACATTGCGCTCTATGAGCCTGAAATCCCGCCAAATACCGGGAATATCATTCGTCTATGTGCCAACACAGGGGCACAGTTGCATCTGATTGAACCACTGGCTTTTGTTTTGGATGACAAACGCCTCAGAAGAGCCGGTTTGGACTATCATGAGTTTACTGATGTAAAAGTGCACAGTAATTTTGCAGCCTTCCAGCAGTGGCAAAACAATCGTCCGCTATTTGCCTGTACTACCAAGGCTAAACAATTTCATCATCAGGCAAACTTTCTGGATGAGAGCGTTTTACTGTTTGGACCGGAGTCCCGGGGGTTACCTGCAACAATATTGGACTCATTACCGGATAGACAGAAAATCCGTATTCCCATGCATACAGATAGTCGCAGCTTGAATCTTTCCAATGCTACAGCAATTATTCTTTATGAGGCATGGAGACAGTTGGGTTATAACGGAGCGGTGTGAGACACGCCACCGCTCCTCTGGTTTTACTGGGCAGAGCTGATACTGCGCGGCCCATCTTTAAGTGGAATTGATTGAATTTGTTTTGCTTGCTGCAAATCAATAATTGACAGTGAATTGCTAAACCAATTTGTGACATAGGCATGTTGCTGATCGTTTGAAAGAACCACACTTTCTGGCATTTTATCGGTTCTGATGGTCTTTCTGATTGCTAAACTCTTGGCATCAAATTCGACCAGGGTATTATCGTTCTGATTCACCACATAAAACTGTTTACCATCATCACTGACCGTAACTCCATACGGTGCACGGCCAGGTTTGAGGTCAGCAATTTTCTTGTAGCTTTTCGAGTCAATGACAGTCAATGAGTCATCATGTACGCAAGCAACATACAAATGACCGTTATGCGGATTAAATGCCACGGCATAAGGGCGTTCGCCAGTTTCAATCGTAGCATGCAGATCGGGAGTATCTGCATCCAGCACCATCACATTATTACTTTCGCGGTTTGCCACAAATACCTTTCTGCCAACAGCATCAATCGCAATACCTGCCGGACTTTCTCCTACTGCGAGTAAATCAACCAACTGCTTACTGGTCGTGTTGATTACCAATACAGTATTTCTTGACCAGTCTGTAACAAACATCTGCGATTTTTGGCTATCAATAACCATTGCAAAAGGCTGCCCGCCGGTTCTAATTTCGCTGATTAATTCATGACTATTAAGATCTAATACTGATATTTTGCCTTGTTCAGGATGAGATAAATAAATGGCATTATCCGGCTTATCAATGGCGATCATCACTGGCGCGGCAGACACATCAAAAGAATCTCTAATTTCTGTCGTTTGAGAATCAAATACAGATAACTGATTACCGGCCTGACTGGTGATATAAAAATCATCGGCCATAACCATACTTGGTAATAATGCGACGCAATATATTAATGTCTTAGTAAGCATCACGGTTTATTTTTCCAATGAGGCTTTTAAACCTTCCAGTCCAGATGTGGCAAACTCCGTCATTGCCTTAACTGCAGCCTCGTCATTTAAGTTTTCTGGTGGAAAATTACCAGTATCTGCACGATAGAAGCGTCCGCTCCAGATCACCTGACTTCCTTTATCAGCCGCTTCGACTTCAATGCCGATAGTATAAAAACTGACTGGCATCGCTTCGACATTTTCAGTTAATAACCGATAGCCAATGTAATGCCGTTCAGCATCTGACTCGTCCAGGCTTTCAGTGATTTCACCACCGGATTTCAATTTTACAATTCTGGTTGAATCGTCCTGCATGGTTATAGATTCGACGGCAGGGTGCCATTTATCCAGTTGGTCAAAGGCCATAACCTGCTGCCACACCGTCGCAACATCAGCATCAATAATAATCTGTTCATCGACACGCTGCGGAGTGGGTCCATGAGCAAAAACGCTGCTGCTCATAAAGACCAAACTTAAACCAGCCAAAGATAATTTCTTAATAATTGTATTCACTTTCCAACCTTTTCTATTTTTCAAAGATATAAAATTTATTCAGGACTTCTATTTGTATTCCCTAAAGTCTCAATATAATTATTTATAATTCCAATTTGTGTGTATTTATATGTTTTATCTGTATTACCAATTTTTACAATATTTTTATAAATCCAGAACTCCACTGTTCCACTTTCATTTTCACGCTTCATTATTTCTGCTGGCTCACCTAATTTATCTTTTACAAAATCAGCATCTTTACCAGAAAAAATCTTAACAAATTCAAACTCTGCTATTGGTATGGATGGGGCCGATTCTGCAGAAGCTATATTTAGTGTCCACAGGACCAGAAAGACTGATATGACAATATTATTTAAACTTTTTTTCATTAATAAGGGCTCCAATAAAAACTTGACTTATGCTACAGACTGTCTGTTGCTGCCAAATAGAGCAGACACCCCATATCACATAGGGAAAATGTCACGCTTATTGTTATGACTTTTTCCTGTTTTTTGTTTTTTTGTATTTATCCTTAAAATTGCCATATACATATCAAAATTAATCATCATAAAATAGCTGTTTAAACTAAATGTTAGATATGGACATGACCTGAAATGATCTCAACTAAATTATCCCTGAATGATAAGAAAAACAGGGGCAAAATTGATTTAGCAATCATTGTGGTCGCATCATTGCTAACCTACCTTGTCGCCGGCTATTTTGATTTAGCTGAGCGCTGGATTAACTGGGCTGCATTAGGTGAGTTTTATCAACTGGATGAGATTATTTTTGTATTACTGGTCTTCAGCAGCGGATTGATGTGGTTCGGCAGGAGACGCTATATCGAATTACAGGAAACACTAAAACGCAATCTTGAAATTAAAACCAAACTCGAATTACAGAATGCTGACAATGCCAAGTTACTATTGCAGAACAGAGCACTTATAAAACACATCACTCAGGTAAGAGAGGCAGAACGAAACCACCTGGCCTCTGAGCTGCATGATGTCTTTGGACAATATCTTGCAGCAATTGATGTAAATGCTTCTGTGGCTATCAAATACAAAACAGATGATCCCAAACTTCAATCCATTTTAAAAACCATTCAAGACAGTGCTAGCTACCTACGCAATGTCACCCGTTCACAGCTGCGCAGCTTAAAACCGCCGGGTCTTGAAACGGTTGGACTGTCAGCCGCAATTGAAGATCTTATTTCACAATGGCAAATGTCATTTCCCCAATACGAAATTAATATCAATATTGAGGTCGATGACAGACTTGTTGATTATGACACCGCACTGACTGTCTACCGCTGTTTACAGGAAGCATTAACTAATATAACCCGTCATGCCGAAGCCCATAAAATCTGTATTGATCTGGTTACCCAGAACAAATCCGTTCAGGGAAATGATATCAGCCTGACTATTCGTGATGATGGCAAAGGCTTTGATCCCAATGAAGCCATGGGCAAAGGACTGGGCCTCATTGGCATAAGAGAACGGGTTCATGCTCTTAATGGTTTGTTCAAACTCCATCAAGCAGAACCAACGGGTTCAGTTTTAACATTAAATATTCCGTTATGAATATCAACATGAGCAAATTTCACTTTCGTGATGAGGCACTTAGATAAATGAATAAACAACGAACTACCATCTTATTAATAGATGATCACGCCATCCTCAGGGAGGGTTACCAGCAACTACTTGAATCAGCCGGATTTGAAGTAATTGGTCAATCAGGAAATGCGGAGGATGGCTATCAGGCGTTTATCGCATTGCAGCCTAAAGTCTGCATTATCGATCTGACGATGCCGGGAACCGGTGGCTTGGAATGTGTTAGACGGATCTGCAACCGGGACAAGGATGCTCGCATCCTTGTTTGCAGTATGCATGAAGAAACAACGTTAGCCATGCGTGCTCTCGAATTAGGTGCAATGGGTTATATTACTAAATCCTGCTCCTCGGATGTATTGATTGAAGCCGTTAAAGCGGTGGCTGAAAAACGTCATTATCTTGGAGCAGAAGTTGCCCGCTCTATTGCGATGGAAAAGCTGATTAAAACCGATCAGAAAATTGACTCGCTATCCCATCAGGAATTTGCAGTTTTCAGAATGGTTGCAGAGGGCATGAGCATTGAAGAAATTTCTAAAAGTCTTACCTTAGCGCCTAAAACCGTCTCCAACTATAAGACGAATATGATGCGAAAACTTGGTACTACCAAACTTGCAGATATTATTTTTCTGGCGCAGAAAATAGGTTTAATTCATCCACCAAATAATCAATGACAGTTGAAATTCAGCAATATCCGTAAGAAAAGCCCATGACCCTGATAATTATGTGAACACTTCCCTACAACACAGATGGCGCTACTCTCTATCCCCTAACCCCGTTAAAAACTGATGATATCACTGTGCACAACCGCATTCCCGAATGTGTGTTGAGACACAGGGTCAGCGCAAGCTGACATCCAGTTAAAATAGGAGGATATATGAGAGAGAAAAAACTAAGCCGGTTATCTAAAACCGGTTCAGCTGCATTGGTCAGCTCCGTCATCGGCATGATGACAGTAGGCGCTGCATTCGCCAATGACAAGCTGGTTGAACTTCAAAAGGATGAAGCTAACTGGGTTATGCAGGGTAAAAACTATTCTGCTGACCATTACAGTACTTCAAAACAAATCAATAAAAAGAACGTCAGTAAATTGGCGCCATCCTGGACTTTCTCCACAGGTGTTTTAAGTGGTCATGAAGGTGCTCCTCTGGTTATTGGTGACATGATGTACATTCATTCACCCTTTCCAAACAATACCTTTGCAATCAACTTAAAAGATCCAGGCACCATTGTCTGGGAACACAAACCAAAACAGGATCCCGCTGCCCGTGCAGTTGCCTGTTGTGACGTGGTTAACCGTGGTCTGGCTTACTGGCCAGGTGATGACAAAACTCCGGCAATGATCTTGAAAAGTCAGCTGGATGGTCACGTTGTTGCATTGAATGCCGAAACCGGTGAAGTGCATTGGCAGGTTGAAAATGGTGATATCAGTGTTGGTCAAACACAAACACAAGCACCATTTGTTGTTAAAGACCTGGTCATCCAAGGTTCTTCTGGTGCTGAACTGGGTGTTCGTGGTTATGTCACTGCTTTTGATATCCACACAGGTGAAATGGTATGGCGTTGGTATGCAACCGGTCCTGATGATGAAATTGGTTTAGCAAAAGACTTTAACAGTGCTAACCCACATTACGGCCAAAAAGATCTGGGTCTGAAAACCTGGGAAGATGATGCCTGGAAAATCGGTGGTGGTACAAACTGGGGCTGGTATGCATACGACCCTGATTTAGAAATGTTCTATTACGGTTCAGGTAACCCTGCTCCATGGAACGAAACCATGCGTCCAGGTGATAACAAATGGACCATGACTATCTGGGGTCGTGATGCGGATACCGGTTTAGCCAAATTCGGTTACCAGAAAACACCTCATGATGAGTGGGACTACGCTGGCGTTAACGTCATGATGCTTTCCGAGCAAAAAGACAAAAGCGGCAAAATGCGTAAATTGCTGACTCATCCTGATCGTAACGGCATTATCTACACGCTGGATCGTGAAACAGGTGATTTGGTTTCTGCAGACAAAATGGATGACACTGCAAACTGGGTGAAAAAAGTTGATCTGGAAACAGGTCTGCCAATTCGTGACCCGGAATTCAGCACCAGAATGGGTCACCGTTCACGTGACATCTGTCCTTCAGCCATGGGTTTCCACAACCAGGGTATGGATTCTTACGATCCTGAAAGACAAAACTTCTACTTAGGTATCAATCATCTTTGTATGGATTGGGAACCGTTCATGCTGCCTTATCGTGCGGGTCAATTCTTCGTAGGTGCAAACGTATGGAGCTATCCTGGACCTAAAGGTGATCGTCAACGTGGTATCGGTTCTGGCCAGGTTAAAGCCTACAACGCTATTACAGGTGAGTTCGCTTGGGAAAAAATGGAAAAATTCTCAATCTGGGGCGGCACCATGGCAACAGCTGGTGGCCTGGTATTCTACGGAACTCTCGATGGCTTCATCAAAGCGCGTGATGCAGACAACGGTGACTTGCTGTGGAAATTCAAACTTCCTTCAGGCGCTATCGGCCATCCAATGACTTACACCAACAATGGTATTCAGTACGTTGCCATTAACTACGGTGTAGGTGGTTGGCCTGCCGTTGGTCTGGTCTTTGACTTGAATGACCCATCTGCTGGTCTGGGTGCTGTAGGTGCCTTTAAAGAACTGGCACGTAACACCCAAATGGGTGGTGGTCTGATGGTCTTTGCTCTGGATGGTAAAGGACCTTACGACGATCTGAGTGTTGGTGAGTACGAAATGTAATCACTGACTCGCTATATAACTTGGGATATCAAGTTATATCGTCGTATTCAATCCGGCTGGCAGCACAACGATTGTGTTGCCAGCCCCTTCTGAGAGTGTAAGACATGTTAAACAACGATTGTAAAACCAATAAAAACAAAGTCAGTACAAAATTATTAACCCATTGCAGCCTGCTGATGGCTTCACTGCTTACGGTATTGACTCCTGCACAAGCAAACAGCGAATTACCTGAAACCTTAAAAGTCTGCGCGGCTGGTAATGAAATGCCTTACTCAAATAAGCAGCAACAAGGTTTCGAAAACGAAATCGCTAAAGCTCTTTCTGAAAGTATGGACATGCCTTTGGAATTTGTCTGGTCTGACAAAGCGGCGATTTTCTTAGTGACAGAACATTTATTAAAGAATGAGTGCGATGTGGTTATGGGGGTGGATACTGATGACCCACGCGTTGCCACCAGCAACCCTTACTACAAATCGGGCTATGTATTTGTTTATCGTGCCGATAAGAATCTGGACATCAGCGACTGGGATAGTCCTGACATTCAAAAGCTGAATCGCTTTGTTGTCGTGCCTGGCAGCCCATCAGAAGTAATGCTTCGGGAAGTGGGCAAATATGAAGGTAATTTCAATTACACCAAATCACTGGCTGGCTTCAAATCTCCACGTAATAAGTATATCCGTCTTGAGCCTAGTAAGTTAATCGGAGAAGTAACCTCTGGAAATGGGGATATCGCCCATCTGTGGGCCCCGGAAGTTGCCCGTTATGTACGTGATTCAGATACACCTTTAGAAATGGTTTTAACACCAGAAATAGGCGAACTTAAAAGTGGTGAAGGAATTGTTCAGCATTACGATCAATCTGTAGCCGTACGTGAAGATGATAAAGCTTTACTTGAAGCTATCAATAAAGGGTTGGCAGCTGCAGCACCAAAGATAACTGCCATCCTCAAAAAAGAAGGGATTCCACTGCTTTGATGCGTAGTTACGCAGTCTCTTTCAATTTAACAGGATTACTTAAACACTATGATTAACAATGTAAAGATTTTAACCAGTAAAGCAGCTTGTCTACTGGGTTTATCAATGATAACCGTCGTCAGCTTGACACCAATGACTGCAGAGGCACAAGTAACCTTTCGTAATGCCACAACAGGTGAAGTGATTGATTTTTCATTTGGTAAAAAAGGTGAAGAAACTGAAGCCGTAAAACATTTTATGGAAACAGC
>CENL01054058.1_pt1 | contig 14048 bp, 9 predicted proteins | sample 530221 | NCBI WGS metagenome assembly CENL01 (sample SAMEA2619791, study PRJEB7988) | marine metagenome | isolation source: saline water (ENVO:00002010), including
CCGTAGCTCAGCTGGATAGAGCGCTGCCCTCCGAAGGCAGAGGCCACTGGTTCGAATCCAGTCGGGTGCACCATTTTTATTTAGCCTACCGCTTCGCTACTTGAGGCCAATTTGGTCAAATTCCTTTTTTTCGAAGAAAAAAGGAATGACGAACTCTCCAAATTCAATAACGGTGCCAAGCGGCAGGGGTTTTTTAAACATCGAGAGCAACTGACCCTTTGCCAAGTCTCACTTGCCAATCAACCCCCGCGGGCCGCCGGAGATCAACAAGGCTACATTCGCCATTGCGCGCATCGGCGCATAGCCTGGCGGCACGGCGATGTAGCGCGGACGCCAATCGGGGCGGAATTTTTGTTTGAAACTGCGCAGGCCTTCGAAATTGTAAAACGCGCCGCCATGTTCAAACATCATCCGGCCAAGGCTGTTCCACATCCGCGCGGTCGGGCGCGGTGACAGGCCGGAGAGAGGTGCGACGCCAAGGCTGAATTCTTCCGCCCCCGCCTCGCGCATATGCTCAATGAGCGAGAGGAACAGAAACTCCATCATGCCAGAGGCCTCAGCGGGCAAATAGCGCATCAAATCAATTGCCACGCGTTTGCCGTCGCCGGGGGCCAAGACATTGGCAAAGGCGACAATGCGACCCTCGCGTCGGATCACAGCCAGGGGGAAATGATCCAAATAGGCGCGGTCAAACCGACCCACCGAAAAGCCCTTTTCCCGACCGGTCTTGCCACCAAGCCACGCGGTGGAAATCGCCTCAATTTCGGCAAAGACCGCGTCAGAATGCGGCGGCGACAGCATCTCTAGGGCCAAGCCCTCGCGTTGTTTTTTGTTGTAGGCGGCACGCATGGTTTTGAATTTCGAACCCGACAAGGAAAAGTCTTTCAACACCACCACGGCCTCTTCGCCGATCTTGTGCAGCGACAGCCCCATTTCGATCCACAAGGGCAAATAGATCTCGCTGACCTCGTAAAACACCGGGCGGCCATTGGCGCGTTGGGCCTGTTCGAAAAACTCCCAAGCCAGATCATGTGCCTCGGAGGCCGGGCCAACTGGATCGCCAAGCGCCACCCAGGCCGAGCGTTGCACACCATACATCAGATAGGCGCTGTTTTGGTCAGAAAACATCAATCTCTTGTCGCCCGAAAGCGCCAAACACCCCTGTGGATCAGAGGCCTGAGCCAAAACAGCATTGGTGCGGGCAATGGAGCCATCGCGATCCGCGTCCGCTTTGTGGGTATGCGCCGGGCGCAGCGCCTGGATCACCGTGAAGACCAGCAACAGCGTCGAGGCCGCAACGCCCGCGCGCAAGGAGCGCGGCGTGTTGGCATTGGCGGAAAACTCGGTCCACAGGCTCAAGGAATAGGGCGTGGCGCGGTGCAGGAAAAAGAAAAATGCCGCACCGGCCAGCAAGGAGGCCAGAACCAAAGCGATCCAGGCGGGGGTGAATACCCCATCGGTCAACTTGGCCTGACGATAAAAAGCGCGGCGAAACGGCAGCATGGCCAATAAGCCCACGGCCAAAATATCCATGCTCTCAAAGTCGAAATTGTTGAACATGGCGGCAAGGATTCCCATGGCCATGGCGAGGATCATCAACCAAAACGCCGCCGACACCCGCCGCAACAGCGCATGCGACAAGATCAACAACACCACCCCCATCACGGCGGTGCCCAAAACCCCAATCTCAAGCAAAAGTGCGGCACTCAGATCGCCCTCATTCAAAGCCCCGGTCTGAAACGACGGGACAAAAGCCACGGCCAGCAAGAACACGCCATAGCCAAAGGCGGTGACGGCCACGAGCGAGGGCACGATGCCCGAGAGCGCGTTATAGGCCGGTCGCAGATCGGCGCGGGGAGCGGAAAAGAGTTTTGACAAAGCGCCGCCCGCGATGCGCAATTCGTTGAGCGAGACAATGAGAAAGGCCAGCGCGAAGGGCAAAAGGTAATAGATCGCGCGAAACAACAGCAAGGCGGCGGCGATATGGCCAACCGGGGTGTCTCCGGGCAGGGCGGCGATGATCGCGGTTTCAAACACCCCAATGCCGCCGGGCACATGGCTGATCACGCCCAACATCATCGCACCGGCAAAAATGGCGGTGAAAGTGGTAAAATCGGGTCGGCCTTCGGGCAGTAACAGCCACAGGCACAGGGCGGCGGCCAAAACATCAATCAGGCTAAAGCCGAGCTGGCCAAGGATGGCGGCGGGCGGCGGCATGGTGATTTCAAACCGCCGGATTTTGAGGGTTTTGCGACCGATCGAGAGGGTCATCAGCGTTGCGAGTGCAAGACCCACCAGTGCGGTCGCCCCCCAGCGGATCACATCCGGCGACAACACCGTGCCACCGATCACGCTGGGATGCAGCGCCAAGGCACCAAGGCCGATGAAGGTCAGCCCCATGCCGACCGAGACGGCGATATAGGTTGAGACGGTTGCCACCTCAAACGCGTCCAACCCCAAAGCGGCATAGATGCGATAGCGCACAGCACCGCCCGAGACGATGCTGACGCCAACGGTGTTGCCAAAGGCCGAACCCAAAAAACTACCCATGGCGACGGCGCGCAGCGGCAACCGGCGATCAATAAAACGCAAGGCCCACCAGTCATAGCCCGTCAAGGCGCCGTAGCCGACAAAGGTTGACAGCACGGCCAGGAGCAAGGTGGACAGCGGGATCGAGCGGGCCTGTGCGATCACATCCTTGGGATGGACCGAATGCAACAGATGCGACAGCGCCGCAATGCCGAGACCAAACAGGGCCAGTCCCAAAATCAGCGGCACGCTCCGGCGCAAAAGGGCGCGGGTTTTATCTGAGAGGCGATGCATCCGGGGCCGTCCTTTTGTTTTGCGTCTTATGACGCCAGAGGGAGGGGACTGTCACGCGCTTCTCGCAAGAAATTTTGCGCCTTCACAGAAAATGTGAAGAGATCGCGTCTCAAAAAGCACCGGGCCTTTCGACAGATGGCTTTTGCGCGCCTTTACGTCAGACGTTCGCGCATGAAAAAAGCCGCCAAAGGGCGGCCTTTTCTATGACATCACCGGATGCGCCACTGGTCAGATTGACCCGCTGCATCAGGCCTGTTTAGCCGTTCCATGTGCGCACCGGGCCGCAATCCATATGGACAAAGTTGGAGCCGCGATAGGTGCCAACGCCGCCAGCCGAACAGGATTTCGCCGCCGCCGCCATTTGCTGGATCGAGCGCGATTTCAGACGCAAATCCGCAGCTTGGGCTTGCAAATGCAGGGAATTTTTGGCCACTCCTCTGGAGCGCGAGCGCAACATGGCATTGGTTTCCGGCGAACGATAGCCGGACAAAAGCATGTAAGGTTCGTCCACGTCCATCAAGCCATGCGATGCGGCGAGGATGTCAACGGTGCGGGCATCTACAGCTTTGATTTTAGAGTTGCGCCAGTCGCGGAAGAAATAGGTGATTTCTTTGAGAGCCTCAGGGATATATTCGCCTTCGATCCAATAAATCGTGTCGATGCTTTCGCCGGTCCGACCCGAATACATATTGATGCGTCGAATGTCGCCCGCGCCGCGCAAAAAACCTGCGGCATTGGCATACACCGGGGTGGCGCTCAATGTGATAGCTGCGAAACCGCGCAAAAGTCCTCGGCGCGTTAATCCGCTTGATGCAGTGTTGGTCATTCTCTCAAAGCGTCCCGTCGCTGATCTGTTCCCGCCTCACGCGGCTTTCGTTGTCATGCGCCGCTTATTGCGGCATTCTTAACCATTTTTTCGACGACACTTTGATCAAAATCAGACGAAGCCTAGAAAAATCAGACTTAATCTCGCCCCTTTTCGCCATGGACCATGTGGTTATAGTCACATTTTAGCGAGCAGAAGCACCGTTTGACCATCTTTTCGGACGCCAAAAATACTCAAATCATCCCCTCATGAATGATCTGAAAACCTTATGGCACAATGTGATTCTTGGGCCAAGCCTTGGATTCGATCGAAGGGGGGAGGAGGGGTGAAATCGGCGGGTTTTTGCGCAAATCAGTAAGGAGAACCTTACTTATTTGCCTGTTAGCGCCCCATCTGGGCGATCTCGGGGCAGGCAGGCTGCGGGTGTCAGACGCGCGCAAAATCGGAGTGCAGGAGGTGAGGGGTGTGTGCTAAAATCCGTCAATTAAGGGGAAAAATACGACCCGTTCCCCTTTGGTGCCGACTGTTGTGCTTTGGGCACAGGAGGGCATTGGCGGTTCATTCCCCCCTCACACCGGTCAAAAAATACGCTATCTTCGTCCGACTGACTGCTGACAAAGTTCGAGGACAGACATGACGCGTTTCCCGTTTTCCCGGTTTTCCACCCCCTCTGTGGCGATGGTCCACCTGCGCCGTGGCGTGCGGTCTGTCGCGATGGCCACCGCTTTGTCGCTGACCGCCGCGTCGGTGATCACGGTGGTGCCCGCACCCTTGCACGCGCAACAGGTCAGCGCCTTGATGCAATCCATCGCCGAGGCCGCATCTGCCTCGAAGGACCTGTCGGAATTCTACCGTTCGACCGGGTACAAACCCATTTTTGCAGAGAATTCATCACGCGCCAAAGCCCGTCGCCAAGCCTTGTTGCGCGCCGTTCAGGCCGCTCCGAACCACGGGCTTGCACCCTATGACACCACGGTGTTGGAGGCCAATTTGCGCGCCATCACATCGGATCGCGATCTGGGGCGGGCCGAAGTGGCGATGGCGCAATTGTTCCTTGAATACGCCCGCGACATCCAAACCGGCCAATTGGTCCCCTCGCGCATCGACAGCGGCATTGTTCGGCAGGTGCCCTATCGCGATGGCGTGTCGGTGTTGACCAATTTCGTCAAATCATCGCCGCAGGCTTATTTGAGAAAACTCGAACCAACCTCGCCGGAATACGCACGGCTTTTGAAAGAAAAAGCCAATTTGGAGCGTGTCTTGGGGCAAAGTGGCGGGCAGGGTGGTTGGGGCCAGACCGTGCCCGGATCGAAATATGAACCCGGTCAAACCGGCAATGGCGTGATCATTTTGCGCAATCGGTTGATGGCGATGGGCTATCTGCCGCGCTCGGCCGCAACCAGCTATGACGCCAGCCTGCAAAAAGCGGTTCAACTGTTTCAGATGCAACATGGGCTCAGCCCGGACGGTGTGGCCGGGGCCGCGACGATTGAAGAGATCAACGTCGCGCCCGAAAGCCGTCTGGCCTCCATCCTTGTGGCTTTGGAGCGCGAACGCTGGACCAATTTTGATCGCGGCGATCGCCATATCTGGGTCAACCTGACCGATTTCACTGCCAAGATCATTGATCATGGCAAGGTGAGTTTTGAAACCCGCTCCGTGGTCGGTCAGAACACCGGCGACCGTCGTAGCCCGGAATTCTCCGACGAAATGGAGCATATGGTCATCAATCCGACATGGAACGTGCCGCGGTCGATTGCCGTCAAAGAATACTTGCCGATGATGCAGCGCAACCCGAATGCGGCGGGTCATTTGAAACTGGTCGACAGCCGGGGCCGCACCGTGAGCCGCGCCAATGTCGATTTTAGCCAATACACCACCAAGACCTTCCCGTTTAACCTCAAACAGCCACCCTCGGATGGCAATGCGCTTGGGCTTGTGAAGTTCATGTTCCCGAACAAATACAACATCTACCTGCATGACACGCCCTCCAAAAGCCTGTTTGGCCGTGAGGTCCGCGCGTTTTCGCATGGCTGTATCCGCCTGCAACAGCCGTTTGACTTTGCCTATGCACTTTTGTCCAAACAGACCTCCGATCCCGAAGGATTCTTCAAGGCGCGTTTGGCCACGGGTGCCGAGAACGTGGTGGAACTCGAACACCATGTTCCGGTGCATTTGGTCTACCGCACGGCTGTGACCCTGCCGAAAGGCGGGATGGAATACCGCCGCGACATCTACGGCCGTGATGCCAAAATCTGGGCCGCACTTCAGAAGAAAGGTGTGCAACTGCGCGCGGTTGGTGGCTGATCTCTGAGACAAGACTTTCATCGGTTTCGGGCGTCCTTGGTTTGATCTTTGGGCGCCCTTTGCTTTGCAAATCCTCACAAAGCGCTTATGTCCATCAAAGCAATCTTTCGGAGGCCCCATGCGTAATCCCATCCCCGGCACCGCCATCACCATCGCCGATCTTGCCGCCCGCCTTGGCGCACCGTTTGAGGGGCAGGGCGATGTGATCGTCTCCAAGGCCGCTGAGCCGCAGGACGCGGGCGAGGGCGATCTGGCGCTGGCGATGAGCCCGAAATTCGCGCCCGCACTGGCGCAGACCCGCGCCTTGGCCGCTGTGCTCTGGCAGGGGGCGGATTGGCAGAGCTTCGGGTTAAAAGCCGCCATTCTGGTCTCGCGTGGGCGATTGGCCATGGCCGGGGTGACGGCAACCTTTGATCCCGGCCTTGGACTGACGCCGGGCATTCACCCCACGGCGGTGATTGATCCGAGTGCGCAGATCGGCATTGGCGCGGCCATCGGCCCGCTGACCGTGATCGGTGCGGGTGCACGCATTGGCAAAAACGCCCGGATCGCCGCCCAAGTGTCCATTGGTGCGGAGGTGACGATTGGCGATGACGCCCTGATCCATCCCGGCGTCAAAATCGGTGCGCGCGCGACCATTGGTGACCGCTTGATTGCCCAACCCGGTGGTGTGATCGGCGCGGATGGGTTTTCCTTTGTCACTCAGGAAAAATCCGCCGTCGAAGAAGCCCGCGAAAGCCTGGGCGAAACGGTCGAGGCGGCCGGTCAGCCATGGATGCGCATTGCCTCGGTCGGCTCTGTCGTCATTGGTGATGATGTCGAACTCGGGGCCAATGTCACGATTGACCAGGGGACGATCCGGGCCACACGGATCGGAGATGGCTGCAAACTCGATAACCAGGTCCACATTGGCCATAACGTTGTGGTCGGGCGGCATTGTTTGCTCTGCGGTCAGGTTGGAATCGCCGGCTCCACCGTGATCGGCGATTTCTGCGTCATGGGCGGTCAGGCGGGCGCGGCCGACAATCTGACCATCGGTGCGGGCGCAATCATCGGTGCGGGCACGGGCGTTTTGTCCAATGTGCCCAAGGGCAAAGCGATGATGGGTTATCCGGCGGTGGCGATGCAGACCCATGTCGAGATGTATAAAGCCCTGCGACGCCTGCCGCGGTGGATCGGCAAACTGCGCGGCGACGGGTGAATTTGGCGTAACGGAACAGGGGGTTGGGGCGCAAACGATATGCAATTGTCACAAAAACCTGTTTCAAAGCCGGGCAATTCAGACTAAATCGGTGCGCAGACAGCCGCAGGTTTGTGGCATAGAGAAACCGATCATTTCCACCGATACGGGGCAAGGTGAGGAGAGCGACATGGCATTGGATGTGAAAGACAAGATCATCGAGATCATCGCGGAGCAAGCGGTGCTTGACCCCTCCGATGTGTCGCTGGATCAAACGCTGGAGGCGCTGGGGATCGACAGTCTGGGTCTGGTCGAAAGCATTTTCGCCATCGAAGAAGCCTTTGACATCACCGTGCCGTTCAATGCCAACGAACCCGACCAGTCGGAGTTCGATATTTCGTCTGTCGCCGCCATTGTCAAAGCGGTGCAAGGGCTGATCGAAGATCAAAAAGCATGAAACGGGTTGTCATCACCGGTGCCGGGACCGTCAATGCGCTCGGCCTTGATGTGCCCTCAACCTTGGCCGCGATGGCCGAGGGGAAATGTGGCATTGGCGACCTCAATTTCCGCGATGTGGACCGGCTGGCGATCAAAATCGGCGGCCAGATCCATGCATGGGACGCAGAAGGCCAATTCAACCGCCAACAAATGGCGCTCTATGACCGGTTTACTCAATTTACACTGGTCGCCGCCCAACAGGCGATTGGCCAATCCGGGCTTGAGTTTGCCGGGGAACTGGCGCTGCGTTCCGGGGTGATTTTGGGCACTTCAGGCGGTGGTCTGACCACCCAGGACGACAATTACCGCATGGTCTATGAAGAGGGCAAAAACCGGGTGCATCCCTTTGTTGTGCCCAAGCTGATGAACAACGCCGCCTGTAGCCATGTGTCGATGGAATATAACATCAAAGGCCCATGTTATACGGTCGCCACCGCCTGCGCTTCGTCCAATCACGCCATGGGGCAAGCGTTCAACATGATCCGCTGTGGCATGTCCACGGCGATGATCACTGGCGGCTCCGAGTCGATGCTGTGTTTTGGCGGGGTGAAGGCATGGGAAGGGCTGCGGGTGATGTCGAAAGACGCCTGTCGTCCGTTCTCGCTCAATCGCAACGGCATGGTGCAGGGCGAAGGTGCTGCGGTGTTTGTCTTTGAAGAGATGGAACATGCGCAAAAACGCGGGGCCGAAATTTTGGCCGAGGTGATCGGCTTTGCCATGACCTCGGACGCGTCCGACATTGTGATGCCCTCGAAACAGGGCGCGGCGCGGGCCATTTCCGGGGCCATCACCGATGCGCGGCTCAACAAAGATGAGATCGGCTATATCAACGCCCATGGCACCGGCACGGCAGCCAATGACAAAACCGAATGCGCTGCCGTGGCGGATGCGCTTGGGGCCCATGCCGACAATATCATGATCTCCTCGACCAAATCCATGCACGGCCACCTGATCGGCGGCACCGGGGCTGTGGAGCTTTTGGCCTGTATCATGGCGCTCAAGGACGGGATCATCGCACCGACGATCAACTATGAGGAACCTGATCCCGAATGTGCCCTCGATGTCGTGCCCAACGAGGCACGCGATGCGAAGGTCGATGTGGCGCTGTCCAATGCCTTTGCCTTTGGCGGGCTGAACGCGGTGCTTGCGCTGCGAAAAGCGCCTTAATCCCTGTTATCACACACAAAAACGCCGCGTAGAGTTTTATCTACGCGGCGTTTGGTATTGAAATAGGTCTGAGCTTACTCGGCCGGCGCCTCGGGGCCTTTGCCATCCTTCGCCGCAATGTTCAATTCGGTCACTTTCGTGTAGGCGGCGGTGAAACCTTTGAGCGAGAGTTTCAATTTCACCGGCTCATCGGGGCGCCCGACGGGCACGATGCCAACCAGACCCTCAACGCCCTTTTTCAATTGCTCAACTTCGGCGGCACTCATGCCCGCGCGCACGAAACATCCGACTTTGGTGCAAAACGAATAAGGGTAGCGCCGACCGTTTTCGCCATCGACGAAAAACGCCAATTGCGCGGTCAAAAGCGTCTCAAGCGGTGTGGTGAAGGTCGCGGCGGCTTCGACCGTGTCAGAGCCGACATAGAACATGGTGACTTCCGCGACTTCGTTGCCCTCGTCGTCTTTCAACAACTGGTACATGGAACACGGATCAACCGACCCTTCGGGCGCTTTGACGCAACGGATTTCCCAATCGCCCTGTGTTTCAAGCGTGTAGGGCCGCCCGATGTTGCTTTCGGGGTCAATCGGCGTGCCGGCAGAGAGGGAGGGGGCTGCGTCTTGTGCCAGGACGGGCAGAGCGGCGCCGCAGGCAATCAGGGCAGCGGTGGCGAAGGCGGCGGTCTTGCGGGCGATGGAAGGCATTATCTGTCCATATGTTATTTGCAAATTCGCCCCTGCTTTAACACGTCGCTGAGGAGCTGTCAGGCGTGATTGGCAAAAATTCGTGTGAAGACGGGGAGGGATGCACAGGGCGGCGGAATTCCGCAGAGACATCGGTCAGACAGTCGGGGCAGACAGCCGGGCAGATTGGTCAAAACAAAAGCCCCGGCAAAACCGAGGCTTTTGTGATCTGTTGATCCAGAGATCTCGCGATCTTATCACTCCCTGTCGGACTTGGCCGACTTATTGCGACAACGGTATGACAGAGAATCGGCCTCGTCAACGAGAATTTTCACAGGGATGTGATGGGCTCATCCCGGCCGATTTTGGGGAAGGGGCCCTGATTTTGTGGCCAGACAGACCGACCTGACAGAAAAGAGGCCGCACCGGGGCAAAAACGCACCCGGGCGGCCAGTCTGACAGGGAGGAAGTCAATTCGAACCGAAGAGGAAAGGGTTCGAATACAGGAGAGACTGGCAGGAAAAGGTTAAAATTGTATTGTTCTAAAGTGCGTTTCCTTGAACTGAGGCCGGTGTGAGTGAAAACTCTGCGTGACAGATAAAGGGGGGGCCACTCAACGAGACCCTGATTTGGGTTTTTACTGTGCCGCTTTATCATACGGCTTTGAAACGTCAGGTGTTTCTCCTAAACCTTGGGAGAAACACGCATCTAAGGGGAACATTGGGTATGAGCGAAGGTATTGTGGACCGCATTTTCACCGGCGGCGGCGGCGAGGCCTATGGCGAGGCGCAGGATTTGCTGTTGAAATACGGCAACCGCCACGGGTTGATTGCGGGGGCCACGGGGACGGGCAAAACCGTCACGCTGCAAATCCTCGCCGAAGGCTTTTCCAACGCGGGCGTGCCGGTGTTTCTCTCGGATGTCAAAGGCGATTTGTCCGGGCTGGCCAAATCCGGCAGCGCCGAGGGCAAATTGCACGGGGCCTTCACATCGCGCGCCGAGACCATCGGGCTTGATCTGGTCTATGATCGGTTCCCGGTCACGTTTTGGGATTTGTTCGGCGAACAGGGCCACCCGATCCGCACTACGGTGGCGGAAATGGGGCCGTTGTTACTGTCGCGCCTGTTGGGACTGTCCGAGGCGCAAGAGGGCGTGATCAACGTCGCTTTCCGCGTCTCGGATGAACAGGGCCTGCCGCTTTTGGACCTCAAAGACCTTCAGGCGTTGTTGGTCTGGTGCGGCGAACATGCCGACGAACTGACCCTGCGCTACGGCAATATTTCCAAATCCTCGATCGGTGCGATTCAACGCGATCTGTTGGTGTTGGAAAACCAAGGCGGGGCGAACCTGTTTGGCGAACCGGCACTGGAACTGTCCGACATGATGCGCACCGATGTGGATGGGCGTGGGCGGATCAATATCTTGGCCGCCGACACCTTGATGTCCGCGCCGGGGCTTTATGCCACGTTCCTGTTGTGGCTGTTGTCCGAGCTGTTCGAGGAGCTGCCGGAGATCGGCAACCCGGACAAGCCGAAATTGGTGTTCTTTTTCGACGAGGCGCATCTGTTGTTTGACGATGCGCCGAAAGCACTGGTCGATAAGGTCGAACAGGTCGCGCGCCTTATTCGCTCCAAAGGTGTCGGCGTTTATTTCGTCACCCAAAACCCCGATGACATCCCCGAAGACATCCTCGGCCAATTGGGCAACCGCGTCCAACACGCCCTGCGCGCCTTTACCGCGCGCGATCAAAAGGCCTTGGTGCGGGCGGCGGAAACCTATCGCCCCAACCCGCGCTTTGACATCGAAGAAGCGATCAAACAGGTCGGCACCGGTGAGGCGGTGACCTCGTTCTTGCAGGCCAAAGGCGTGCCGGGCATTTCCGAGCGCACGCTGATCCGCCCGCCCAGTTCGCAGCTTGGGCCGATCACGGTGGCTGAGCGCACAGAGGTCATCACCACCTCGCCGATTGCCGGCAAATACGAGACGATTCTGGACCGCGAAAGCGCCTATGAAATCCTGTTGAAACGCGCCAATGCGGCGACAGAGGAAGCCGAGGCGGCAGAGCGCGCCGAAGAGGAAGCCAAGCGCAAATTGGAGGCCGAGAAGGCCGCTCAAAAAGCGCAAAAAGCCGAAGAGACCCAACGCGCCAAATTGGAGCGCGAATTTGCCAAAGCCCGACGCTATGACGGCAAGAACTATGAGCGCAGCACATCCTCGCGCCGCGCCTCAAAGTCCAACAGCATTGGCGAGACGGTGACGAAAATGGTGATTCAGGAACTCAAAGGCACCACCGGCAAACGCATCGTGCGTGGTATTTTGGGCGGTATTTTCAAAGCGCGCTGAGGTGAAATATCAAGCACGGATTTGGGCACAATGGCGATTGGGCGGGAAGGGGTCCACCCCTCCCGCCAAACCTGTCTCATGATGCAGATCAGGAAACCTATGCCTTTGTAGGTTCGGCCGCGAGGATGAGGTCGACGACCTTGAGGCGGGTCACAGGCTTCCGCCCGATCCTGGGCTCACAGCGCGTTGAACAACCGTGTCAGTCGCGCCGCTTCCTCATTGAGACCAAAGGGCGCGTTGATCACGAACAGGCCAGAGCCGATCATGCCATGGTTCTTTTGCGCCGGGCGAAAGCGCACCTCGTGATGCAAGCAACCGGGGAAATTGGCATAAAGCATGCCATTGACCAGCGGCATGTGCTGTCCGGTTTTCAACACTGGATACCACAGCGCAATGATACCGACGTTCCATTTGCGGTGCAGCTTGTAGATCGCGCTCGGCAGGGTCTCAAATTCGGTTTTGATCTCGTAGGACGGATCAATCAACATGAGCCCGCGTTTGGGATCGGGCGGGCAGATGGATTGGGCAAATTGCATCCCGTCGATCTGTTTGACGTTGAGCACCGATTGGCCGGGGCTGGCTTTGGTGTTTTCATCAAGGGCGGCAAATTCGGCCGGGTGCAATTCGGCCAGATGGATCGCATCGCTGGCGCGCAACAAAGCCTGCGCAATCGCCGGAGAGCCGGGGTAGGTGGTGGCGCCATGGGCCTCGGCAATGATCTTGCGCGCGCGGGCATAGGGGTGATCCGGTTTGAACCAACTCCCCACCTTTTCAATGCCTTGTGCGGCCTCTTTGGTCTTTTGTGATTGCGCACTGGTCAGGTCATAGAGACCGCGACCGGCATGGGTTTCGATGTATGAGATCGGTTTGTCCTTGCGCGTCATATAGTCGAGCATAACGGCAAGGAGCGCATGTTTTTGAACATCCGCGAGATTTCCGGCGTGAAAGCCGTGTTGATAAGAGAGCATTCAGCTGTCTCCCAAAGGGCGGATTTTAAGTTTGGTGATGCGATTGTCTTTGCGACTGGCGACCTCGAAACGGTAACCATGAAAGGAAAACACCTGACCCGGATTGGGGATCATTTGCGCCTCATGGATCACCAGCCCGGCGATGGTGTTGGCCTCTTCGTCGGGCAAGTTGCATTCGGTCGAGCGGTTGAAATCGCGGATCGTCATGCCGCCATCCACCACCCAATCGCCGGTGTCTTTCGAGCGCACGGGGCTGGCCTCTGAGCGGTCAAACTCATCGGTGATCTCGCCAACGATCTCTTCCAAAATATCCTCAAGCGTGATCAGGCCCTGAAGCGCGCCATATTCATCGACCACGAGGGCAAAATGAGTATGGCGGTGCAAAAACTGCCGCATTTGGTCATCGAGCGTCGTGGTTTCGGGCACGAAATAGGGTTTCATCGCCACGGCCAACACGTCGAAACCGCTGAAATCCATCAACACAAGCGGCGTGTCACCGTCAAGCGATTGGCTTTCGCGGCCTTGACGTTCATGCACTTCGCGTTCGGCATGCATGGCGCGCAACAGGTCTTTGGCATGAATGACGCCGATGATGTTTTCGGGATCATCGCGATAAATCGGCAAACGGGTGTGGGGGCTTTTGAGGCTGCGCGCGAGCACTTCGGCGGGGGGCAAATCGGCGTCGATCATTTCGATTTGTGAGCGATGCAACATGATCTCCTCGACCGTGCGTTCGCCCAAATCAAGCGCGCCCAAAATCCGGTCGCGGTCTTCCTTTTGCACCACACCCTCGACATGGCCCAGCGCAATGGCCCCGGCGATCTCATCTTTGACCGCCAAAACATCGGCCTCCGGGTCGGTCTCAACCCCAAACATCCGCAACATGCCGCGCACCAAAAGCCGCACGAAACCGACCACCGGGGCAAAGATCGTCACGATCAATGCAATCGGGGCGGCGACGCGGGCGGCGGCAGATTCCGGGTTGGTGATGGCATAGGTTTTCGGCAGCACCTCGGCAAAGATCAGCACCAAAAGCGTCATGATCAAGGTCGCCAAAGCCACGCCGTTTTGGCCAAACACTTTGGTGAACAAAGCGGTGGCCAAAGAGGTGGCCAGGATGTTCACAAGGTTGTTGCCCAGCAACACAGAGCCGATCAGACGTTCGCTGTCCTCGGTCACTTTCAAAGCGCGCTCGGCGCCTTTTTCTCCCTTATCGGCCTGGCTGCGCAATTTGCCGCGCGACGCGGCGGTCAGCG
>CENL01027544.1_pt1 | contig 14047 bp, 16 predicted proteins | sample 530221 | NCBI WGS metagenome assembly CENL01 (sample SAMEA2619791, study PRJEB7988) | marine metagenome | isolation source: saline water (ENVO:00002010), including
ACGGCGATAGAATGCTCCCAGTGGACCTGGGTGACGCGATACATGCTGGCAGGCCTGAGTCAGCAGCCAGCGGCAGTGGGGAGGCCATCTTTGTAATTCTTTAGTGATAGCACTTATTTACTGACAGTGCGACTTGAGTTTTATCATACCCGTTAAAAAAAGCATCCAGGGGCTGCCCCGAAGACAGCCCCTGGATGATCTCGAGACCAATCTGTCACATTCTGTTTTCACCATTGATAACAGAGATTTTGCTCCGTACCAGGCCTTCTTATGCATGTGCTCAGACCCTGTTTGCGACCGGGCCAGATCGATTCAAAGTTAATGGTCAGCAGCGCAGACTGCCAACCAGGGGCCTTTACCTGACAGAAGGAGCAAGGCCGCTCACTATTCCTGGAGAAGTCCAAACGACATCCTAAAACATCGTCCACCGATCCCCATGGTCGGAATTATTCCCAGAGAGTCTATACCTGTGACCAGCTATGTTTCCGTAGACTTACGACGCAGATCAGGCATTGTCTTACCTTCCGCTTCGAAGGACATTTTCAAATAACGGCGGGCTGTGACATCAGAACAATCCATTATGTCACAAATTTCTTCCAGAGACTTTTCTTCGTCTAGCAATTTTCGAGCTCTTGTGGCTATTGCTTTCTGCAACTCTTCCTTTGTCGGCATAGAAAGACCATCCTGGGCATAACTCCACTTCAAAGCCTTGTCGATGGTAGGGGGAGAACAGCCATACTTTTTTGCCAGTTTCAACTTTGACCAACGAGATTCCCACAAAACTCGTGCTTCGGGGCCTATCTTGGAAAGGTCAAACTTAGGAGGTCTCTTGCCACCGCATTGTAGCTTGACATTATCTTTTGCGTCAGGATGGGTTTCCAGATAGTATTCAACAGCTGCCCGCACTGTGGGAGGTGTGACGCCGAATTTTTTGGCCAGTTTAGCAAACGACAACTCTTTTTCCTGACGTCGATGAAAGACCTCCGAAGCATAAATCTGATACCAGTGCTTCTCGTGAGGGACATCAAATTCGATTTCTTCAAACCATTCTGGCCCTATACCGGTAAACCGTTCGGGATCAGTGGCAAATGCCGCCGCAGATTCCAGTTCCTTGCCTTCTGGGCCGATTGACTCTACTCGTAGTTTTGCGCGACGTCGAGGGGTTCCCTGATGCACCGGCGGCCCGTCAAACGTATCTGGCTGCCCTTTACCTTCTGAATTACTGGAATTATGCTTCATAAACTCTATGCAGCGTGGAAGAGGTCCCAGGCGACATAGTCTCATTGTGACATGTCCATCTGTGAAACATTCAATCCGGTCAATGTGTAGCGATAATTCCAAGTTACCCCGGGTGGCATTTTCACCAGCCAACACTTCGTCTAAACGGTTCAGGCTTTCGAGAACAAGTTCCGGGTCGAGCAACTCTGTCATGTACTCTTCTCGTTTCTGTCGCCGTTCAAGTTGTAGTTTGATATCACGCTCTCTGCTTTCGGCCCGCTGATAATCCAAATGAATCTCGTCACGGATTGATTGTGGGAGGTTTGGATCGGACAAGGAAATCATCCACCCCTTTTTCTGATCAGCTATGCGTTCAATCTCATGTAACAGAGAATTCTCGCGGTCTGAATCATTCTTAAGCAGTTCATCCATCTCCTGCTGGATTTCATTTAGAATGACTGGGTACCAATGTGAATTAATTAGACTATCGATATCCACTGTGGTTCTCCCTAATACAAGAATTTATTTAAAAAGAAGAAGCTACGATGGTATTGCAGCCCATCGTAGCCAGAATTAAAGGACTCAGGACGATGGGAATAGACGGCATTTGATGGCATCAATCACCATTTGACGAAGCCATTTCTCCGGAATTGTTTTATTGTTGGAACAGATTCCGGACTTATATCCCGGACAAGCGTAAGCCGTATATTCGCGAGTTTCATTGTTTTTCGTGACATAACTACCGCCCCGACTTGGAACCATAGATCTGTTGCAATGGCCGCAGCGAACCAGGCCAGTCAATAAATAGCGTAGTGTCATGCCGGGAGCAGGCGCTTTGATTTGCTTGTCCGATTGCGGTGTGCTTTCAGTCAGTGCAGCTTTTCGCAATTGTCCACGCGCTTTTCTTATTCGCCTGACTCGATCAAATACATCGTGTTCCACAATTGGCGTGCAATAGTCATCGATACACAGCTGTTCTTCGACAGGGATTTTTTCAATGACTCGGCAATCACTGATGATGTCTGTTGTGACCTTGGGCCAAACCATTTTTCCAATGTAAATTTCATTATCAAGCCATGAACCTACAGTGGAACCATGAAACGGTTTATGATGCTCTGACACATCCTCATGATTATTAAGAAATTTGCTTAAGCGGTCTTGTCCCCAACCGGTCTCATCAGCCTTCCGGAACAGTAATTTTATTGTGTTTGCTGTTTCGGGATCAGGAACGATAATACTATAAGAACGAGGACGGCCATTGATAACTTCTTGATGAGTTTCCAGTTGATAACCAAATGGAGGTTTACCACCTGACCAACGACCGCGTGAAATTGCATCACGTTTACCTCTGAAAACACGATGAGCTTTGGTTTTTCCCTCTTCGACAGCGCGTACTTCTTCCATTGCATTGTACATACGCCCCTGGGGAGTATTGGGATCTCCAAAATTGGATTTTGCATCCAGGACCAATACCCCATATTTGTGATACAGATCACGACGGATCTCTTTCAGATCGTCCACTCTTCCAAATCGGTCAATATCGTCAACTAGGATAACATCAGGACTGACTGCGCCAGACTTGATGTCAAACAGCATTTTCTGGTACGCAAGTCTTTTTCTGAGGAATCGCCCTGAAATACCATCGTCACGATAATCTGTAAGATGATTCCAATGGTTGTATCCACATCTTCCCAATGCAAGATCTACAGTAGCAAATTGCTGATCAGGGCTTGATGGGTTCTGGCCAGGATCGCTCATTCGACCGTAACGAATGTAGTTGATGGGTTTCCTGAAGTCATACTGTGATCTAATCATAACCTTTTCCTTCTTGATTATGGCGTCCGATCTTTTGCCATAGCTCTCTGGCAATCGATCTGGCAATAAATTTGACCAACCTCTGATGCCGTCTTTTTCTTACCTCTGTCGCTAATAAGACCTGCTGGTCAGGTGAAAGACCGGTCGGAAAAGGAAACTCTCCCTCAGCGACCAGTTTTGCCACTCTGTCCAACTTTTCTGGAGTTGAGATTAGTTCAACATTTGGGTCGGTCAGTTCGTAATTAGAGTCACTCATGGTTCACTCCTTGAAAAACAGGAGCCTGGAGTAACCCTCCAGGCTCAAACGTTAGAAGATTGAGTTCACAGATCGCTTACAAAGAAGAAAGATTTTTGTAAGAGTTTCGATCTAACTTCAGAAAATGAAACTTTCAACGGGCCAGGAAGCAATACTGGGTATACAAATAGAAAGGTGTAGAGGCCTGCAAACAACATTAAATAAGCAGAAAGTTGATGGCGAGAATGCAAGACCGTCGTTCCAGTCGATATCGTTGAGGACATGGAAGGATTATTACATGCAGTGCAGCAAACTTGCTGAGCCACATCAGTCTGTCCCTTCAGAATTTATTTAGACAGAAAAGTAGGGTGGCTATAAAACACGGGGAGGAGACTGGCAGAGAAAGCTATGATAGGCTAATCGAGTTATCAAGTTCTCGAATGTAATTCGATTTCGGCAGCAGTTCTTTTCACTTCAACGAGAGGTATTACAATTTCAAATAATATGAACTCTGGTGGGGGCCAGACTGAGAATGTAGGAGCGAGGCTCAACCCCATTCTCGACTAGTTTAAGTAGTGAATCTGGTAAGCGCTCACCTAAGCGATTCCAGTTTGTTGCCATTGTAGTTCGAGAAACGGAAACGTCAGGATATAAGTCTTTTTCAGTTACACATCGCCTAAACCTTGCATTTTTAGCCAATGAATAGAGAAATTCCCATAATATGCCACTGAGATTATGAAAAATGATTTTATTTTCCCAATAAACCTTTCCAGCATCCTTAATTAAGACTAAATCGCCTCTCGCTATCGCTTCTTCAGCGGCATCGGTTTGCTGTTCATCTTTGCCATAAAGGTCTTTCAACTCTCCCAAAGCATGGGCAATCCGGTCTGTTATTTCTTGATCAAGAAATATATCGAGTCTGCTTCTGATAGACTCGATTCCGTCGTTCAAATTATTTTCAGGAAGTGACAACCAGTCCAATTGCGGTTTCAGTCCAAAAGCGGCATAGACCTGGGTAAGTATGACTGCTGAGTTGATCAAACGATTCTGTTTACCGCTTTTTAACAGATGTTGACATTCCAACCAGTCGGTTTCCAGTTGTTTCCACTCGTTTTCAAGCCGATCGATTAACTGTCGATAGGGGCGTCCCGTTGCTTTGATGGCTTTAATAGTCATAGCTCTTGTTTTGGATAAAATCTCATACCACTGCCGGATCCGTTCCAGTAAACAGCGGACGATAAAATTTCCCACAGGATCAAGCTCATGATTGAGCGCAATAATAAGTTCTCCACGTTGGACTTTTTTTCCATCAGCATCTTCAGAAAAAACCTGTTCTGGGGCAAAATAATCCGAACTGTTTACTAATGACAAGTCGCTAGTTTGAGCCAGATATTCGACTTGCGACAAAATAAATTCTAAATCATTAGACTTTTCCGTTTTTCTGTCCAGGCAGTTCGTTCCTCCAGCAGTGATTCCTACAGACTCTTCGCTAATAATCAGTCGGGAAGGATTCTGGTCTTCTAGTTGTTTACCAACCAGTTCATCCTTTGTTAGCTGTGATAAGGTTTTAGCGCATTCCGTGATGCCTCGTTCCAGAGACTCGATCAATTGTCGTTCCGGTGTGTCTGCTCCGGGCATCAATGCTACCAGCGGCCAGTTAGCGTATTCTTTAAACCTTAAACGCAGACAGTACTCTTCAGCAGCCGGGACGGCATCATTTCTGAGCCAGACCAGCAGTTTATTTCTGGGATAGTCAAACCTCGATATGTCCGCGTCCGGAAGTATATCCTGGTATCTTCGTATTGCCAGTTTCCAAGAGTCCATAGTGTTGTTGTGATACTCCTCAGTTTGATTGTTGAATGAGTAAAATCTGTTTCCAAACTCTTACAAATATTGTGACGTTTTGTAAGCGAGTTGTGAACGCCAATTTTTAAGCTGATCCCGATTGATGGGTTTCATTGGAAGAAGCCTGTTCGATAGCAAAATTCAAGGGCAGTTTAAAGACGCGTAAAATGGCTCATGATAAAGACGACACCCAACAAGAAGACTTTTCCCAGAAACAGGTGAAATCTGTTGCGAAAAGTTCGACCTGGTGTGAGAAATATAAAGCCAAGCATCGCTGGATTCGTATCGAGAAATTCCCGGACGGGATTGAACCGCCTCAAAAAGTACGTATCTACAGACAAAACGACTACTTTCGGCTTCAGTTCTGGGACCCAGCTGCGAAAAAGAACCTCACAGAACGGGTCGATGGTGACCTGGTGACCGCAATCTTTCGTGCCCGCGAAATTGAGGAGCGCCTTAAACACTTTCGTTCATCCGGTTTGGGGCGTGGTAAATTGAAGCACCAGAATCTACTGAAGCTTTATCAAAGTCACTTACAACGTCGAGCCGATGCCGGTGAAATCGATCCCAAAACGGTCAGAAGATACGCGTCAGCATTAGAACATTATCGCTGTTTTGTGGATCAACCACTGATATCAACGACATGTCCATCAGCCACTAACGTCAATCGAGAATTAGTCTTACAGTTTCAATCGCATCTGAAAAACCTGCAGATTTCTTCAAACGGGCACCCTAATACAGAGAAACATACCATGGTTTCTTCTGATTATGTTCTCGATGTTGTCCGGGGAATGTATATCTGGGCGGCGGACCCTGATCGTGGAAACTTAATGCCTTCAGGATTCCGAAATCCTTTCCAGGGAAAGTTCAGACAAACTGAGTCAGTCGCACCGGACTTGTTTGGTGAGCCCGATATCACAGTCCCCATGGCAGTGGAATTTCTGAAAACATGCGATAGCTATCAGCTCCAACTGTTTTCTCTGTTGATATTTTATGGCCTGAGGGCTTCCGAACCCTGTTTTCTTTTCCGGGATAATTTGACCTCAGATGGCTGGTTGAAAGTCGTCTGCCTGCCCCAGATCAGTTACAGGACCAAGGGGAGGCGGGATAAGCGGTTGCCTTTGCTGGAGCCTGTTCGGATATTATTTGAGAAGCAACCCCGCCACACGGAAGCAGGGCTGTTACTTCACCGGCGTAGCGTGTGGGAAGGAATTGAAAAATCACCTTTGTTGAGTTATTCTCTGGATGAGATCACCAAGGAGTACACCCGTCGCTGCCGCAAAAGCACGAACCTCAGTGCAGAGCAGGGGATACAGATTCGCGATCAGCTACTTCAGGAAGCGGGCGGAATGAAATACGATCATATTGAAAACGAATTTCGTCGCCTGGCTGACCAGTTATCCTGGCCAGCCGAGGCGACACTTAAAGATTTTCGCCATCTGTTCAGCACAGCCATGATGAATGCTGGAATGCCAGAATACTATCGTAAATACTTGATGGGCCATGCCGTCAGCAAGTCGGCGATCAGCACTTACACCCATCTGGACCAGTTACGGGAACATTATCTGGAAGCCGCTCAGAGACAGTTCCTGCCCTTGATCGAAGTTTTCACCAAACGCAGAAATGAGCTGGTATCAGCGGCTTAAAATCACTTACCCAGAAGAGGTTGGAGTTCACTCAGGAGCGAGAACCAGTTCGCTCGCCAGCAGGTTCAGGCTCAGATCCCTGTCAACCGGTAGACGACGCAGGAAGCGACTGAACTGGTGCAGCATCATGCCCGCCGCAATATTGGCTGTGTAGATCGTACTCTGGGCAGTACAGGCACCAGTGTGAGCCTGAGATTGATCAAACAGCGTGGATTCATAATAGTCCCGCATCTCTGGAGGGGAGATCGCCAGCACCCGGATCGCTTCTCCCAGCATCCGACCATCAACAAAGAACCCACATTTCGCTGATGTGGCACGCCAGATCGCTTCCCGTGCGGAAATGGAATCCACACAGCAGAAGATTACGCTGCCTGTGTTGTGCCGCGGACGAAAACGGTCCTGTAGCTCCGTGATACTGATTTCAGGAGCCAGACTTTCAGCAGCCTCTCGTGTCGCAGTCGTCTTGAACTTGCCCAGATCTGCCACCTGGTACCCTTGAGTCGTGATATTGGTCAACTCGACCTGATCAAAATCAATCAACTGAAGCCGCGGTACCCCGATCGCCGCCAGTTGTAAAGCCACCTGCCGGCCGATGGCCCCCACACCAATCACGGTCGCCGAAATCTGAGAAAGTTTCTCGGCAGGGATCAGGCTACTCTGTCTCTGAAAACGGTCTACTGTTTTATTTGTCACCTCAAGTCTCCTTCTAAATCAAGATCATCTAAATAAAAGTTGGTATCCCAGTCAAAACTATCCAACGCCGATAAAGGCCCGACTGGTTTGAGTTGTTCGGGATGCACGTTCGTTAAATATTCCTCTTCCCAGCATTCGGGCTCACAGCCCGGAAAAGTCTCTGAGTAATCCCGCCTGACTGGAATTTCACATGCAAACGCGGGGCCGGTATTCATTCGCAGACGCGCATAGGATCTTCCCTGCCGCGCCAAAATAAACATCACGGCCCAGTCAGAACGACCGAAGACACGATCAAACGTCGCTTCATCAGTTGGACTGGGTTCAGGACACTCACCCGGGTGGGTATGAATCCAGATCCGGCCAAACTGCTCGGGACGGAGGCCCGCATCGACCTGGTCGTCAAAGAAATTTGCCACCGCCTCATCGTCGAAGGCCACATGGACCAGAGAGCAGGTCTGCTTCACCAGTTGCAGGTCCTGGACCAGTAACAAATCCGTCGAGGCTGTGATTCCAAAACCGCCTACCTCCGTATTCCCATAATCTCGCAAAAATAGGAGCTTGGCCCAGGCGGTCGGGCTAAAGCGGAGTGCCGGCTGGGGAGACTGTTTCCGGTGATGTGATTTCCTGGTCCGGTTCGTTCGTTTCTTCGTCTTCCTGTGTTTCACAGATCGGGCACCTTTCTTCATGATCGAGGCAATATGAACAACAGCTGGAACCACAGAGTTCACACTCTTTCAAGCAGGATTCACAGCAATCATCGCGACAGATTTCACAGCGAGTCACACAGTCGTGGCAATATGAGGAATCACAGTCAACACAGCGATTGGCACATTGCCGGCACAACCGGTTCTCGCAGTTGGTGCAGTGGGTTTGTTCTTCGGTAGTCACGACATCCCCACACTCGTGACATTCTGCACTGTGCCAGTCACTGAGCGCGACATAGGGACTTTCCGGGTTATAGGTGCGTAACAAACGCGACACCAGCACGAAAAAATCCAGCAGTCGTCCCTGTTCCAGGGCGCGTTTGATGGGCACACGGGCGTCCCCTTCACAGACGTTGTCAGACTGCACGTGCGGATGTGTGACTGCTTCATCGGTGATCGGCGGTTGCGGATCTTGAGCAAATACGTGATAGTGAAAGAGTGAGTCTGAATTCAGTTCTGCCAGTTCCAGTCGAATCTCAAACGCTCCCAGATACACGCCTTCCAGCACAATCGACTCTGTGACGACTGAAATTGTCTTATTCTTGAGATCGATGATGTAATCACCGAACTCCTCTTCCAGAGTCAGCAGGTCTTCGTAAATGGTGTGTACCGCAGGTAAGGGCTTTTCAGCTGTGGCTGACTCCAGTTCCTGCTGCAACGATACCAGTTGCCGCGTCAGCTGAAATATTTCTGCTGACAGTTCCCGTTTCAGCTTGGATGCCACACGGAACCAACCCCGTTCCTGGGCTTGTCGTCGCATGCGGATCAACCGCTGACAGTTCAGCCAGGCCGCTTCCGGCAGCCCAGCGTTGACCTCACTTCCCAGTGAGCTAAGTTGTTTCTCAACGAAGCTGGCGATCCGCCAGACCGTTTTCGAACTCTGTTGCATATCTCGTTTACTCCCATTAATTGAAAACAGGCTGCCGGGACCGTGATCCCGACAGCCTGTCAGAGACAAAATCATTCACTTCAAAAACGGCTAGATTTTCGCCCCCTCAATCTTCGTCGGAGTTATGGAAATCCGATCCCCGTCCTGTAACGTCTGATCGGGAGGACAGGGCTGGCGATTGATCCGAATCAAGTAGTCCGAGGCGTTCGCATCCGCCATACGTTGTTCGAACAGTTGAGCGACCGTGGTTCCTGTGGCGATTTCAATGTAGTCCGCGAATCCGCCGCCATCATTATTAATCAGTAAAACTTTCATAGCATTCCTTTCTGGAATTGAATTGAAGAGGTAAATCAGAAGTCATAGCTTTAACCAAGAGACTTTCGTTTGCGACGCCGTTTTCTGCACCGGGATTTAATAGCGCGTCGTCCCCGTTTTCGCCCGCTACGGAGCATCTGCAAGCGATTTGAGTGGAAGGGAGCATCTGCCTGACTGAGACAGTGAAAGCCACTGGAGTCGGAATCACACCAATGACGGTACATGATTTAGACCCTCTGTCTGTCGGCTCAGTCGCTGGTTGTCCAGTTCGTCCCAGTCGATGACCTGCGGTCCCAACGTCTCTGAATCCGGATCAACGCTTTCATGGGGTTCCGCCAGTAGAAAGCCCAAGCGTTTGACAGTGTCGATTGTCTCACCAGTGGCCAAGGCAACGGCCCGGTTCAAGTCTGACTGTTTCATCTAATGTCTCCTAAAAACAAAGAGTTCAATAAAAAAGCCCCGGCCCTGCAGAGACAATTCTGCAAGACCGGGGCACAGTGTGGGGAAATACCAATCTCAGCAGCTGGGAGAGATCCAGTGCCGTTCCAGCCAGTCAACTTCTGACTGCAGGGCCGCACTCCGCTGCGTGAACGGCCCCAGCCGCGGTCCCTGGACGGGGGACAGATCTACGTTCCATTGACCGTCAGCATTCGGTTCGACGAACGAGCCACGTGAAATGCTCATGCGACCGATGGTCGTCAGATCGATGGCTTCGGCGTAAATACAGCGGACTTGCCCCTTGGGTGTGATAATGAGTTGCATTTGGCCTCCTTATTTTGGAGTTCGCATGATCTGACGCCGCGGCCGGTCGACCAGCAGGCCATCCAGGACAGCCTGAACTCCCGACAGATCGGAGGCTACCTGCTGCCGGAGTGCGTCCCGTTTCCTCAGTTCCTGGGGCTGAATCCCTTCCACAATGTTCTGACACTGGGAGACAAGTGCATCCAGTTGCTCGTTGGACCGCACATTCAACGACCGGAAACGTTCGAAGAATTCGTGCAGATTCCCGATGGCCGAATCCCGGAAGACCTTGGGGCGGCCGTCGGCCTGCCCACTCAGGCGATCCGTCAGATGAGACACCAGCTTCGACAGTTCATCCAGAAAGGCGTCCTCCGCCAGCCGGACCGCCTCTTCAAACCGTGCCTGCACGCGCTGGCACTCCTGTTCATAAAGCTCGGGATTGAGCTGTCGCAGGTAGTTAGGCGGTTCGATACTGGGGAATTCCCAGGTCACTTCGAACAGTCCGACCAGTGATGTAGGGTAATCGTCGCCATTGAACAAACTTCCCAGTCGTTCCCGGGCCGCCGTTTTCATGGACAGGTATTGTTCATCCAGTTCCGCAACCGCCTCGGTCAGTTCTTCCGTAAACCGATGCATCTGTTCCTGGAAGGCGTTCAGTGCATCTTGTCGTAATAGCCGAATTCCAGGTTCCGGAAAGGGGAGACTGACCGAAGTCCAGTACTTGCGTACCTGGTTGCGGACCGCACTCACGGCCCGAAAACGGGGATGCCCCGTATCCAATAACTTCTTGCCGGCACTCAGGAACGTCCCCTCTGCCCCAAACGATTCAGCGGCCTGGGCCTTCTGGTCGCGGGTGAGGGACTTCCGGGTACCAAACCATTCAAAACTGACCCGCGTGGCACACATGGTCGCTCTGAGTCGGTCGATCGGATCGTGGCGGGTTTCAACTTCTTCTTCAATCGTAGCCATAGTAGTCATTTCTCCTTGATTAGAGTCAGGTTTAGTTTCTGCGGGGATCACGGGAGAGTTTGCGTTGCGCTCGGCCTTCCGACCGCTCTCCGTGGACAAAGACACCCGGCTGCTCTGCAGACAGACAACGGTTGCTGGCCCAACGTCTGAGACGGGCCACCGATTCCGCGGCTGTGACGGCCACGGGGACCACGTTCTCAGCAGCCTGGGTTAACGGGACATCCAGCAGGGCCGCAAGACGACAGCAGGCCCGGATTTCGGAACCAGTCCAGTGCCGATCCTCAGGCAGCTTCTGGTCCTCCGTGAGGTCATACTGTTCGCGGTAGATGTTCCAGATCATCTGCTTCTGCGAGTCCCCGGGCAGATCCAGAAAAAAGAGTCCGTCAAAGCGTTCGGCCCGGATCAGTTCCGGAGGAAGCTTTGAAATGTCGTTGGCGGTACAGACCACAAATACATCCGAGGTATGGTCGTTGAGCCAGCTTAAAAGTGTGCCCAGCATGCGTGTAGAAACGCCGCTGTCGGACTGTCCGGACAAGGATGCCCCACTCAGGCCTTTTTCGACTTCGTCGATAAACAGAACGGCCGGCTGCATCGCATCCACGATCCGGAGGGCTCGTCGTGTTCGCTCTTCCGTCTGGCCGACGAGAGAACCCATCAAGGCTCCCACGTCAAGAGTCAGCGTGGCCCGCCCGGTCTCCCTGCCCAGTGCTTTGGCGAAGGCACTTTTTCCGGTCCCGGGGACTCCCAATAGCAGCACGCCCCGTGGACGCACATGGGACGAATCCTGCGTCCTCGGACGCAACGCTCGCCGACAAAAGGCTTTTAAAGATTCCAGGCCTCCCAGGTCATCAAATGACTCTGAGCCACTATGCAGGGTCAGCAGACCGCTTTTCAGCAGCGTCTGGGCCTTCAGTTCCAGCACGACGGAGACATCGATGTGTCCGTGTCGTACCAGGGAGAGGCTGAAGGCTCCCTCAGCCTCATAGCGAGTCAGGCCGCAGGCAGCGTCTAGGACACGCTCCAGTTCTGGACCATCTGGCAATTCGCCAGTTTCCGTGGCAATGCTGCGGGCGATTTCTTCCAGCTGGCTCCGGTCGGGAAGATCATGTTCCAGGCAGACGAACAGTTTTTCCAGTTCCGGGGGAATCTGGACCAGGCTGGACAGGACGATTACGAAGGTCCGGGTCTGCTTTCCCAGACTGATCTGTTGCGTCAATGCCTGGATGATTTCCGGGGAATTGATGAACCGGTGGAAATTCTTGAGGACGAGCAGCGTGGGCCGATCTGAACCGGCTTGGCTGTTGAGACTGTGGATGGCTGCCAGGGGATCGGGGTACGAGTTGTCGCTGTCTCCAACGACCTCTGTTCCTTGCAGCCCCCGGTCAATGTCCCAGGAGAGCAGGCTCCAGTCTTCGCTGTGGCAGAGACGCGTGATTTCCAGCAATGCCTCGTCATGTTCGTGGCTCTGAATCCAGATGCCGGTAAAGCAGGCGCGTACATTCTCCGCCAGTCGTTCGTTTAATAACATAAGTGTTCCTTATTGGTTTGAAGAAATAGATGTGTGAGGTGTGCTTAAGCGGTCTCAGCCAGTTGGCTGATCGTCTCCAGCCAGGAAATGATTTCCCCGTTCGGATCGCGTTCCTGCAACTGGGGGACCGTCATTTGTTCGACGGCACTGGTATTGAGCCAGTGCTTGGCCCGATTCCTGAGCTTGACCTGCGGGCGACGATCGAGCCGTTCCCAGCTATAGTCGTCATGACGGCTATCAAAGACCCGTTGTGCAACTTCCGACGCCACGCAATCATGGTCCCCGAATTCGGGAGTGATGTTGGCGACAGCCTCGATGGCACGGGGATGCAGGTAGTTTTCCAGGCTTCGTTTCTGTGTCAGCACGGCACTACAGCGAGGTCGGCGGTTGATCTGGGCAACAATCTCTTCCCGCTTCTCTGACTCAGGGGGCCTCTCGGCATCATAGATGTGAAATTCTGCCAGTTGAAGTGGTGCCAGCCGCCTGATCCAGGCCCGGGGATGGCCACCGATCGGGAGAAAGATGAGTTCCCCGCTGCCCTCCATGGCTTCCAGATCAGGGAGGGCGGGTTGCTCGGCATGGAGTAGCGTCGAGATGCGTGTCAGGAATTCGATGTCGTGCGTCCCTTCGACGACGACCAGGACACGCACTGGTGGGGGATGTTGGACAATCCGCCCAGGTAATTCCTGTATGTCATGTGAAGTGAAAGCTAATTCTCCTCTCTCAATTGGTTGGGTTCTTGTTGAACCGTCTGGTGGTATTCGGCAGTCAGCTGCTCCGAGGAGACTTTTCCCAGGGCTGCTTCCAGAAACTGGCTGGCGTCCCGGCAGCGGGAACCGGTAAAGCCGCGGGTTTCGATGCGGGACTGACCGTCAGTAGAAATGATGATTTCAATGGTTTGCATGGCCCTCTCCGATCTGAATAGTGAGTTTGATGGAACCGTCGCTCAGCTGGTTTTCCAGGATAGAATGTCCCTTCTGGCGGGCTTCCAAGCGACATTTTTCGACGCCGTAGGATTGCAGCAGCCGATTGAGGTGAGACGGCTCACCCCAGCGGCCTTCAAAGTTGTCATAGCGGACCTGGCCCCGTTCGACATCGAAAACGACGGGATACCGCCAGTCGGGGAGACGGACCGCGTAGCCGGTGGCTTCCCCGCTAAATAGTGGGACGGTCTCGTGAACGGGCTCTCCCAGTTCAAGCCGTCGGCAGGCCAGACCCAGGGCTTCAGCGTCGCGGACCTCTGTTTGGATCGTGACAATATGTGACATATCATGTGCTCCTTTCTGTAGGATGAGGTGAATCGGGCTGCTGCGGGAAATCCGGCAGCCGTGGTTGGTCTGGATCTGTGTTTGCAGGTGGCATCAGCCGCGGTTCGGCTGAGATCAGGTCTTCCAGCAGCAATTCCGTCATTTGTTGATCGTCTGCGGGTTCGATTTTCTGGCTGAGCAG
>CENL01121991.1_pt1 | contig 13754 bp, 9 predicted proteins | sample 530221 | NCBI WGS metagenome assembly CENL01 (sample SAMEA2619791, study PRJEB7988) | marine metagenome | isolation source: saline water (ENVO:00002010), including
TAGTTCTCGCAAGGGAGTGGAGGTTCGAGTCCTCTTCTGGGCACCAGAAAATCTAGCTTTACGCTTTGTTTTTATTTGGTTTTCCAAGATACATGTCGCCCCTCAAGTACAAAATGAGGTACAAAGCGACGCGATGGGAATTGTCTTGAAGAACCTGAAACTTCTTCCGAATGGCAAGTATCAGTTTCGGCGCGTCTGGCCCGCGGACGTGCGCTTGGCGGTGCCTGAGTTGGGACGCGAGTTGAAACGGACATTTGCAGACGGGTTGGCGAGGGATAGCGCCATCGTGCAGGCTGTTGCACTTAATCGCGAGTTTGACGCGACCGTTCAGAAAGTCAGGGGAAGTGGGGGAGAGCTGCCAGTGTGGGAGCTTCAGCCGATCATTCAGACTTGGTTCGACAACCAGGCGCGTGAGCTGACATCAATCGTTCGTCAGTCAGTAGGCTACGACAGGGATCACAATGAGATCCTGGTGGAAGAGACTGCTGCTGAGCTTGAGATCGAACGTATCATCCGCAACGCTGAGAAGCGCTCTGGGAATGACTATGATGGCAATCCGGGTAACCTAACGCTCGAAGAGGAAATGAAGATAACCTTGTTGAACGGCGGTCGGCTTGTCCCTCCACCGCTCACAATCCAGCAGGCTTACGAACTCTATACAGTCAAGAAGAATGATGGGCGCGTTGACCGGTATGCGCGATCGGCGGTCAACCAATTCATTGAGTTCAGTGGGAATGTGCCCATAGGGGCGATAAGAAGTTCTCAGGTCATGGATTGGCTTGACTATCTGGTGAAGGATCGAGGGCAGGTTTACGAGACGGTCAAGAAGCGCCTTGGGGCATTGAAGGCAATCGTAAACTTCGCGAAACGTCGAGATGCATTCAGGGGGGAAAACCCTTTTGTCGGACACAAGGTCCCTGATGCCGCGAAAGCTTCCAAGGACCGTTTGCCATTCCACCATACGCACCTGGCCGCCATCGATCATCATCTGGCAATCAGCGGCGTGCGAGATGAGACGCGGTGGGTCATCCAACTGCTCAAGTACACAGGATGCCGTCCAAGCGAGATCGGCGGGCTCAAAGCCGAGGATCTGTCGCTCGATGGAGATGTGCCGTTTGCCCTTGTGCGATGGAGCGAGGATCGCCGATTGAAGACACGCGATAGCGAGCGTCGGGTGCCACTCCTGGGTCCTGCTCTGGATGCGGCGAGGGCCGCGCGCGCACGACATGCGACTGGTTGGCTATTCCCCAAGCTCGCCCCTTCGAGCAACCGTATCAACGACAACCAGGCACTTTCTGCGCGTATCAACAAGGTTATCCGGAAGGCCGGCGTGCCCGCCTCTCCACAGCTGGTGTGTTACAGCTTCCGCCACACAATGGCCGCTGCTCTGGATCAAACTCCAAACCTTGCGCATGCTGTGCGTGAGCGCGCGTTGGGCCGTCAGAGAGCGCAATATGGGGCTCGGGAGCTACCCATCCAGGAATCTGTCGACGCGCTTACAAGGGCTATCCCGCTTCTCGGAAAGGTGGACGAGGTGCTCTATGGACCAGAGCTGCTCAACTTAAAAACTGGTGACTAGCGCCAAGCCCTGTCTGGCCAATTGCTGCCTCACATGCTCTAGATGCTTCCCTCATGGAATCAGCACAATGGGGCAGGTATGGCCGCGCAAGCGTCAGAACAGATCAAGTCACTCTCATCGTTCATTTGGTCCGTCGCTGAGGTTCTGAGGGGCGACTTCAAGCAGTCGGAGTATGGGAACATTGTTCTACCCTTCGTCGTCTTGAGGCGGCTTGATTGTATCCTTGATGCCAGCAAGCAATCCGTCCTGGATACAGCAGAAGGACTGCCGAAGAATATCGACGATCAGACGCGCGACATGTTGCTCTTCGACTCGGTCGGGAATGACGTCAAAGTCTATAATCTTTCTCGCTTCACACTGGACACGCTGAAGAACCAGGACCCTGGCCAGCTCTATGACAACCTCGTTGAGTACGTGACGAAGTTCTCTGCGAACGTTCGAGACATCTTTATCGAGAAGTTCCTGTTCATCGATCAACTCAAGAGGTTGCGCGACGCCAAGATCCTTTGGTCCGTGTTTGAGCGTTTCACTCAGATTGATCTCCACAAGGACGCTATCTCAAACCTTGAGATGGGGTATCTCTTTGAAGAGCTCATCCGGAAGTTCTCAGAGATTTCCAACGAGACGGCAGGGGAACACTTCACGCCGCGCGAGGTGATCCGTCTGCTGGTCGATCTGCTTGTTGCAAGCGAAGAGGAACGCCTCACGGGCAAGGGCGTTATTCGCCAGGTCTACGACCCTGCAGCAGGAACGGGAGGCATGCTCGCCCTTACGGAGGAGGCGTTGAAGGACCTCAATCCGGACATCCGCGTCGAACTTTATGGGCAAGAGATCAACCCGCAGTCATTCGCCATCTGCCGGTCGGACATGCTGGTTACGGGCCATGACCCCGATCAGATCGCCTTCGGCAATACATTGACGGAGGATGCTCATAGCGCCCGCACGTTCCACTATATGCTGTCTAACCCGCCCTATGGGGTGGACTGGAAGAAGTATCGCGAGCCGATCGAATCGGAGGCCAAAGAGAAGGGTCATGACGGGCGCTTCGGGGCTGGTACACCTCGTATATCTGATGGGCAGCTCCTGTTCCTGCAGCACATGATCTCCAAGATGCGCGATGACGAGGCGGGCTCTCGCATTGGTATCGTCATGAACGGCTCGCCGCTGTTTACGGGCGGGGCAGGCTCCGGCGAAAGCGAGATCCGCCGCTGGATGCTGGAGAATGACTGGGTGGATGCGATCATCGCTCTGCCAACAGATCTGTTCTACAATACCGGCATCCAGACCTATGTGTGGGTGCTGACGAACCGGAAGCTGCCACAGCGGCGCGGCAAGGTGCAGCTGATCGATGCCTCGGGTGAGCGGTTCTGGACGTCCATACGCAAAAGCCTCGGTTCCAAACGTCGGGAGATTCCTGATGAGGCGCGGGATGAAATCACCCGGCTCTACGTGGCGTTCGACAAGGCGGACGAAAGCGTCTCAAAAGTGTTCGACACGACCGACTTCGGCTACCGCGAGATCCGTGTGGAGCGGCCATTGAAACTGGCCTTCGCCGTGACGCCCGCTGCGCTGGAAACATTGCGCGAAGCAAAGCCTTTCCTCAAGCTCGACGAGGCAGACCAGAAACGGATCCTCGCGGCGCTGGAGGCGCTTCCAGAAGGTGAGCGGTGGACGGATCGCGACGCCTTTGAAACAGCGCTCACAGGCGCTCTGAAGGCCTCTGGCGTGACGATTTCAGCGCCGGTCAGGAAGGCGATCCTGTCCGCCCTGTCGGGGCGTGACGAGGACGCAAAGGTCTGCACCGACCGGCACGGGAAACCGGAGCCCGACAGCGATTTGCGCGACCATGAACTGGTGCCGCTGAGCGAGGTTTGGCGGGACTATGTGAAACGCGAGGTCCTGCCCTTCGTGCCGGATGCCTGGGTGGATGAGACCTATACGGACGGGCTGGATGGCCAGATCGGACGTGTCGGCTACGAGATCAACTTCAATCGCTACTTCTACAAATACGTCCCACCCCGCCCGCTGGAGGAGATCGACGCCGAGTTGAAGGCGCTGGAGGCCGAGATCGCAGGTCTGCTGCGGGAGGTGGTGGAGTGATCACACTCCAAGAAGGCGTTCACGGTGCTCCACGGCCCGATGACTGGCAGTTGGACAAACTCCAACAGGTGTTCCGCGTCCGCCGCGGCAACAAAAACACCGGTATGACGGAAGATAATCTTTTATCGTTGAGCTACGGACGGATTATCCAGAAAGACATCGAAACCGCTGACGGTTTGCTGCCCGAGAACTTTGAGGGGTATCAGATTGTAGAACCCGGCAACATCATTCTCAGACTGACAGACCTTCAAAACGACAAGCGGAGTCTACGGCAAGGGCTCGTCACCCAGCGCGGTATCATCACATCCGCATATGACGCGGTTGAGGTTCAGCGCGACAACGACCCTCGCTTCTGGTTCTACTCGCTGCTCGCGCTTGATCTAGCAAAGCATTACTATTCTCTGGGCGGCGGCGTTCGTCAGTCTGTGAAGTTCGTAGACTTCCCAAACGATTGGGTGTATCGCCCCGACCTCGCGACCCAACGCCGGATAGCCGACTTTCTAGACCGTGAGACCGCAAGAATAGACCTGCTGATTGAGAAGAAGCAGCGATTTATTGAAGCTCTGGCAGAGAAACGTTTCGCACAAACATCTTCACTGGTCACGGGAGAACTCTTCCGGTCCGAGGCACAGCAGGAATGCGCAATCCCATGGATACCCAGTATCCCTAAGAACTGGAAGCATTCAAGGATGAAGAATGTTTGTGAGCGCATTATTGATTGCAAAAACCGAACGCCCGACGAAGTAGAAGGCGGTGATTATTTTGTCGTTAGAACAAGTTGCGTTCGGAAAGGAAAGTTTGTTCATGATGGAGGCTATTTCACCGACGAGAGTTCTTATCGTGAGTGGACACAACGCGGCAAGCCGCAGAAAAATGATGTAATATTTACACGTGAAGCGCCTGTCGGAGAAGCGTGCATTGCGCCGGAACATATGAAATTTTGTCTTGGGCAGAGGACCATGATTTATCGTCCCGACCCAGCCCAGATCTTACCAGAATATATCATCGCAACCGTCTATAGTTCGATTGGGAAAAGTTACATTGGCGAGAAAGGCAAAGGCAGCACCGTTGGACACCTTAGGGTGCCTGAAGTGTATAACTTTCCGTGCCTTCTGCCTCCCATCGAAACGCAGAAAACCGTACTCGATGAACTAGACCGGCGGACAGGACATTTTGAGGATTTGGAACGGGCCACGCATGCCTCCATTGATCGCCTTAAAGAGTATCGCTCCACCCTGATCACCGCCGCCGTCACAGGCCAGATTGACGTGGAGAATCATACGAGGCGGGGCACGTCCAAGCGCCGACTTGACGCCATTCAAGGGGAGGTACCCCAATGAGCGATGGGCGCGGGCGCTCCCTAGAGCTGTTCTTCGTGGACGGTCGACCTGAAGGCATGCTGACGGCGCGCATGTTCAACTGGACCGGACAGGTATTGGTTGCTCCGCGCACGCAACTGCCTGCTGCGCTCAAACGTCAGGAGGCGGCACATACGGGTGTCTATCTTCTACTGGGCGAGAAAGAGGACGAAGCCTGCGTTTATGTGGGTGAGGGGGACGATATGTCCGCCCGTATTCGAACCCATGACAGTGCCAAGGATTGGTGGCAAACGGCGGTCTTCATCTCGACACAGGCCAATACTCTGAACAAGGCGCAGGTGCGCTACTTGGAGGCTCGCCTTCTTCAAGAGGTAAAGGTTCAGACCGACAACGGCACAAGCCCTACACCGCAAGGGTTGTCTGAAGCGGCGCAAGCGGACATGGAGTCGTTCCTCAGCAATTTGTTGGCAGTGTTGCCTGCCGCGCGGATTGACTCGTTTCTTACGCGAACGCGGCCAAGCGTACCATCAGAACCTAGGGCATCGATCGACGATGTCCGCTTCACGCTCACGAACGGTAGGCACGACATTAATGCGGTTGCGCAGATGCTGGACGGCGAATTCGTTGTTCTTCAGGGCTCTGATGCCCGGCGCGAATGGACGTCCGAGTCGCAGGCCCACCATACTTATCAGCGGTTACATGCTGAGTTGCTCAACAGTGGAGTGCTGGTACCAAATGGCACGCACTGTGTATTCGCCAAGAATTATGCCTTTCTTAGTGTGAGTGCGGCGGCTGCAGTCGTTAACGGTCGGCAAGCAAACGGTCGGGTAGAGTGGAAAGTCGAAGGGACCGCTAAGACGTATGCTGAGTGGGAGGCGGATCAAATTCGCCGTAACGGGGACGAAGCAGAAGGCGCGGCATGATGCGACTCAACCATAGGAATTTGCATACTGAACGTGTGGTGCAAGAGCATCTAGTTGACCAGTTGCTTAGTCATCAGGGCTACAGAAGGCGGCAACCGGGCGACCATGATCGAGGCCTTGCAGTCGACCGAAAGCTCGTCGTTGAGTTCCTGTCCAGTTCGCAACCGGAAGAGTGGGCCAAGCTGGTCGACCATTATGCCGGGCACGCCGAAGAGGCGCTGTTCGAGCAACTGGCACGGGCGCTGAAGGACCGAGGGGCGTTGGATGTTCTCCGCCGCGGCCTCAAGCTTGTACCAGGCATCAAGTTCAGCCTTTGTTTCTTCAAGCCAGCGTCGGCGCTCAACCCAGATCTTGTCCGCAAGTTCGAGTCGAACATTCTGTCGGTTATCGAGGAAGTTGAGTACAGCACGAAGCATGGTGGGCGCATCGATGTGGTGTTGTACGTGAACGGCCTGCCTGTCGTGACGTTGGAGCTGAAGAACCTTCTGACTGGCACTTCACACAAGCACGCGGAGAAGCAGTACAAGACAGACCGCTCGCCCGCGGGAGAACCGGTACTGACGTTCAAGCGCGGCGCACTGGTCCACTTCGCGGTTGACCAGGAATATGTCTCAATGGCGACCCGGCTGATGAACGGGAAGACTCGGTTCCTGCCGTTCAACCGAGGCCGGGATGGCGGCGCGGGGAACCCTGACATCGCCGACGAGTTCCGCATTGCCTATCTCTATGCCGATCAACCTGAAGGCAAGGCTGTCCTTGGCCGGGAGGTGTTGCTCGACATCATTGGTCGATTTGTCTTCGTTGAGCGGGAAGAGAAAGAGCGCGATGATGGCGCTGCCATTGTAGAGGAGGTCCTGATTTTTCCGCGCTTCCAGCAACTCGATGCTGTACGGAAGTTGATGGCTGATGCGAAGGCACATGGCGCTGGACACAATTATCTTATCCAGCACTCGGCAGGCTCAGGTAAGTCGAACACGATCGGCTGGGCGGCGCACCAGGCTGTCAATCTCCACACAGATGATGACGAGTCTGTGTTCCACACAGCGATCATTGTAACAGACCGCCTCGTGCTTGACCGGCAGTTGCAGAAGACGGTGACGGACCTGGAGCAAACTCCAGGCGTTGTGAAGACCATTGATGGCACGTCACGGCAACTCAAGGCAGCGATCGAGGGTGGCGCGAAGATCATTGTAACGACCATCCAGAAGTTCTCCACTGAGCACCTGAAAGTGGTCTCTGGTCAATCTGATCGCCGCTTTGTCGTCATAGTGGATGAGGCGCATGGCTCGCAGTCCGGAAAGTCGGCTCAGGCGTTGTCGCAGGCACTGACTCGGGATGAGGAAGAGGAACTCCCAGCCGACGCCCTGGAAGAGGTGATCGCTGCGTATCAACGTGAGCGCGGCCCGCAGAAGAATATCTCATACTTCGCATTCACAGCCACACCCCGGAATGTCACGTTGGAGCGCTTCGGTACCAAGGGTGCAGACGGGCTGCCCAAGCCATTCCACCTTTACTCCATGCGGCAAGCGATTGAGGAAGGCTTCATCCTCGACGTGCTGCAGAACTATATGACCTATAAGGCGTATTACGCGCTCGAGAAGGCCATAGAGGATGAACCAAAGTTTCAAGGGGCTACGGCGCAGCGGAAGGTGGCGCGTTTCGCCAAACTGCACCCTACGGCCATCGCGCAGAAGGTCGAGGTGATCGTCGAGCATTTCCGCCGCCACGTAATGCAGGAGCTTGACGGGAAGGCTAAGGCTATGGTGGTCACAGGGAGTCGGGAGGAGGCTTTCCGCTATCACCGGGCCATTGAGCTTTACATCAAGGAGAATGACTATCCCATTGGGGCGCTTGTGGCATTCTCCGGGGATCTGGAGGTAGATGGACACAAGTATTCTGAAGCCGAAATCAACGGCTTTGCCGAGACGGAACTCACCAAACGCTTCGACAAGGGAGACTACCACGTTCTGGTTGTGGCAGAGAAATACCAGACTGGTTTCGACCAACCCAAGCTTTGCGCCATGTATGTCGATCGTAAACTCTCGGGGCTGCAAGCTGTACAAACGCTGTCACGTCTCAACCGGACCAAATCAGGCAAATCGCGGACCTTTGTGCTGGACTTCCAGAACACCATTGAAGACATTCAAAACGCGTTCCGTCCTTACTTTGAGGCAACAAGTCTGGAAGCTAACTCCGATCCAAATCAGATTTACATCCTGCAGGATCGCATCAAGAGCTTTGGGTTCCTCGATCAGGCCGAGGTCGATCGGTTCGCCGAACTGTTCTATGCGCGCAAGCTGACCTCGCAAGATAGGATTGCAATCGAGGCACTCATCCGCAATGCAGTGGCCAGGTTCGAAGCGGAAGCAGAGGAGGCGCGCCAGGAGGAATTCCGCCAGCTCCTGAAGAGCTATCTTCGCTTTTACACCTTCCTTGCGCAGATCATGTCCCTGGAAGATTCAGACTTGGAGAAGCTCTACGAGTACGCTAGCTGGCTCACCCGTTTGTTACCTGGTCGCGAGCCGCCGGAGGACATTGAGATCACCGACGAGATGCTGAGGCTGCAGGCGTTCAAGGTGGAGCAGAAAGAAAGCGGAAAAGCTTCTCTGTCTGCGGGAGATGAATCAAAACTGACACCCATTAGTGAGTTCGCTGCGAAGCCCTTTACCGCAGAAGAGGAGAGGTCACTCTCTGAGATTATTGAGGCGTTCAACTCCAAGCACGGTACAGAGTTCTCTGAGTCAGACTTCCTGAGGTTCGAGGCGGTGAAGGACACGATCCTCGATGCGGACATGATTGCAACCCTGCTGAATAACCCTCCTGATGTTTCGAAGGGGGCCTTCAATCAGGCCTTCTATAAGGGCGCTATACGTGCCTTTCAGCGAGACCGCGAGATGCAGAACATTATTATGAGCGATCCGGACGCGCGGGATCGGGTGCTGGCCTTGATGTTCTCTAGAGCACTACGCCAGGTGAGGGGGGCAGAGGCCTGAGTCGAGTGGTGTGGACCACTAACGAGCTACTCTCTTAACCGGCTTATAAGGTGTCCCCCTCCTACCCCCTCTATGGAAGACTAGGAGCCTACTCTGTGGATACACCATGGGTGTATGGTCTTTGTTGTTGACCATTGTTTAGTCCACACCAAGGTAGTTCTTATCGTTCCACTCAGAGTCAAACTACACATGGCCACTCAAGAGGCGACAAGGCAGTGGGACCCTTCCACCGTTGCGCAAACTACCAAAACCAAGGAACTCGTAGCCGAAGCCGTTGAAGCTCAGTTCCAGGCTAGGGTGAGCCGCCAAGCGAGCATAGGGAAGGTAGCACGTCGAGCTAAAGACGAGAGAGCGTCGAAGGAGTACAGAACAGTTGAGGCGCTGGTGTTGGACACACTCGCTCATAGCCTCTCCGGGATGCCTGAACACCTCGTGATCAAGCTCGACAACAATTGGCTCTCCGCAGGTCCGGAAGGAGCCTTAGCGCGCAATCGAACTGTCATAGATCGCTTATATGACCTTGAAGAGGCTGGATGGCTTCGTGCGAATAGGTCCGCGAGGATAAACAATAAGTACATGACAGTGTTGAGTGTGGGGCGGGAGTTGGGAGCAGCTTGCGAACGCTTAGGGATTAAGTTGAATGAGGTCGGAGTGGAGCCGACTTTGCCGGTAATCGAGCTTCGTGGGTACAAGCCGAAGGGAGCGGAGGCTCGACGACCTATTCTCAAGTTCGAGCCCACGGCGTGCACAGAGAAGATGCTTCGACGCTTGGGGGAACTTAATGACTGTCTTCGGGCGGCCGACCTTCAGGGCAAACAGCTGGGGACTGCGGTCATAGATGTCCGATGTCGAAGTGTCTCACGTGCCTTTCTGGATGGCTCCTTTGAACGGGGTGGGCGGCTTACCGGTCCAGCATTTTGGTTAAGTTTACGGAAGGTCATTCGGCGAGAAGGATTGTGCATAGATGGGGAGGCAATTGCCGAAGTGGACATTGGGGCTGCAATGCCGTCGATCGCGTACGCCCTTGAGGGTGTTCGACCTACAAAAGATCCTTACTCGATAGCGGATTGCGACGACATACCTCGTGACGCCATTAAGGTCGCCATGATGCAGATGCTGTGGAAGCCCATCAAAAGTGGGACCAATTTGGCGGATGGGGCGCGGGCTCTGGTGCCTAAGAAATATACGGCTGGCCAAGTGTTTGAAGCAATCAGGCAGCACAACAAACCCATTGCTCACCGACTGGGGGCCCGAGAGCCCTGCGGTGCAGAGCTGATGTGGCATGAGAGCGAAATCATCATCGAGGCAACCCTCAGGTGCTTCGACGCGGGCATTGCCGCTCTCCCTTTGCATGACGCGTTGCTGACTGCTTGCAGTCGCGCACAGGAAGCCTCAGGTATCCTGAGTGAGGTTTTCCAAGACCGCCTCGGTATTGAGCCCACGATAAAGGTGCAATCATTTGCATCCAATGCACACGGTGAGTTGGCGCATGCCTGGTAAGCCTGATGTGAGCAAGCGAGCTGGGCGGCCAGACGGAATGTACTCCTATTGCAGAGTGGTCGGGTGTTCTCAGCCTGCCAGAGCGGGCACAACCAAAGGCCTCGATAGGCGCTTCTGTCGACGTCACGCGGATCACCACAGTCGGCACGGCAGCGCCTATAAACGCTCTTTCAGCGCGAACGATCTTGTTCGCTATCGGAGGATCGTGCGGCGGTGGCTTAAGGGACATGTGAATGATCGCTGGGTGGCAAATGCCGTCGACCGCGTGAATGGCTTGTACGCTCAGGCAGGTCCATTTGAGGAGGCCTTTCGGCTCGCTGGTCTGCCACCCAAGGAACGTGCCAGAAAAGCTTGGGCGCGCTTCCGGGATGCCGGTGTAGCACCGGAGCGAGTGGTCGAGAGCTGGCTGGTGATTGAACTCGCAGTTCGCTTGGATCCGCAGCCCGATGGCGATCGTGAGTTCAAACGAGTTCAGGGCGCAAAGCTGATCCATCGGCTGGCCTCAGGGTCTCACAAGAGGTGGGAACGAGAGCCGATGTTAAACTCTGGACACAAACAGGCCGGACCAAAGACGATCGTCACGGAGCTCCACAAGTATCCCCACAGCCGTGGCAAGGTACTACGCTACATTGGCGCGGACATGGAGGGTGCTTGCAGCCTGGTGGTGTCATCTCACTTACCGGAGCTTCTGAGTGCCGCGAACGGCGAAGACGCCTAACTCGACGCCCCTAGGTGCCACAGGCTCGCCTACTCGATCAGTTGCGCAGACCGCCAGCGATGCTGACCGCCGGACAAACCCAGCGGCCCTCAACGTTCGAACTTAGTCTTCTGAAGCACTGGCCTTGATCCTTTGCACACTTGAACGGCTGATGCCCAACTCTATCGCTGTCTGTGCCTCGGTCTTTCCCGATGCGAGCAAATCTCTCACTTGGTGCGCCTTGGCGCGGGCTGTGGGCTTTCTGCCCGTGTACTTGCCTGCAGCCTTCGCCTTGAGGATGCCTTCCCGTTGACGTTCGAGCATGATCTCTCGTTCGAACTCTGCCACAGAGCCAAGTACCCCCAGCATGAGACGCCCGGTGGCGGTAGACGTATCCAGGGACATGTCCAGTATCCGTAGCGATGACTCCTTAGTCTGGACCGTATCAACGATCGCCATCAGATCACGGATAGAGCGAGCCAGACGGTCCAGCTTGGTCACCATTAGGGTGTCCCCATCGCGAAGGTAATCGAGCGCGTGTATGAGTTGGGCGCGACTCCCCTTCGCTGACACCTGCTCCTTAAAGACCTTCTCAGCGCCCGCGGAGGACAGGTCGCGGACCTGAGCCTCAAGGCCTGCATCCTGATCCGTGGTGGACGTACGTGCATACCCGATGATCATCTGACATCTCCAAGCATCAATAGGGGCAGGCCCTATGAGTCATCGAGCTTCAAAAGTCAAATTGGGGTCTTGTGACGCTGAACCCAGGGAGTACGCAGCGGCTTCACTAGGGCATGATCTATTGAGGCAGGAGAGGTAGTTGTTTGTTTTGTAGTGGGTTTTATGCCTCCCTTGTAATCGTGGTTCCTTGATCTTAGCTGTATCCGCCCCACAACAATTGGAGATGTCATAACGTATGACTGTACTTCCGTTTGGATACCAACCGTTGGGTTGGAAGGAAGAATTGAGTTCCCAAGATTACTTTAGTCATATGACGACACAGCTGGAGCGACTGTCTGTTAGAGCTCCATATGACCTACGCCAATTCCAAGATGCTTGGCGCAGCTTGGCTGACACCTTTGATCGACGTCCGGCCATCTTCACGTTCATCGAGTCGGCGACGGAAACAGAGAAGACCCTCGTTGCCGCAGAGCCATCTGGTGGCGACTCAGAGGTCAACGTCCACTCTCAGGTCAATCAGGTGGGAAACCTGGTAGTGAACTGGCAGCCAAACGTTTCCTCAGCGAGGAGATTCGATCTTCGGGCTGATTTCGCGGAGACAATCGGTGGCAGGCGAGCCTTGAATGAACTGCTCTGGATCAGGGGTATGCGAGACTTGAGGTTTCCCATTGACGGCAAGAGACTGCACGGGGCCACGAGAAAGCCTGTCTCCGACGAGTGTCTGGTCAGCGACATGATGTGCTGCATCAAGAAGCAGATCAACGAGTTGCTGCGACAGGTGTCGTCTACATGTACCCTCAAAGTCTACTCGAGTTTGGAGCTGACCCTCGAGAATAGAACTCTGTCTCGGACCGGCGTTGTCGTCGAGGGATTGGTAGTCGATTGGGAGATCGTACCCACGTGATTTAAGCGGGGGGAGGGGGGGAAGCCTCACGCGGCTTCGTTTTTAAGGGTGCACGAACTTTTGTGCAAAAATTCACTTTAGATAGGTGGTAACCGGTTCTGCCCCCTCCCATCCTGTCTTCGCACTCAGCTCCGATCATTTATCCTGCTCGTTACCCGAAGTGAGACGATGTTCTGAACCAATGCGTTGAACCTCATCATCACATGGATCAAGATACCTCCACTCCACGCCAAGCTCGATGCACAACGCGCGGAGGTCATTCGAGGTAGTCTGAGTAATGCGTTCCTTGGGATCGGGTGCGGTATCAATGACCAGCATGATGGGTGTGAAGTTGTAGCCTCGGACTCTAGCTTCCTCTTGGTGTGCGCTCAGCTTTGCGATGTCACCCGCGATCTCCGAGTAGGTCAGTCGTCTGTTTGCTCGCTCGGAAGCTTTGACCTCTATGGCCACAAGCATATGCTTCATCGTGTGATCAGCTCGCCGTCGTCGCCAATCTCCTCCTACGTTTGGAGAGAAAATTACTATGTCCGGGATTGGCTCGAAGCCCCCTCGAAATGATTCATTCTTCGATTGATCTAGCTTCTTGAAGAGATCAGAGGTGACGTTCGGTATCCACTGCTTCACGTTCATTCCAAGCTGATCAACCGGGACTCGACCGTCGCAACGAAGGCTATGATAGATCATCGCTTGGTAGTGAAGTTCTGAGCCCAATACGCTTCGGCACTCATGACAGATGCGAGTCCACGCATCGTTTACGGCTTCAAGGGCTGCTGCAGTACTATTGATCATTCGTTCGCTATCACCCTTAGTATTGAGCTTGTCTAGCGATTGCCAGGATGTGAGTCCTCGTTTGGGAATCCAATCACGCATACTCATTGAAACGACGCCGCGAGGTACAAATTTTAACCTTATGCAGGATGTACTCACGACTTTGAGGGCTTGCAATACATTGTATAATATGAGAAAAATGTTGTCTTAGAAGTGAGGGGCTATCCTCTTCTGGGCACCAGATATTTCGGTTGGCCGTCCTGTGGGGCGGCCTTTTTTGTGGGGTCAGG
>CENL01000070.1_pt1 | contig 13707 bp, 8 predicted proteins | sample 530221 | NCBI WGS metagenome assembly CENL01 (sample SAMEA2619791, study PRJEB7988) | marine metagenome | isolation source: saline water (ENVO:00002010), including
GGGCCGGAATCGAACCGGCACGATCGCAATGATCGGGAGATTTTAAGGATTCGACTTACCTTTTTTAAGGTTTTTTAACAAACTTGAAATACCCTTTATATTCAACGTGTTAAAACCCACATTTCACCCCCGCTCTTTGAAAGCGTTGGACAAAATTTGCGCTTTTTTGCGCCCAAGTGTCTATTATACGTCTATTATTGGTGGCCAGGAGATCGTAGGTCCGCTACAGACCCCGAAATAGCCCGCGTGTCTATTATGGTGATTGAGGTGCCACATGCCCAAGCTCAACAAGTCCACTGTCGACCGAATTCCACTGCCCCCACGGCGCCCTGACGGCACCGCGAAACAGGCCATCTACCGCGATGACGCCCTGACCGGGTTTGCCCTCTTGGTGGGTAGCGGCGGGACTAAAACCTTCGTGGTTGAGCGCCGCGTCAACGGGCGGGTGAAGCGCATCACCATCGGCCGCTATGGCCACCTGACCCCCGTACAGGCCCGTATTCGCGCGCAAGAACTGTTGGGCAATATTGCGGTGGGCAAAGACCCGGCAGCGGAGCGGCGCGCGGTGCAGGCGCAAGAAGTGACACTCAATCAGGCGTTTGAAGATTACTTGCGCACCCGCAATGACCTCAAGCCCGGCACGGTCCAAAATTACCGCAAGTGCGTGAACGGATGCCTTCCGGATTGGAAAAACCGGCGGCTGGTCGATATCAGTAAAGCTATGATCGAAACGCGGCATCGGGAACTGAGCCACAAGGCACCCGCGCGGGCCAACAACACGATGCGTGTGCTGCGTGCGATCTTCAATTACGCAATCGCCAAGTATGAGGACGAAAGCGGCCGCCCTACCCTGCACATGAACCCGGTGGACCGATTAGGCCAGGTGCGGGGCTGGAATCGCGTTGAACGCCGCCGGTCGCTAGTGAAGCCTCACCACATGGCGGCTTGGTGGGACGCCACGATGCAGCTCAACGAGGAAGTGACCCGCGATTTCATGCACTTCTTGCTGTTTACCGGTTTACGCAAGTCAGAAGCCAGTTATCTCGAATGGTCGGACGTGGATTTTGGCGATTTGACCCTGACCATCCGCGACACCAAAAACCGCGATCCGCACGTGCTGCCCCTATCGACGTTTTTAGAGCAGTTGCTCCGGCGCCGGCGTCGGACTTCCACCGGGCGCTGGGTGTTCGAAAGCCCCAAACTCAACGGGCAGCCCTTACGCGAGCCGCGCTCCGCCACGAAGCGTATTGCCGCGCTGTGGGGGCAGCCCTTCGCGTTGCACGATTTACGCCGCACATTCGTGACCGTGGCTGACGGCTTGGATATCCCCCACTACGCGCTCAAACGACTGGTTAATCACCGCAATGACAGCGATGTGACCGCCGGGTATATCAGCTCCGGGGTGGAGCGCTTGCGTGGCCCGATGCAGCGCATCGCGGATTTTTTGATAGAGCACGCCAAGCCCGCGCGCTACGCCGTCGAGTTGCAATTACCTAATCAGTGGCACACCGCTGCAAAGATTCAGGAGATCGAGGTACATGACTGACACTCCCGCAAGGCACCCCGCCTTCGAGCACTACTATCCATTCACCGATACCGTCCTTGCCCCCCCCGATGCCGACGGGCTGCTTCGTTATCCCGAGCTGCCCCCTTGGCTGCATGATGCCGTAGCGCGCGCCAAGCGGCTGACAGGGCCCTTAAACGGCGCCGCGCTGGAGGAACTCGCACACCGGGTTGATCGCATGGCCGCCGACGGGGTGGTTGCGAATGCGGAGCGATTGGAGACCAGCGAAGCCGCTGGTCGCAACTACATCCACAGCGACGAATCCGACTGCCTGCGCGCCTATCTCGACAGCGACCACTGTGCGGAGCCGCTCGAAACATGGCCGGGCCTGTTCGGCGTGCTCGCGCTGCGGCTTGCCGGCGATGTACTGAGAGACTTCCGGCGGACGCAGCCCGACGCGCCCCCACAAGAGCCCAGGCAAGCGGAAACCGCGACCCTAGCTGGGACAGTAACTTACTCAAAACGCGCGCTAGACGGCGCTGTAGAGGCGCTGCGAGCGGTTGCTGTGGGCGAAGGCTTAACTGCCTCACTGCGGGAGCGGCAACGGAAGGAAATCAACCGCGCGAACGCGAGAAACGCGCCCAAAGGGAAGGCCGCCATTAAGTCTCATTACGTCAACTGGGTCGGCAGCCTGGGGGAGTCGCACCCATACCGGCGACAGAGCCATGCGGAGCAGGATTTTTTAAAGTGGCTGAATTCGGAGCACCCCGAGTTAACTCGCCATGTGTCAGAAAACACGGCCCGGACCTTGCGAAAACATTTGCAAGACCACTGCAAAGCGACCGGTACCCCCTACCCCTTTGGCGTGCACCGGTAATTTTTTAACCAATTAACTGTAATCAGCGACGCTACTCGCAGTGCAGGAGGGGGTAGCATCGCTAAGCGCATTTTTTAGTCGGTAGCCCATTGCTTCAATGATCCGCGTGGATCAACGGAGCAATGACATGACCAACACGCTACTGAAAACTAAAGAAGCCGCCGGCTACCTCGGCGTATCGGCCGCGTTCCTGGAGCGCGACCGCTGGGCGGGCGCAAAAATTCCTTTTGTAAAGATCGGCAGCCGCGCTGTCCGCTACCGGCAGGAAGATTTGGACGCCTATATCGTGTCCAAGGTCCGGGGGTCTACGTCCGAAGTTTCGGCGCCCCAAGCGCGAGCCCTCCCGCAGTAACGCCATTGTGTCTGTTACGGGCTCACCAGCCGCACACGAAACAGCGCAATGCGCGCCGACCTTCCCGCCATTGGTCGACTTGTCGCGCGGCCCCCTGCGGGGCACCGCGGCCGCTTCAACGGTTCCGCCGTCAGGTGTTAGCGCTTTAGGGCCCCACTTGCCCGGCTCCGGGCTTGTCGAATGCCGAAAGTTTCGCGAAGCCATGCTGCGGCGTCACCTGGGCATTGGCCACCTTCTGACAAAAGTTTGCGCTAGAACCGAGGCGGCGCACGGGTACGTTGTCGCCAATCAGGTGCTAGGTGAAGTTGACCGCGAGCTCACGCTCGGAGATACCGGTCTCACGGCCGATTGCACAGATGGCCAGCTCAATGACTTTGCACGGCACTTCAGCCTGACATTGCACAGCGGTATAGCAAAAACCAGCAAGGCGCGGGGCATCGACGCGGCTTTAACGTGGGCTCAAGGCAAGGTAGCGCCTACCGGGGTAGCCTTTCCACTTGCGAAACCTGCGAGCGCCGGTGCCGATGCGAAGGCAGGCTGCTTGGCCCGATTGGGTTGCGAGAAATGGTGGCGGGGGCGGCTCCGCAAGCTAGCGCGCCGGCGGCTGGAACACTTCATGCGTCGCCACGGCTTTGTCTCCACACGCGCGGGAGCCTATGTGTCGGATATCACACTTGGCCGCATACGGGCCGACAAACTTCGCAATCGGACCACCCTCGAGGAGCTGCGGGCAGTCAGTGACGCGGGGGATGAATTAGATTTGATCGACATTATCGACGGTAGCGTTTCCAACCCCGCGATCCGCCGGTGTGAACTTATGACGCGCATGCGCGGCACGGAGGAGCTGGCAAGCCAACATGGGCTGATCGGCTGCTTTATGACCCTCACATGCCCGAGCAAATACCATGCACAGCTAAAGCGCGGCGTGGCGAACCCGAAGTACAACCACACGACGCCCCGGGAGGCGCAAGCGTATTTGCGCGAAGTGTTTGCCATCATCCGGGCGCGATGGGCGCGGCAAGGCATCATCACGTTCGGCTTTCGCGTAGCGGAGCCACACCATGACGGCACCCCCCATTGGCACTTGATGTTGTTTTTCAGTCCGACCGAGGTGGACGCCGCGTGCGCCACCTTCCGCGAAATTGCGCTGAGGGAAGATGGCGACGAACCGGGCGCGCAAAAGCACCGGGCCACCATTGTGCGCATAGACCCCGAGCGGGGTTCTGCAACGGGCTACCTCGCAAAGTACATCGCCAAAAACATTGACGCCTTTGGGGTCGGTGAAGATTTCGAGGCGGCACTGCCAGGCCAGGATGGCGCGGAGCGCGCATGCGCTTGGGGCAGTGTTTGGGGGATTCGCCAGTTCCAGCCAATCGGCAGCGTTTCCGTCACGGTGTACCGAGAGTTCCGGCGGCTCGATGGCCGTATAGAGGGCGCCGATACGGAGACCTTGGAGCGGCTCCGGGCGGCGTGTGACGCGGGCGACTGGGCAACCTTCGTGGAGTTGATGGGTGGCGTATTTGTGCGCCGCAACGAACAAACCGCCCGACTCGTGCGCGCCGATTCCCTAAAGAAAAGCCTATATGGGGAGAAAGTGCTTCGCATATTAGGTATCGCCCTAAGGGCCGGGGGATCAGGGGCCCATATAGCAAAAACCCGAACCAAAGTTTGGAAGGTCGAGCGCAAGGAGCAGGTGCGGGCTACCGGGCCGCCATAGGGCGGCCCCTTGGACCTGTGTCAATAACTGTACGGCGTGAACCGAAACGCGATTAATTCAGATACCACACCCCAGCCCGGCTTTCGATGTGACCCAAACCTTCGAGCGCGGACAAGACTTGTGCGACCGACTTGGCGGGTTTGCGCTTATAGGCGGCTGCGAGTGTGTCCGTGGCTTGGGGCGCCAGGGCAAGCTGACCACGCACCGCCTCGATTTGATCCCGCAGAGACTTTGGCCATGCCTGCTTGCGCGCCGCAGGCTGGCTGGCGGCGGTGGCGACTGCCTCGGGAGATTCCGTGGCCGCAAGATCGGCGCCAAGTTGCGCCGCGTCGGGTGCCTGGTATTCGGGGCGCAGCCAGCGAACATGCCCCTGGGCTTCCTCAGCGGCGCGCTGCGCGTTGAGCTCGACGAGTCGGGTCAGTAGCGCTTCCTCCGCTTCAGCTTGCTCTGCGGGCTTATCTGGCAGCGGGGTTGTCGCTCCGGGCTTGCCCACTAACGCGTCTGCGAGGTCACTCCAGCCGTAGGCTTCAAAAACGGCGCGATCAAGTTCGTCGTGCAGCTCCCGAAGTACCGAGACCAAGCCCTGCTGGTGGGTGATCTTTTCGTTGGCGGTCAGCGCTTCGCCGGTACGCAGTTTTTCTAAAACGTTGTACATATCTGTCAAAGTAAGATTCGAGTTTTCCGATTGCTGGCGCCGCCGATGTGCATCCAGTTGGCTCGCGATGCGCTCAATATCCTCGCCGCTCGCACCTCCCATATCGGGGAAGGGGAAGGTTTCGAAGCATCGGGTTTTGTTATAACGAATATCACCGATGTAAACACCTAAAGAGCCACCGGTCGAGTTGGCCCACTTGAAGTGAAGCCTGCTTGAAAGAACACCGAACACGCGGAAGCTCTCAATGCCAAAAGTTACAAGTGTGCTGTCGGGGGTGGTATTGCTCGACATAAAACCGAAGATCCTATGCTTTGTGGTTTCCACGGTTACGAGGTAGGTCTCCAGCCCCCGAGTGAATGACCTAAACTCTTGTCGTGGATGGCCAATAACCCACCATTTTTCCCTAAAGATTTTGTTTCGATTTTGATCCCTTTCGGGTTTTACGTTTATCAGGAGGTGTTGGTAAGCCTCGGGGTAACTCGCTTTGACTTCGGCCAAGCTCATACCAAAAAAATCTATTACAAAAATGCCGCGCCGCATTGTCGTGAAATCGCGCCCATTGGCATAAGGCTTTATATGATTCCCAGCTCCCGGTATTTCCCCGAGTCCGAGTTCAAGAGCCTTGTGCTCGCTGACCTGAAATCCGCCACCTATTGTCTTCATTCCAACCGAGCAAAGTCCGATGTTCGCTTTTAGTGGTTTAGCGTTCGCCACCGCCGGGCCAATCTTTAAATCAGCAAAAATTTTTCCTTTCCGAGACGAAAGTGTTGCCACTAAATCTTCATGCTCGGAGCCTTGCTTTTTCTCTGCTCTGACTTCCTGCAATGTTCCCTGGTGATTTCCGCCTCGACCGACGGTCATTGCAATTCGAACCGCCGCGCCGCCTGCGCTCTCCACCCAAGGGTGATCCGGCACTGCATAGACAATAGACAGCGGGGCTGGCGCACTAAGGTGCGGCTCTACGGCACGTCTAATATATGACTGGGTAATCGAGTTTGTTGTGATGAATCCAAATTGCACGATTAATCCCTTTCGGGCCAGCTCCGCCGCATGGTCCCACCACCGCATCACAAAGTCCGATGATTGCGGGACTTCAGGCCACGCCTTTTGGATTGCGTCTACGTATCCATCCCCCAAAAGCGTTCGCATTCGCTTTGCGCCTATAAAAGGTGGATTCCCAATTATGTAATCGACCGCTGGCCAAGCCGCCTTTCGAGGATTGGTGTACTTGTAAACTGGGAGCCTGCCGGACTCATCCGGTATCAGCTCTCCCGTTGTGCTGCTGACCTTAAAGCTCACTCCGTCCCATATAGTTGCACGCTGCCCGGCTTGGTCGTACACAGCTTCGCGTTTTTCATAGTCGAGCAACGCGTCCCTGTGCTGAATATTTTGAAAGTCACGAAGCACCGGGTCGGGTATGTCCAGTTTCCCATGAATACGGTGGTGCCATTGAAGATAGCCAATCCACAAAACTATTTCTGCGATTGCCGCTGCGCGCGGATTAAGCTCTAGCCCAAGAAATTGGTGCGGATCGACAGTGAGCCCCTCCGTCTCAAAGCTCGCCTGCCCGGCGGTAAGGTCGCGTATCAAGTTCAGCACTTCGCCTTCGAGTCGCTTCATGTGCTCCAGCGCAACATACAGAAAGTTACCGCTGCCGCATGCCGGGTCAAGCACGCGGATTTGGCAAAGTTGGTGGTGATAGTCCCGAAGCTCTGCAATCGCTTTATCCGTTCGGCCCTGTTGCAGCCAAGTTTCTGCGGCGACTTGCGTGGTGCGCCACTGGTCCCGCAATGGGTCTATCAGCGTCGGCATCACGAGGCGTTCGACGTAGGCCCTGGGGGTGTAGTGGGCCCCGAGTTTGTGTCGCTCTCGGGGGTCAAGGGCGCGCTCTAGCAGCGTGCCGAATATTGCGGGCTCTACGTATCGCCAGTCGGCTTTGGCCGCCTCCCAAAGTAAACCAATTTGATCCGAGTTTAACGGGATTGGGTCGACGCCTTGAAAAAGTCCGCCGTTAAACTGTCGCACCTTGGTATTTAAGATAGGGCTATACCCGCCGGTGTTCATTGATTCCCAAAGCGCGCGCAAGGCATCGGCAAAGTGTTCCGGGTGCTTGCGTTGTGTTTCAAGGAGGCGAGTAAAGCTGCCTTCCGGCAACAGACCCACATCTTCGCTGAACATCGTGAACAGGCAGCGCTTCAGGAAGTGCGCAACACGCTGGACTTCATACCCCTGAAGTTCAAGGCTTCGCGCCAGCTCGGCTAGGCGGCTGCTTACGGCTCGCGTAACCCGCGCTGCATGCTTGGAGGGGTCTAAGCTTTCGGGTGCCGTCCATAGCGCGCGTAGGCGGCTCTGCACAGCCGTGAGGCGCAAATCTTCAAGCCGTATGCGGTGGTGGCCAGGGTCAGGGAATGGCACATAGGTGCCCCCGGAGCGGCTGAATTCCGCATAGAGTTCTAACGACCGGCCCACATCGGTAACCACGATAAACGGGGGGCGCCCTTCTCCAGTCGGTAGAGCGCGCACATATTGGTCGGCTTGGTTCTGCGCCTTCAGCATGGCTTTGTCCCAGCCATCCGTGTCAATCACCTTGCCGGTTTGCTTCGCTTCGAGCACGAAGCAGCCGCGTTTGTACAAGTCGATAAAGCCGTGCGTGCTTGTGCCGTCCGGCTTGTCGATATCAACCCGGCGCTCAAATACATAGGCGTTCTCTTCGCTGTCGTCCCCCGCTGGGTCCGGCTGCGGCAGCCCAAGCACCGCGCAGAGCTCAGTCAAGAAAAGCTGGTAGTTTGCCCGCTCGGTGCCACCGGCGGCGCTCCAGCGTGCAATGAAGGGCTCTATATCGTATTCGGTCGCGGGGGCAACGTCGCTGAGGTCTTTGTTCAATTTGTTGGTCTCTAATCGGTCGACATCGTGGCGTCAATTGCGCCGGCGTTTTGAGCGGTGCAGGGCGCCAGGGAAGTCAGCCACGCCCAAGGCCCAAAGTCCAGCACGCAAGGCGTCGACTCAATAGCGGGCACCGTGTTGAGCGCGAAGCCCAAGCGTCTATTATACGTCTATTATGGAAATTTTCGGACTTGAGTTATTTATTCTAATTTCTGTAAGTCATTGTTTTTACTGGTGCCCGGGGCCGGAATCGAACCGGCACGATCGCAATGATCGGGAGATTTTAAGTCTCCTGTGTCTACCAATTTCACCACCCGGGCTGCAGGCAGCGGCACAAGAAGCGCGCGGCGCGGATCATAGCACAGCGACCTGTACGAACAAAAAGTTGCGGGGCAGCCAGCGTGTTACACTCGCTCATTTGACGGGTTGCGACTGGAAATCGTATGCGCAAGCTCTGGATCGTCCCGCTCGCCCTGCTGCTGGTCGCGTTCGTTGCAACATTTGTGCTGCTGTCAACGCCAGGGCTGCTGACCCGGGCGCTGCAATGGGGCGCGGCTTCGTTTACCGATTACCGCCTTGAAATCGAGGGGCTCGTATTTGAGCCCTCTCAACTGCAGCTTGAATTCGATACACTGCAATTGCTCCCCAAGGGCTCCACCGGCCCGGCCCTGCTTACCGTGCAGGGGTTTGCCGGTGACACCCGGCTGGCTGACCTGCGGCGGGGCAATTTGGAAGCGACCACCCTGAAGAGCGAAAGCATTGTCGTTTACGTGTCAGCGGAGGACGATAGCGAAGATCCCACACCCGCGCAGTGGATGCAGTACCTGCGTTTTCTGCCGGCATCACTCGTGGTCGATACCGTGCACGTGGTGAACCGGGACGGCGATGTGGCCATCTTCCCGCTGCGAGACATACGCGGAGCGCGCAGCGCGGCAGACCGCTTCGAGGTCAGCCTGCTCGCCGACCTCGATGGTACGCCACTCGAGATCACCCTGGAGATCACAGCCAGGAAAATCATGAGCGAACAGGGACGCGTGACCTTCCGTGCCCAGCTGGCCGCGCCGGAGTCCGGCACCCGGGGTACGCTGGAGGGTCTGCTGACCGGCTACGGGGACGCATTCCGCTTCGACGTGGCGGTAGATGCGGCGTTTGCCGATGTCGCAACCTTCATCGACCTTTTCCCCGACGCCCCGCCGTTGGCAGGAGCGCTCACACTGCAGGGAAAACTGCAGGGTGATCTGAACAGCTTTTCCCTCACAGATGCGGCGTTTGAGCTGGATAACCGTCCAGCCTATTTCTTTGAAGCCAGCGGTGCGATGACAAGCCAGGGCAACCCTGACCCGAACCTCAGCCTGATTGCATCAGGCGAGCTTGATTCAGCCAAGTATTTCCTGCGCTGGCTGGATCTCGATCTGTCGCCACTGGGCGGAATACGCGCCAGCATCGCCCTTTCCGGCACTGTGGCCAATCCGGCGATCGAACAGCTCACTGTGGTTACCGCCAGCAGTGAAGGCCTGTGGATTGCCCTGAACGGCTCATCGGGCCCGGGCTCGTTAGGGAGCCCCCAGCTACCGCCGGACACCCACTTCACGGTGCACGCCCTGGCGCCGTCACTGGCGCTGCTCAGCCCCTGGCTGGGGCAGGCACCGACTATCGATCCTGGTCCGTGGGAGTTCGCGGCGACGCTGCGCGAAAATGATGGTGCGCTGCACGTGCAGAATATCATGGGCCAATTGGGCCACAGCGAGAGCACCCAGCTGAGCGTCACCGGGAACGTTGCGCAGGTTGCGCTGACCCCTCCCGAGCAAGGCACTCGCGTCGCGGGCATCGATCTTGGCCTCGCGGTTAGCAGCGCCGACCTGGTCACGCCCGGTGGCTGGTTCGACACCGATGTTCCCCCCGGGTTTTCAATTGAGGGCCAGGTGCAGGTCAGCGGAACAGACGCTGAACTCACGCTGCGCGATGGGACTGCCCGGATCACACATGAACTCCTCACGATCGATGTAAACAACCTGAACACCGTGCTTGCGCACGATGTGGGCTACGAGCCACAAGCTTTGCAAGCCGGGGTACTGGTGCAGGCGCCTGAAGTGGCCGCATTGGGGCAGTTCACTGCACTGGATTTGCCACCGCTGGGTGCTGGCACACTGGAGGGCTTACTCACATATGGCGGCGGGCGTGTGGCGCTTGACACTATTCGCGCCACCCTCGACAGCCCGGCCGGGGAACTACTGGTCACCGGAGCGCTGCGAGACCTCACCGGCGCGCGCGAGGCAGAGCTGAACGCACGCGTGCAGCGCCTGAGCCTGGATGCGTTGCTGACTCAGTTCACCGCAGGCACAACGCCGTCCGCTGAACTGGGCAGCGTGAGCGGCCGCTTCACACTGCGCGGCACACAGGCGGACTACGTGCTGCCAAGCTTTGAATTCAGCAGCGCAGAGAACGCCTCGCTCGACTTGCGCGCCAGCGGAAACGGCCGCTACGGCAACGATGGCTGGAGTGGTGCTGTTAGCCTCGCCTACGGCAGTGATGACCGTGAACTGCTCAAGGCGCTAACCGGCTTGTCGCTGAAACCCGTCACGGGACAGGCTGACCTGACCGTGGATGCGACCTCCGCGCAATTGCAGGCAAACGCACAGCTGGGTGATACGGCGCTGTCACTTGGGGGGAAGGCAACCCACACAGGCGGCACCATCGATGGATTGCAAGCAACACTGTCTTCAGCGTTGGTTAACCTGGACGACATTGGCTTGCAGGCATCCGGCTCCGAGGCGACGGATTACCGACCGACAGAACAACTCGATACAGATTCCGACAGTCGGTCCTTACAGCAGTTTCTGACCAACCTGCCGCGTTATCCGATCGACTTGCGCATACAGCTCGATACCCTGCGCGGGGAAGCAACCCGTTTCGACGACATCAATGTGCATGTCAATGGCAGCGGCACCACCTACCTGCTCGACCAGTTCGATTTCAGCTACGATGCGGCGCCGGCGGAAATCCGCGGTGTTGTCGACATCAGCCTAGACCCGCCCGGCCTCAGCATTGCCGGGCAGGCGCAGTCTATTCCGCTCAACACCCTGAGCAGGGACCTCGGGATCGATACGGACATCAGCGGCTCCCTGAATCTACGTGGAGGCCTCAGCGCCCAGGGCGCAACCAGCGCCGAGTTGCTGCAACAACTCGATGGCAGCATGGCCTTTGCGCTGGAGAACGCGACCGTTGAGGGTGCGGCCTATGATGTACTCGCAACGGGCATTCTCACCTGGCTGTTTTCAGGCGCAGCACTGGAGAAATCAACGTTCCTCGACTGCACCATGGCGCAGTTTATTCTGGATAATGGCGTGGCGCGTACTGACAGCCTCTTCGTCGAGTCTCCGAACATGATCGCCACCGGTATAGGCAGCTTTGACCTGCCCAAACGCACGCTGGCGCTGACGCTGACACCGCGCTCCAAGTCACGCAGCATCCAGATTCCCTCGAGCATCAGTCTGCGCGGCGACATGGCGAGCCCGCGCACCTCGGTTTCGCCCATCGCGGCGACACTGGATATCTCCACCGAGGCGATGCTGTTCGTGCCGCGCCTTCTGGTGAAAATATTCGGCGGTGGCCAATCCAAAAGCGGAGCAACACGACCCTGCGAGGTACTGCTCACGCAATAAGCTCGTTGCATTCCACCGTGGTACACTGCGCGCCACGACCCGGCTGGCACGAACGGATTCTTCTTTATGGCTTCTCCCCGCGGCGAGTTCAGCTCGCGCTTTGGCTTTATTATGGCTGCCGCGGGCAGCGCTGTCGGACTCGGCAATATCTGGGGTTTCCCGACCCAGGCCGCGAGCAATGGCGGCGCTGCCTTCCTGCTGGTTTACCTCTTTCTCGCTTTCACCCTCGCCTACCCGGCACTCATGGCTGAGCTCATCATTGGCCGTCACGCTCATGCCAATGCCGTGCGCGCCCTGCGTCTGATATCCCCCAACACCTTGCTGCGCAATGTGGGTACAGGCACTGGCATCGCGGGCCTGATTGTGGCGAGCTTTATTCTGAGCTTCTATGCCATTGTTGCCGGCTGGATGCTGGCCCATTGCCTGGCTGCGCTGACAGACCTTGCCGGCATGACAGCCGCCAGTGCCTGGCTGACTGATTTCAGCTTGGCACGTAATCTGGCATTCATGCTGGCGTTCATGGCGCTCACCATCGGCATTATTTCCGAGGGCGTGCAACAGGGCATTGAACGCTGGTCAAGCCGTCTGATGCCTCTGCTGTTGCTGTCACTGGTGTTGTTGGTGGTCTATGTGCTGACGCTGGACGGAGCGCTGGATGGCCTGCGGGTCTATCTGTTGCCGGACTTCGAGCGCGCATTGGCACCGGGCCTGATTGTGAAGGCACTCGGGGCCGCTTTCTTTTCGCTTTCGCTGGGTGTGGGCACAATGCTGATCTATGGCTCCTATATCAGCGACAGCGAAAACCTGCCGGTGGTGGGTGGCCTGGTGACGCTGGTGGACATCTCCATCGCCGTGTTGGCGGGCTTCCTCGTGTTGCCTGCCATGTACGTCGCCCTGCACAGTGGCGTGGAAATTTTCACGGCCAGCGGCGCGCTTATCTCCGAAGACACCCTGATATTTACGGTATTGCCGAAACTGTTTGACACCATGGGCGTAGCCGGCGTGGTGGTTAGCCTGCTGTTCTTTTTCCTCATGACCATTGCAGCGCTGACCTCATCGATATCCATGCTGGAGGTGCCGGTGGCCTATACGATTGAAGAGCATGGCGTAGGGCGCAAACCCGCGGTACTGGCCATTGGTTCCGTGATCGCGCTGATCAGCACGGTGATCCTGCTGAATTTCGAAACACTTTTCGGCCTGGTTATCGCGGTCACCACCCGCTACAGCCAGCCTCTGTTGGGCTTCATGTTCTGTCTTTATGCGGGTTGGGTATGGCACCGCGACACCCTGCTCCAGGAGTTGCGCAAGGGGGATGCGGGGGCCGAGCACAAGCTGTTCTGGAAAATCTGGCCCGGCTACGTGCGCGTGGTATGCCCCCTGATCATACTGCTGATCTTTGCCCAATCGCTTGTGGGCTAGCCGCCGCGGCCATCAATTCAGGCGCAGCACACCGCTGTCTTCCACATACTGGGTGGGCAGCAAGCCACGAAAATCAATCTTGGCCGTGAAGCGGTACTCCAACGTATCGCTGCGGGCACGTCCGAGGCTACCCAGCAGCTTCAGCACCTCCAGCAGATTCACCCCGGCATCAAGCGTTACCTGCTCTTCCGTGTAGCCTGCAATGGTGGGCACCTGATTGGTCACGCCACTGACCAGTTCGCGCTCCAGCAGTGCGATACCGTAGCTGATACCCGCAATATCCAGCGCCTGCGCATTGGGGTTGGCAATACGCAGCACGATACGAAAACGCGGCCCCGAATCCACCATGGGCAGGCTCTTGACGCTATCAACACTGACTCGCGGCGGATCAATTGCCGGGCCCAGCCCTGCACAGCCCGCTAAAAACAGGGTCAATAGCAGCGCAGACAGTACACGATAGTGACTCCCGGGCAGGCAACTGTGCATCAGTCGCGCCCTCCCGGTGTAACAGAAAAGAAAAACACGCCGTAACCCAGGCTGGCCACGGCAAACACCAGGGCCACCCAATCGCCCGTTTGCAGGTACATCCAGCTGCTGAAAACCAGCATACCCAGGGTCAGGACAATCCCTGTATTGCG
>CENL01054648.1_pt1 | contig 13659 bp, 9 predicted proteins | sample 530221 | NCBI WGS metagenome assembly CENL01 (sample SAMEA2619791, study PRJEB7988) | marine metagenome | isolation source: saline water (ENVO:00002010), including
CGCGGCGGTCGGCGTCGGGGGGACGATCCGAGCCGTGAGCCCGTCCCGCAGCACGCCCAGGTCGCTTTGGAGCCCGGACGCTCGGAAACGGAGCCGATCGGGCTGCACGACGGTGACGACGGGTGTCTTCTCGTCCGCCCACGAGCCGTTGGTCAGGCCCAACATCTCCACGACGCCGGCTTCAGACGCAGTGACCTCGATTGCGGCGATCGTGGCCCAAACAGGCTCGGTCCCATGAGGCGTCTCGACGGTTCGGGCGAGTTCGTCCCTCGAACGGGAAACGACGGAGGAGGCGGCGTCGAGCAGATAGTCCAGGCGTGACCGGGCCGCACGAAGATCAGCAACGGTCTGCTGCCGGTCCGCTCCAAGTTCCGCCTTCTTCTCCATCACGTTGGCAAGGTCAGCGCGAGTGCTCGCGAGTGCTGCCCGGGCTTGGGCGAACTCATCGACGCGGCCGCCGCCCGCCTCACGGACCGACTGCAACTGTTCGACCCGCTCGTTCCAGACTGCGACACTCTCGTGGAGGCTGTCCTCGTGCTGCTGGTGCGCTGCGAGCAGCGGCTCAAAGGTCTCAAGACGTGCACCCAGCCGCTCGATCTGTGACTCGGCGTCGGCCAGTTGCTGCTGCATCTCCCGCCACGCCGGCGAATCGAGCCGGTAGAGCGGTTGGCCCGCTTGGACCCGGTCGAACTGCTCGACGAGCAGCTCAACACGACCGGGGACGGCGGTCCGGTACTCGCGTCGCGCCGTGGGCAGATACTCGAACCGACCCGGCACGCGGAGGGTCTGCTCAACCCGCCGGCGCTCGACCTTGACGAAGCTGATGCCGAGGTTCGACCGCACCGCGGCCGGGATCGCGACACGGTCGGACCCGGTTGCCTCGGCCTCGGCCTCTGACGAGTGGTCGTGCCCATCCGCCTCGCCGTGCTCGGCCTCGCCGGATGTCTTCGGAGATCCGCCATCGCAGGCGGCCAGTGTCAGCGGCAGAACTGCCGCGAGGGCGATCGCGATCGCCCGTTCCATGATGTTCATCGGGATGCCTCCTCGGCGGGCGTGTCGCCTCGCGCCGCGGTGTGTGGTGTGGTTAAGGATGTGGTGTCATCGTCGGTCGCGGGCTCGACAGCAGCCGGCATTTCCGGCTCGTCCGGGCCGAGCAGGCGAGTGATCTCAATCGCCGCGTCGGTCTCGGCCAGACGAAGATCGAGCAGACGGCTCTTGGCCTCGAACCGTCGCGTGACGGTTTCGAGCAAGAGCAGCGTGTTGACCTCGCCAAGGTCGATCAGTTGCTCAACTTCGGATGCCTGCTCGTCGAGCATCGGCACAAGGTCACGCTCGAACGCATCTCGCTGCGTTCGCGAGGCGTCGTACGCGGCACGGGCCATCGAGAGCTCGCGAGTCAGGCGCTCGAAGGTGGTCTCCGCCGCGGCCCGAGCCACCTCGCGGCGAGCCTTTGCTTCCGCGATGCCCGCCCGGTTGGCGTTGAGAATCGGTATCGGAATCGACACGCCAAGCAAGAGTCGGTCGTCGTTGTCCTCGCTCCCATAGCCCGTGCCGATGGTGATGTCCGGATACTGCTTGCGGACTTCCAGGCGGAGTGTCTCCTCGGCGACCTGATACTCGGCCCGCCGCACCGCGAGGGTGGTGTTCGCCTCGATGAGTCGCTCGATCGCATCGGCGATCTCGGCGATCGACGCGGGCGGAAGCGCCGGCAGCAACTCCACCGGGGCGTCCGGCGGAAGCCCCATCAAACCGAGAAGTTCGACACGGGCCCGGGCTTCTGCGAACACCGCCTCGGCGACATCCGCACGGGTCTCGACCAACTCGGCCCGCAGGAGCCGAGCCTCGACCCGCGTGAGTTCTCCCGCCGTCTCCAGCCGGTCGGTTATGGCGGATATCCGCTCGACCTGACCGATCACCTCTCGCAGCAGGCGGAGCCGCTCGGATTCCGCGGACCAGGATGCCCAGGCCGAGCGAACCGCGGCCCGCGTGCTCCACTCGGCGTCCACGATCCGGCGGAGCTCGGCCTCGTACGCCGCTCCGGCCCGATCCTTCTCGACGCCGAGCCGACCCGAAATCGGGATCGTCAGGCTCAGCGTGAGTCCGTATTCGAACGGCCCCGACGGCGAGAGGATTTCCGCCCCGTCGAAACCGAACTGCGGGTCCTCCCACAGCCCCGCCGTCTCGAAGGTCGCGAGTGCGACACCGGCATCGAGGCGAGCGAGCCGGAGGTCGGGGTTATAGAACAGGGCGAGCACTTCGCCCTCGGCGGGTGAGAGCCCGTCGTTCGGGTCGAACCGCTCCGGCACCTGGTTGCCGGCCTCGGAGAGCCGCTCAACGAAATCCGAGATGGGTTCAGTGGCAGCGAGCCGTGCGTCGAGCGCGGCCCGATGGTCGGCCAACTCCAGCGGTACCCGCTCGTAGGACTGGCAGCCCGCCAGCGCGATCAGGGCGAATGTCGAGCCGAGGCCCGGCAGCATGACCCGCGTTCGACGCGGGCGTTTCAGATTGTCCATTGTTTGTGATTCCTGTCTGGGTCCAAAGCGATGACAGCCGCAACGGACAACGCCGCTGCGGTACGCGCGAAGGAACAGACAGAAATTAGATGGTCAGGCGAACGCTCGCCACGATCGCGAGCCTGTGGGCCCCGCCGGGGTCAAACCAACTCGGCGGCATCGGCGGTCCGCGGCGACCTAGACCGGTCTCCGCGAGAACGACGCCCCACGAGGGAAGCGAAGCGACTACGTGCGGCAAATCGCTTCCACCGTCGGTTCGGGGATGCGTCAAGAGCTCTGCGGTCGTGATCTCGACATCCGTACATTCGCAATCGTGCTCATACTCTCCCGCAGGCACGGAGAGTGGCCATGACGCGTCGTGGCTGCATGAGGATTCGCAGTGCTCGGACTCTGAAGGTGCATGCTGATGGCCGCCGCCAAGGCAGAACACCACCACACCTCTTGCTCCGCCGGCAAGGGCATGAAAAGCGATGATCGCGGTGAGCAGAATGGCAATGGGGCGATGTTTCACAGTCTAAGTATACCATGGCTCCGGTCGAGCTTTGCTCGAAATTGGAGTACTGACTTGGTACTGATCCTCTATATCGGCTGAATTATTCTCTCAGACTCAGTATAGTAGTGGTCCAGCACTTTGTGGTGCTCCGCCACTTGGTTTCTGGTCGGTTTTTCAAGCAGCTTTCCGCTTCTCTCTGGTCTTGATGACCAGCCAGAAGAGCTTCGGATCTCCCCGAGCGGACTGGCGTGACACCGAGATCTGCGATTCGGTTTCCCTCGTGCAGTATGGAGGATGGGTTGCGGCTTAACACAACTGCGAACGGTTATTCCGAGATGCGAGCAGAAAGTGTTTCACGCAGTCTTTCGAAGAGGGTCGCGGGCCCACTATTGAAACAAATGAAAATTATGAGTAGTTTTGATGACATGAAGCCTTTTCTTATAAAAAACCCTGACTATTTGAATGACTCAGTCGGCGGTGAACGGTCCCGTTTTAGTGGTCCTAGGAATTCATTGTCGGGGATAGTTGGGGGCAGAAGGTGAACAGAAAATTTTTTGGGTTAGACAATCTCAGTCCGGAGGAGGCTAGGCCTAATACTATGATAAGAACTCCGTGGACATTTGATGAAGATCGTTGTTTTTACTCCCCTTTTCCAATTGCTAATTGGGGCCCATGTGATGTTGTTGTTGAAGGCGTGGCCGATACGCCTCGCGATGATTTTCCAGGCACGACATGGGGGTCGCCGATTGTGTCTGAGCGTGCTGCAAAAGAGTTGGGGTCCTTGTGTGGGTCAATGTTGCAATTTCTTCCGTTGCGATGTTTTGATAAATTGAGGGGTGTCATTAATGAAAAATATTACTTGATGATCGTGCTTTGCAAGGTGGATTGCTTGGATTTTCCAAGATCTATGCGATTCTTCGGGGGTAGTTGGTCGCCTCGGAACAGGGTGATTAGGCCTGATTTAATCCCTAGCGGTCCGATTGTGTTTCGTGTGCAGGGATTGCATTCATTTGTTGTTGTAGATAATGTGGTCCGTCAGACAATTCTTGATAAGGGACTTACCGGTGTTCATTTCTGGGAAGTCTGCCAATCTGGCGATAATGATGCCCCAGATGAGGAGGAAGTGCCCGCCGAGGCTATCGATAAGTATCGCACTCAGTGGGAGCGGCTCCCTAGGTTCCATGGTTGGGCAAGTAACAACTCCTGGCATTGTCCGGTTATGGCAAGGTCGTTAGGGCATTGTGCAAGTGAATCGAAGTTCCTAAATTGATGAACGTGTAGTAAGTGGTCAAGTAGTGGTGCGGCACAGTTTGTATATTTCGTCATGCATAAAAATATGGGTTGGCGATATAATCGCGTTGTTGCAATGTCCTCGGGAGTCTGTCAGGGCCCAAGGCATCCATCCTGTTTTAGGGGCACCCAGCCTGATACTCAACCAAGTACGCACTCACATCGAAGAAGTTCAGTGCGACTAGCGGTCCAGCACTTTGTGGCGCTCCGCCACTTGGATTCTGATCGGTGTTTCAAGCTGCTTTTCGCTTCTCCCGGATCTTGATGTCAAGCCAGAAGAGCTTTGGATCTCCGCGTGCGGATTGGCGAGTGACAAAGATCAGCGGTTTGATTCCTCCTCGTGCAGTATAGAGAATGGGCTTCGGTTCTCTCCCTTCATTCTTGTCCTGAATCGTGTGCGCATGGTGCGCCCCATGCACCTGATGCTGGCTGTACTACGCTCTGTACTCAGTGCCATCATGTGCATCGAAGCCATCGGGTTGGTGAGCGCCCGCGCTCGTGCGATGCCGTATGGTTGGGGGATGGCGTTGGCAACCGAGTCAACCAGGTGCCAGATGCTGCAAAGGCGGGTATTGAGAATTCCCGATCTGACGGCTGATTTCAGCCCCTACCGACAGCTCAGGAACGCCGCAAACTCATAGGCCTTACACGCTTTGCGGAACTCTTAATCGGATATGCTGTTGCAATATGCCCGAAGTTCCTTCCCGAGACCCGAACTTAACCGTCCTGCTTCAGCGAGTTGCTCAGGGTGATCAGCTCGCTGCGAATGAGCTTCTGCCATTGGTGTATGAGCAGTTGCGTGCGATGGCGCGGGTGCGGATGTCGCGTGAACGGGCTGGGCACACGCTTCAGGCGACGGCGCTCGTGCACGAAGCATATGCGAGGATGCTTTCGCCGGGGGATGGGTCGTTCGAGAACCGGAGGCACTTCTTTTTCGCGGCTGCGGAGGCGATGAGGCGGATACTCATTGATCATGCACGATCAAGAAACGCCAAGAAGCGTGGTGGTACGGATCGGCAACGGGTGCGACTGGATATCTCTGCGATCGCGGATCTCGCGGAAGATGGAAAAACCTTCGAGATCATTGCGCTTGACGAAGCGCTGCGACGCATGGAAACACAGCGCCCTAGGGTGGCGCAGGTGGTGATCCTGCGGTTTTATGGCGGGATGAGTGTCGATGAGACGGCTGAGATGCTCGGTGTTTCATCGCGAACCGTAGATCTTGATTGGGCGTTCGCACGCGCATGGCTCTATCGAGAGCTCTCGCGGTACGAGAGAGAGGAATCGAACTGATGAGTGATTCGTACGAGCGTGAACAAGAGATCTTTGCACAGGCATTAGAGCTTGATCCCGCGAAGCGTTCAGCATTTCTTGATGAAGCGTGCGGCAGTGATGGGGATCTGCGCGAACAGGTTGAATCGCTGCTCGCTGCGATGGACGAGGCGGGGCAGCACGGGTTCTTCGGGCAGCCGACGAGCGGTGCGGAAGAGGTGAGCGCTGAATCGTTCGACTCTGAGGATATTCGCGCGGGGGAGATGATCGGCCCCTATCGGATCATTGGGCAGATCGGTGAGGGTGGGTTCGGGCGTGTCTACCGCGCGGAGCAAGGTTCTCCCATCAAGCGTGAAGTGGCGTTGAAGATCATCAAGCTCGGCATGGATACCAAGCAGGTGATTTCTCGCTTTGAGACAGAGCGGCAGGCGTTGGCGCTGATGGATCACCCATCAATTGCGACTGTGTTCGATGCGGGTGCGACGGAGAGTGGGCGACCATACTTCGTGATGGAGTTCGTGCAGGGGTTGCCGATCACAAGCTATTGTGATGATCAGATGCTCGGTATCGAGAATCGGTTGGAACTCTTCTGCGGGGTGTGCGACGCGGTCCAGCATGCGCACCAGAAGGGGATTATCCATCGGGATCTCAAGCCGAGCAATGTGTTGGTTTTGAATCAGGGCGACAAGCACATTCCCAAGGTCATTGACTTCGGGGTCGCGAAGGCGATCGATGCCAAGCTCAACGCGATCATGACACAGACTCAAGCGCAGCACCTTGTTGGCACACCGGCATACATGAGTCCGGAGCAGACCGGTGTCACAGAGAGGGGCATTGACACCCGGAGCGATGTCTACTCCCTTGGGGTTCTGTTGTATGAGCTGATCACGGGCGTGACACCGATCGATTCAGAGACACAATCGCGGTCGAGCTATGAAGAGATGCATCGATTGATAAGGGAGGCGACGCCTCCTAAGCCGAGCACCAGACTTGGCTTGAGCGATTCGAGTATTGAAATCGCGAAGCATCGTCACAGCCAGCCGCGCAAGCTGATTCAACAGGTTCAGGGCGACCTTGACTGGATCGTCATGAAAGCATTAGAAAAAGATCGCGAGCGTCGGTATGAGAGCGTGGGGGCGCTCGCGGATGATCTGCAGCGATATTTGACAGATGCGCCCATTGCTGCACGGCCGCCCTCCAAGATGTACGCAACGCGCAAGTTCGTCCGCCGGAATCGTGGGGCGGTGATCGCGGTTGTGTCGTTGATGTTGATCCTCCTGCTTGGGGTCATAGGGACGACATGGGGGATGCTCTGGGCTCTCGATGAGCGGGAGCGAGCCCGGGTCTTGGCGGACAAGGAAATGCGTGCGCAGGTTGCGGCGAATGAGGCCGCGGAACAGGCAGCAAGTGAGGCGGAGCGGGCATCGCTTGAGGCCCAGACGGCGGAGGAGCTCAGCCGATTCTTTGTGATGGATGTCTTGTCAGCGGTGGACCCGGCCCGAACTTCTGATCGTGAGCTAAGCGTGCGCGAGGCGTTGCTCAATGCCTCTGAGAACATCGAGGGGCGGTTCGAAGGCCGACCAGACTTTGAGATGAAGATTCACAATGCGCTCGGGTATCTCTTCGGACGACTCGGCGTGCTCGAGCGAGCGGAGCATCATCACCGGCGAGAGTGGGCCCTCACTGAACAGGAGTTCGGGGAGTTATCATTCGAAAACGCACGCATCATGCATAGCGTTGTGGGTGACCTTGGTATGCAAGGACGCTACGCGGAAGCGATCGAACTCACGCAGCGACAGCTCGCTATCTTGGATCAACTCGATACACCTGAATCGAAACTGATCCGGTTGCGGTCGTTGGGTAACATGGGGGCGCTTCTCGTGCAAACGGAGCGTGTTGCGGAGGCGGCACCGATTCTTACAGAAGTGTTAGAACTCAAGCAGGCGCAGTTTGGTGATCGACACCCGACCACACTCAATAGCGTGGAATCGCTCTCTGTGGTGCTGGGACGACTCGGCGAGAATGAGCGGGCACTGGAGCTTGCGCGCGAGGCCTACCACGGACAGGCAGAGGTGCTCGGCGTGGGAGACCCGCGAACTCTGAACTCGCTCGTCAATCTCACGCTCGCGCTCGGTCGTCTGGGGCAGCATGAAGAGTCACAAAGGCTATTGAGGCCTGGTATTGAGGATGCGCTCGGTCGCTTGGGAGAGCAGCACCCGACTTCGATCTATTTGCGGAGTAACTATGCGCGTTCACTTTATGACGATGGGCAGTTTGAGGAAGCGGAGCGCGAGGTCATTGCGTTGTTGCCGGTAATTGAGTCGAGGGATCCGGAGATGCTCCAGCAGCAGAGCATGGCCACACTTTCGATCCTGGCGGGCTGTCTGATCGAGCGAGAGGCATTTGAGGAGGCCCTGGATGTCGCGGGTCGGGCATTGAACTCCGCCCGTAAGGTATACCCTTCGGGCGATACTCGGATCGCGGATTATCTATCGCTACATGCTGGTGTGCTCATGGATCTCCGGCGATTCCAAGAGGCGGAAACCGCACTGGGCGAAGCTTGGGATTGTGTGGATCGAGAGGGTGCCATTGCGGAACAGCTTGAGCCGGTTTCCCGTGCATTCGTGCGTTTGTACGAGGCGTGGGGGGAATCTGAATCCGACCCTCGGATCAGCGAGCGCCTCCGGTTCTGGGAATCGGAGCTTGAGCGTATTCGTGCGGGTTAAATAGCGGGAAAGCATTTTCGCCGGCATTCCTACCCTGTGTACTCACAAATTTTCAGAGATTCTTGCGCTCGTTGGTTGCGTTCATCGCACTGCTCCAATGAAGGTTCTGCGGCACGGAGGGTGTCGTTCAGACAGAGCAGTTCGAGCATCAAGAATGAGGAAATCTGTGATGAAGAAGTACAACGAGCATGGGTGTCGATTCTGGAGGTCGTCCCTGGCGGGGGGGATGATCGCATGTGTTTCGATGCAGACGATGGCCACAATGGTGCATGAGCATCAGTCACCGAACCCGATCGATCTCGCGCGGATAGTCGGCACAGCCGAGCATCCGATGCTTATTGTTCCGATGGAAACCCCGGGGTGGGCCGCGGACATTGGTATCACGGGCGTGGAGCGGGTGTACAAGGGGATTTGCGGGCCAAATGGGGCGCACATCACGGGCCCCGACCTCTTCCGTGCGGCGGAGCTCGATCTGCAACGAGTTCTTGCCAATCAGCGTGGATCAGCAACTGAAGTCATTGGTGAATCGCCCGCGTTCGCGGTGAGCTATGATGCGACAGACCCGCTGTTTATTGGCTTGTATCTGCCGGTCATCCGGTCAGCGGCAGAGTACATTGACGATCAGTTTGACAACCGGGTTGAGATCGCAGCGACAATGTCGCTCGGTACTTTCACTGGCGATGTCATCGGGTCTGCAGGTTCGACTCGGTACACCATCCCCTGGTCGGTGTATGTTGAGGGGCTTCGTCAGCAGTCTCTGCGTGAGGATGCACGATTTGCTTTGGGACTGCCGACGAATGCGCTGGCAGTGAATTACAACGGCTCATCGAGCGCGACATCCGAAATGGAGATTCGTGTGACGGCGGCGCAGCTGCGTGCGATCTTTGGTGACAATGTAGTACCTCAGGGTCAGGCTGTGAGCATCACCTTCAACTCGAACACGACCTGGAACTTCTTGGGATGCGATTTTGAACCAAGCGGTGATCAGCAGAGTCTTATTGATGTCGCGGTGCATGAGTTCGTACATGCAATGGGATTCACCAGCGGGATCGCAGAGGGGGGTAACAACGATTCGGACCAGATCCAGGGGCTCGATGTGGCGAGATTCCGATTGCCCTTACTTCCCTTTACCGATGGGGGATTCACGCACAACTCTCGGCTTGGTGAGGGATATACCGATGAGTTGCACTTCTACTCAAGCTTTCCGACAAGCGGTACAACGCTGCTCGAATCTGGCGACAGCAATCAGCCGTCGCACCTGATCTATGAGTCTGATCCCGATGAAAAACTCGGTGTTATGGACCCTGTGATCGTGCGCGGCACGACCCGGTGCCCAAACATTTTCTCGGAAGACGATATCTTACCGTTGGATGATATGGGATGGCGCCCAGTCGCAGGTTTTGATCTGAATGATTGCAATGGGAACGGCAATCCTGATGTCGTGGACATCGCAATCGGGATTTCGCAGGATGTCGATAACGACTCGATCCCGGACGAGTGCGAGTCGTTCTCAGTCGGTGCTGGAGATCCGTTTACGGCCGCGGGCGTCACACGGACAATCTACGAAACTCCAGGCCTGACTGATCTGAGCTTCTTCGATCCGATGAGCCCGAGCGTGACGCCGGTGGTGAGCAATATCATCGCGGATATGGATGACCCGATGAGCTTCCCGAATAGCAACACGCGTGTGATCCAATACGAGTTCTCGATGTTTGTGCCGTCGCGAGACGAGTACGCGTTCCGCGTGGCACACCCGGGTAACATGTACCTGTTGGTTGACAACTTCGTGATCGGCCAGAGCGATCGCGCGGGGCAGATCCTTCGCAACAACAGCTCCACCCAACTATCAAGCCAGTCGTTCATGCAGCTCGAGGCAGGTTGGCACGATGTGCTCGTGCAGGTCCTGAGCAACGAGTCGACGCCGTTTGTACGGATGGTCCGCGAGTCACGCTCGCTTGGTGGTTGGGAAGATATCCCGGTCAGCCATCTCAAAGCCCTGAACTTTACCGATTGCGACGGGAACGGCGAGAACGACTTCATCGATCGCATCCATGATCTCGGATTCGTGTATGACTATGGATCAATCGGAGATGCGAACACAGACATTCGCCTTGATACCTGCGGGAGTGACTTCGATACAGAAATCGCGCTGTGGGATGCGAACGGGGTGCTCCTGACGCAGAATGATGATGGTGATTGCAGCTTGCAGAGTGTGATCAACTTCAACCTGCCCGCGGGTGAGTACATCGCAGCGATCTCAGGTTACAATGTAAGCTTAGGTCCAGATTTCAGTGTAGAACCTCTGGATAGTTGTACGAGCGCGGGCAACTGGAGGTTGAATCTACAGAACAGCGAGGTGCTCTCTGGATTCATTCAGAGCGGCCGTGTCATATACATCCAGTTCTCTTTGGGCGATGCGGATTGTGATGGGGATGGTACGCCAGATAGTGCCGAGCTCGATTGCGATAACAACGGTATCCCCGATGATTGCGAGGTTCCCACACAGACGGACGCAGACGGCTCGGGAAGCATTGGCGTGATCGGGTATGAGAACGAGTTGATCACAATCTCGACTTGTGGGAGTGACTTTGATACTGAGATCGCGGTGTTCGATTCAGCAGGTAATCTTGTCGCACAGAACGATGACTTCTGTGGTCCTGGATTTGGTCTTCAGAGCCAGCTCGATTTGTTCTTGAATGCAGGCACGTATTATCTGGCTGTATCTGGTTATAACGCCCTGTTCAGTGATGGGTTTGGGATCGATATCAATGTGGGGGGTGTTTGCAGCGAAGGGGGGACGCTGGACATCACAGTGGGCAGCTTCTCGGAATCGGGCGAAGGTTTTCTTCCGGGCCGAGTAGTCTTGGCCCCGTTCGAGGTTGGCGAGGCAAGTGCATGTGCTCCGGATCTGAACGGGGACGGTATTCTCAACTTCTTTGATGTCAGCGTGTTCCTTACAGCGTACAGTGCCAACGATCCAATCGCTGATTTCAATAATGACGGGATGTTGAACTTCTTTGATGTGAGCGAGTTCCTATCCGCGTTCACAGTGGGTTGCCCGTAAACGCTCGCTTTGAATCATGCTTATCGCTGACCCCGCCATCAATATAGGCGGGGTCATTTTTCTTTTTGTATGCGAATCGAGTAGCGGTCCAGCACTTTGTGGTGCTCGGTCACTTGGGTTTTGGGTCGGTGTTTCAACCAGCTTTCCGCATCTCCCGGACCTTGATGTCGAGCCAGTAGAACTATGGGGCCCCGCGAGCGGATTGTCGAGCTATGAAGATCTGTGGTTCGATTCCTCCGTTAATGGCAAAGTAGACTTCCTTGGGCCCCTTCCTTTCGGAGGTTTCTCAATCGGTACGCCCTGATCTGAGTCGTATTCAGTTCATCATCAGTCCAAGCATCACGATTGCCATGAGTGCCATTGTGAGATCCTCAACGAGGGTGACTTTGGTCATGGGGAGATTTAGGGCGGTTCCGAGGCACGCGCAGCGGATCGCTCGCTTGTCGAGCAAGGCTTTGAGCACACCAATCGCGCCGATCAGCATGAGAGTCAGCGTGATGATGTTCGTGACCATTGGCATCCAGGCCATCAGGTACATCACGCCAAGCATCAGCTCGACATACGGATATGCCCACGCCCATGCGGCCGACTTGCGGGCGAGTAGGTCGTACCCGCGATACGCGGAAACGAAGCCCGGCGGGTCGAGCAGCTTGAAGAATGAGAAGACGATGAAGAACCCGGCCATGAAATGACGCATCATGGGTTCGACGCGCCAATTACCTGTTGACCATGCGATGAGCAGGGTGACGCCCGCGATGAATCCGACGATCAGGATCAGTGGGTACAGGCTCTCGGGTGGCGTGTCGGCTGTCGTGGTGTGATGCGTCGTTGACGGGCTCGGCTTGGTGGATTCCGATGCGGTGCGTTGCAGCCCGGTGACTCGATAATCACCTGCACTTGTAATTGCGTCACGGACAGTATCATCATTGATATCCGTGTCCGTGTGAATCTCAGCCGAGCCATTCTTAGCGGACACGCTCGCTTCCGAGATATGTTCGAGCGAGACTAAGGCGCTGCGGATCTTGTTCTCGCAGCTGCCGCAGTGCATGCCCTCGATGGTTGCGTGGATGATGTTGTTCATGGTTATCTCGCATTCTTATAGAGCATCTCGATGAGTTCATCGGATGCGGTGTTGAACTCGTTCTCTCCGAGGCGTGCCGCGTCGGCGACGCAGTGCTTGAGGTGGTGGCGGAGGAGCTCTTTACCGACAGCGCGGAGTGCAGACTGGACCGCGGCGATCTGCGTGAGCACATCGACGCAGTACCGGTCATCTTCGACCATCTGAGCGATGCCCCGCACCTGTCCCTCGATGCGTTTGAGCCTTGCCAAGTTACGGGTTCGATCGTGATCACAAGCCCCTGCCTTCTTCTGATTGCGTTCTTTATTACCCATACCCCCTTAGGGTATATTAGCGTGTCCGGCTTGTCAAGTGAATGTATACGGTTTGAGTCAAATTCCTAGGAAATGGAGCCTCAAAAAAAACGCACACCCGGTTGTCGGGTGTGCGAGAGGCTTCATTTCGTGGGCTTCGGGCTATACGGAGAACCCCAAATCAATCTACTCGGGCGTTCCCTTGAACTCTGGGATGGGACGCGCGTCTGCATCCGCCTGCGTGTCAGCGATACCGTTATTACTGATGTCTTTGATGAGCCATTCCATCTCTCTGATCTCGCGTCGTTGGGCTTTGATGATCTCGTCAGCGAGTTTGCGCACCCGAACATCCTTGATCTGGGCTCGTTCACTCGTCAGGATCGCGATCGAGTGGTGTGGGATCATGCCTTCCATGTAGTCACGATCCGATACAGTAATCTGCGATCGGACCAACGCGACCCCGCCTGCAAGCAGAAGGAACGCGATCGCGATCGTGACGATGTTCTTTGTGGTGTTCTTGTACATCTTGAGCATGAACAAGAGCATCACGATAATCATCCCGCCGCCCATGATCATGGTCATGAACAGCCGGGTTTCACTGAACCAGGCGTGGTCAAGGATCTGATACGAGTGCAGGTACATCAGGAAAAACATGACGGTCATGGACGTGACGATCATGAGTGCGAAACGGATGTACGGCGAGCTCTTCGAGCTTTGCTCATGGTGTTCGTGATTGTGTTCGTGGCTCATTTGTCTTCCTCTTCGTGAGTGTGAGTAAAAGGGGATATAGATATTGAAATGAGATAAAATGAACAAAGCGTGATCCGCTCGTTAAAGCGGATTCACACGAGTCGGGTATCCGTTACGGGTTTTGCTTTGCCCTCGCCTTATCGAGTTGTGCGAGGTACTCGGCTGGGTTCTCGAGCACCT
>CENL01004198.1_pt1 | contig 13655 bp, 11 predicted proteins | sample 530221 | NCBI WGS metagenome assembly CENL01 (sample SAMEA2619791, study PRJEB7988) | marine metagenome | isolation source: saline water (ENVO:00002010), including
TCCGTTTAAAGCCGGTTTCATCAAACCCACGCTCAGTGCATCCTTCCCGGCCCTCAATTTCAAACCTTGTGCCCTTTGTGCAGAAAGTGTGATTGCCCGCCCAGACGAGATCCTGGCTAGCGCGGCGCGCCACCAGCCCGCCGCCATCAACAGCTTCTGCATAGGTGTAATAATATTGCTCTTTCAGTTCGCCCTTGATGGCTTTTTCGCACCGATCCGGCTCGATGCGGATCCAACCGCTGGAGGCAAAATCTTCACCGCTTTGGTAGCCAACCGCAGCCCAGACGAGAAAGTCTGTTGTGTTGCAGATCGACAAGCCGGTGGCGGCCTGGCGCTGATCAGCGCTTTCGATAAGTGCATTGAAGAGAGCGGGTGTGATTTTGCCGTCTGCTCGGAGGTTCTTTGATTGCTGAAAGTTCGTAATAGCCGTGGTTGTGCGTCTGCCGCTCAGGCCGTCGATCTGGGAAATTGAGGCGCCTGTGTCGCGCAGCAGTCTCTGGGTTCCGGCAATCTCGGCACGCTTCCGAGTGTAATTGCTGGGTTCTGAGAAGGTCGTCGTCCACTTGTCGCCTGTGCGCGTTTCTACGCGGGTGAAGTCGAACCCATCAAATCCACGCGTGGCGCAATTTGTCCGGTCATTGACGAGAAAATCTCCCGGCGCTGTGCAGAAGCGATCGGATCCGCTGAAATATTTTGTGCCACCTTCATGAGCGTCTATTGAGCGGGCAAAAACATAATATTCGTCATGTTCAATGCGGCCGGGAAGAACCGCGTTGCAGGCGCCGGGCAGAATGCGAAACCACCCCTGGCTTTGCCACCCTTCGTCGGATTCATACCCAATCGCAGCATCCAGGACATAGGTGGTGGTGTTGCAGAAGCGATATTCCGCTTGCACCGGAGAGGCCAGGACCAGAGATGCGAAAAGGAACGCGATGCAGAATAGGGCAGTCGCTAAGGTTCTGTCCGGAGCGGACCATCGCAGACCGCCGCTAACGTCGTTCATAATTCTCGACCCAAAACACGCGCCCCCCGGCCAAGTCTCTTTGGCAGACAATAGCATTCTTGGGAGACCTGCCAAGTGGTCTCAGGTCTCAACGGCGAGTTTGTCGTCTCTTGGTTACTAAACGTCTTTGATGAGGGTGCCGACACCATGTTCGGTAAAGAGTTCCAGCAGGACAGCATGGGGCACGCGGCCGTCCAGGATGACCACAGCCTCAACCCCTTCATTTACAGCGTCAATGCAGGTTTCAAGCTTCGGAATCATGCCACCGGAGATGGTGCCATCTGCCATCAAGGCCTTGGCTTCAGCAACGGTAAGGCCGGTGACGAGCTTTCCTTCTTTGTCGAGAACACCGCTCACATCGGTGAGAAGGAGAAGGCGTTTGGCATGTGTGGCCGCAGCGATAGCACCCGCAGCGGTATCGGCGTTGATATTGTAGGTGTCTCCGGTCTCTGACACACCAAGAGGCGCAATGACCGGAATAATGTCAGAGGCAATCATGGTTTCCAGAATTTCCGGGTTTACCTTCTGAGGTTCTCCGACAAATCCAAGGTCGACCGCTTTCTCAACATTTGAGTCCGGATCGTGCTTTTGTGCGACTTTCCGAGCAATAAGGAGATTGCCATCCTTGCCCGAAAGACCCACTGCCCGACCGCCCGCTTGATTGAGCGCGCCGACAATCTGCTTGTTGATGGAACCTGCCAGCACCATCTCCACAACTTCGACCGTGTCTTTGTCGGTCACCCGGAGGCCGTCGGAAAACGTGCTTTCAATATTGAGCTTTTTCAGCATGGCCCCAATTTGCGGACCGCCGCCATGGACGACGATCGGGTTAAGGCCAGCCTGCTTGAGAAGCACAATGTCTCGGGCGAACTGAGCTGACAGCTCGGCATTGCCCATGGCGTGCCCGCCATATTTGACGACAATCGTCCGCTTGTCATAGCGCTGCATGTAGGGCAGCGCTTCAGAGAGGATTTTTGCCCGGTCGATACCGGTCTCTGGGTCGTTTTCTTGGTCGATCATCGCTGCTGTCTGATGGGTGCGCCCTACTTGCGCAAGCGCACGCCTGTCCCCTGCATTGTGAGCCCGGTATCGTGCCAGACTTTACGTGTCAGCTTTATATCCCATGGGCGCAAGCTCTGCCAGTTCGGCAATATGGGCGCGGAGTTCAGGAATGCCTGTACCCTTCTCTGAGGAGGTGACGGCGATTTCTGGAAAAGCAGCGACATGTTTGCGGAGCTGGGCGTTTGTCGTCTCCAGCCGTTTTTCAATCTCACCCTTTTTAAGCTTGTCGGATTTGGTGAGCACGATGAGATAGGAAACGGCGGCCTTGTCCAGCATGGCCATCACTTCTTCATCATTCTTCTTGATGCCATGGCGCGCATCAATTAGCAGCAGGACGCGGCGCAATGTGGCGCGGCCCTGCAAATAGGTCATCACCAGATCGGTCCAGGTCGCAATCCTGTCTTTGGATTCCCGGGCATAGCCATAGCCGGGCAGGTCAACCAGAAAGAGACCTTCGCGGCCTGGTTGGCCTAGGGTGAAATAGTTCACTTCTTGTGTGCGGCCGGGCGTATTGGATGTGCGCGCGAGGGTCTTGCGGCCCGTCATGGCGTTCACGAGGCTCGATTTGCCCACATTGGATCGCCCCGCAAAGGCGATCTCAGGGAGCGCGTCGTTTGGAAGCCCGTCAAGTTTGACGACACCTTTCACGAATGTGCAGGGCTGCGCAAAGAGCCAATGCCCCGCCTCCAGCTCTGCCTTCTCTTCAGGAATGCCGTCGTCCATCGCGGGTTACGTTTCGTCTTTGCTGGCAGAGCGCTTAAACAATTTCTCAAAACCAAGGTTTGAGAAAAGCTCAATTGGCACGCCCTGACGGCGCATGATGACACCTTGTTGCAGAACAGACAGCAGGTTGTTCCATGCCCAATAAATCACGAGACCAGCAGGGAAGCTTGCCAGGATGAAGACAAAGAAGAGCGGCATCCAGGTGAAAATCATTTGTTGCGTTGGGTCCGAAGGAGCAGGGTTCATGCGTTGCTGCACAAACATCGTGATGCCCATAAGAATCGGCCAGACACCAACCATCAGAAGCGATGGTGGATCCCAGGGGATCAGTCCAAACAGGTTGAACAGGGTCGTTGGGTCCGGCGCGGACAGATCCTGGATCCAGCCATAGAAGGGCGCATGGCGCATTTCGATGGTGACAAAGAGGACCTTATAGAGCGCAAAGAAGACAGGGATCTGGATCACAACCGGTAAACAACCGGCAAGGGGGTTCACCTTCTCCTTCTTATAGAGCTCCATGATCTCTTGCTGCTGCTTCATCTTGTCATCAGCATATTGATCGCGCAGCTTTTCCATATCGGGCTGCAGCTTCTTCATCTTACTCATCGCTTCGTAAGAGCGGTTGGCAAGCGGGAAGAAGAAGATCTTGATGATGACCGTGACGATCAGAATGGCGATCCCGAAATTGCCGACAATATCGAACACATAGTCGAGGCCAAGGAAGAGGGGTTTGGTCAGAAAGTAGAACCATCCCCAATCAATCAGAAGCTCAAAACGAAAGATGCCTTCTTCATCATAAGCGTCGATCATGTCGACCACTTTGGCACCCGCATAAAGGCGCGCCGTATGGCTGACTGTAGCGCCAGGTTCAGCCGTCAGGCCGTCAATGACAAGATAGTCGGTCTGATAGACATTCTTCCGCGGGTTCGGCCCCTCTGAGAAGCGCGCGTCAAAGTTGGCGCCTTGTTCCGGGATCAGAACCGTCGCCCAATATTTGTCGGTAATGCCAAGCCAACCTTCATTGGCGGTATATTTGATTTCACGCTCGTCAAGGATGTCGTCATAGTCAATTTCGACAAGCCCTTCTTCTTCGCCCAGCACCCCGATCATGCCTTCATGCAGAATGAAGAAGCCTTCAATCTCCGGCGTGCCGGTGCGGGACACCAGGCCATACGGGTAGAGCGTGACGGGCGCCCCTGTATTGTTCACCACGTTCTGCTCGACGGTGAACATATAGTTCTCATCGATCATGAAGGTGCGGTTGAAGACGAGGCCTTCACCATTGTCATAAGTGATCGTGACGGAGCCGTTCGCTGCGAGTGACGAGCCTGCAGGGGCTGTCCAGACCGTGTCGCGTGTTGGAAGTTTTAGGCCAGCAGATGCAGGCGCAGACCAGCCGAATTCAGCGAAATAAGGTGAGATGGAATTGGCCGGCGAGAAGAGAACGATTTCCGGTGAGGTGGGATCAACCGTCTCGCGATAGGTGTGCAATTGCAGATCGTCGATCCGCGCACCTGTAAGCGAGATCGAGCCTGCGACCAGATCTGTATCAATCTGAACGCGCTCGCTTTGCGTCAGCGCCAGGTCACGGGGCAGGCCGGTAAGCAACGTGCCGTCGCCCAGATCAGCGGGGCTGTTGGGTCGGGTCTCAAGCACCTGGGGGATAGCGTTTTCAGCTGCTTCTTCCTGCGCCGCTGCAATCTCCGCCTGAACAGCGCGCTCGGCTTCCATTTTTGGCTCAATGAAGAAGTACTGCCATCCCGCAAGAACGGCCATCGAAAGGACGGCAGCAAGAAGTAAGTTCTTATTGTCAGACATGATCGAAGATCACCCTTGTTTATGAGATGCCTGTCGCCGCTTGTGTGTATCGCGTGTCTTCTCCGCGTGCACCTTGGCGAGAGCCGTTTCGAGATCTCTTGTGAGATCGGTGTATGAGCGGGAAATGGTTCCCGCGCGCCCAATTAGGACGTAGTCGTACCCCGGACGGGCGGCAAGTGCCAGAACGTCAGATGCGACAGAACGCAGCCGGCGTTTCGCCCGGTTTCTGATATGGGCTTTGCCCACTTTTTTTGTAACGGTAAAGCCGACTCGTGCCTCTGCATTGGGCTCGGCCAATGTTGGCGTCTGTGCCAGTGTTTGCTTCTGGGCCTGAAGCACGAGCCCTGGAGCCGCCCATTTGCGGCCTTTGGCGGTTTTCAGGAAATCGCGGCGGGCCTTGAGGCGCTCCATCGGGTCCTCACAAGATAAGGGGGCTCTCCGCATCACAGACCCTGCTTAAGAGGGTCATCTCGCCCTTAGGGAAAGACTAAGCAGAAAGCTTCTTGCGGCCTTTTGACCGGCGCGCAGAAAGGATTGCGCGGCCAGCTTTTGTTGCTTTGCGAGCGCGGAAACCATGACGGCGTTTGCGAACGAGTGCGCTTGGTTGGTATGTCCGTTTCACGGGTCTTCTCCGACTAGGGCTCCTGACCAGACCATTGCTGGTGTGCCCCCATAACAATAGAAGCCGCGGGCGGATGCCCAACGGCCAGACTGGCCGCGTGTATAAGCAATGGCGGGGGGCAAGTCAACGACTGTCCGGGCGCCTCTTGAAGGTAAATGCCGCAGAATTCAGCCAATTTTCGGCTCAAATGACCGAGGAGACCGGAAAAGTCGCGGAATCTGGCGCTCTAGTGCCGATCACTTGGGGCTCACCTGCTCTGACACTCTCTCACAAGCAGGTGACCTTTGCGGGTTTTTTCACATGGGCCTCCTACCTTCAGCTACACACAGAACATTGCGCCTGAAAAGCATAGCAGCCAGGCGCAGGAAGGAGGCGACATGGTCCTGACGGTGACAGAGCGGCATTATCGACGCCTGGGCGGTTCAAAAAAGCGCTCAAGGCCCATTGGGTTGTTCTTTCTAGGCATAATCGCCCTAGGTTGGCTTTTGATTGGCGCGACCCAGGTCCCGGCAGCTGATGCCTGGACCCGGTGGAGCGCTTATGAGGAGAGTTCGACCATGACCATAAATCATTCCGATTGGCAGTCTCTTTTGGATGCCTATCTCGTGCCCGGTACGGACGGCGAGGCCAACAAGGTCGATTATGCGAGCTTGGCGGCGAGTGAGGAAGATCGTGACAAGCTGGAGCTCTACATCACGAGCCTCGAAGCAGTGGACGTGGATGGGCTGGGTAAGAACGAACAGTTCGCCTTTTGGGCCAACCTTTACAATGCCGCAACGATCCGGGTGATCCTCGATCATTACCCTGTCAGTTCCATTCGCAAGATCAATATCTCCCCGGGCTTTTTCTCAACAGGCCCCTGGGGCGCGAAGCTCGTGACCGTTGGTGGCGAGCGATTGACGCTGGACGATATTGAACACCGCATTCTGCGCCCGATCTGGAAGGACCCTCGTGTCCACTATGCAGTGAATTGTGCGTCCATCGGATGTCCTAACCTGCCCACCAAGCCGTTCACGGGGAAAACCCTCGAAGCAGATTTGGAAGCCGCGGCACGCGCTTACATTAACAGTCCGCGCGGCGCGACCTTTGACGGAGGCGCACTTCGAGTCTCCAAAATCTATGATTGGTACTCGGAAGATTTCGGAAAAAGCCCCGCCAATCTTATTGCGCATCTGCGGTTATATGCCGAAGGTGATCTTGCTGAGAAGCTCGAAAACACAACACGTGTCCAGGGATACGACTATGATTGGTCCCTGAACGACACGTCCGGTTCATGAAGAATCGACTGGGAGGAAAAGAATGAGCGAAGAAAGTTCAGACGTGAAGCAGTCGGGGTTCAGTCTCGGCAGATTGATACCCTTGGTGATACTCGCCGCAGGACTTGGCGCTTTTTTTACGCTGGGTCTCAACGAATATGTGAACTTAGAAACTCTGAAGGAAAACAGAGAACTTCTTCAAGGTCTTGTCGCTGAATACGCGTTGTTGGCGGCCCTCATTTACATAGGCATATATGCTGTGGCCGTCGCCTTTTCGATTCCGGTCGGCGCCGTTGCAACTCTTACCGGCGGGTTTCTGTTTGGGACGTTGTTTGGAGGTCTATACACAGTTGTTGGCGCAACCATTGGGGCGAGTGTTGTGTTCATCGCTGCAAAAACAGCCTTAGGGGATGTTCTGAAAGAGAGGGCTGGGCCAACGATAAAAAAGATGGAGGCGGGTTTTCGCAAAGACGCATTTTCCTATCTAATGGTGTTGCGACTGGTGCCTTTATTTCCATTCTGGTTGGTCAATTTGGCACCAGCCTTCTTAGGCGTACCGTTGCGCACATACGTATTTGCAACTTTCTTGGGCATCATTCCTGCTACTTTTGTCTTTGCGAGCATCGGAAACGGATTGGGGGCGATATTTGACCAAGGTAGCGAACCTGATTTGAGCGTCATTACCCAACCAGAAGTTTTCCTGCCTATCCTTGGCCTGGCTGCGCTTTCTCTTATCCCGATCATCTACAAACGTTTTTCAAAAGAAGAAGCATAAGGGCCTCCTCTATCTGGGAGTGTGAGGAAACATCATGAGCAATGTGATTGAAGCGGACATTTGTATCATTGGCGGCGGGTCAGGTGGCCTGTCCGTTGCGGCTGGTGCTGTGCAGATGGGCGCGAAAGTTGTCCTCATCGAAAAAGGCAAGATGGGCGGCGACTGTTTGAACTATGGCTGTGTTCCTTCCAAAGCGCTGATTGCAGCGGCTAAACATGCCCACGGTATGGGTGACGGCGCAGCCTTTGGTGTGAAGCCACAACCGCTAGACGTCGACTTTGGTCGTGTGCATGACCACATCCATGAAGTGATTGCAGGCATTGCACCGGTGGACAGCGTGGAGCGGTTCGAAGGTTTGGGCGTGCACGTCATTCAGGCTGCTGCGCGCTTTGCGAGCCCACAGACCGTGCAGGCCGGCGACCAGACCATCAAGGCCCGCCGTTTTGTGATCGCAACAGGATCATCTCCTGCTGTTCCGCCGATCCCCGGTCTCGACACGGTGCCATTCCTCACCAATGAAACCATGTTCGACCTGAAAGAACGCCCGGATCATCTCATCATTGTCGGCGGCGGCCCAATTGGGATGGAGTTGGCGCAGGCGCATCGTCGCCTCGGCGCAAAGGTAACCGTGCTCGAAGGATTGAAGGCGCTCGGCAAAGACGATCCTGAACTCACGGCGCTGGTGCTTGATGCCATTCGTGAAGATGGAGTCGATATTCGCGAAGGTGCGAAAGTCACCTCCGTTGCGAAAGACGGTGAGGGCGTCAGTGTCTCGATCGAAACAGACGCGGGCGAAGAAACAGTGTCCGGATCACATCTGTTGCTTGCTGTGGGGCGACGTCCAAATGTCGACGGGCTCGACCTTGAAAATGCGGGCATCAAATATGAGCGCGCCGGTATTACCGTTGACGCACGGCTCAGAACCACAAACAAAAAAGTCTTTGCGATTGGTGACGTCGCAGGTGGCCTCCAGTTCACCCATGTAGCTGGGTACCATGCGAGCATCGTGATCCGGAACATCCTGTTTCGCATCCCCGCAAAAGCCGACCATTCTTCCATTCCCTGGGCAACCTATACCGATCCAGAGCTTGCCCATGTGGGCGAGACGGAAGAGGAAGCCCGCAAGAAACACGGCAAGATCGAAGTGTTGCGCTGGCCACTTGCAGAAAATGACCGGGCACAAGCCGAACGCCGGACACGTGGTCTTGTTAAAGTCGTAACCGACAGTCATGGACGTATTCTGGGTGCGAGCATTGTCGGCCCCCATGCGGGTGACCTGTTGCAACCCTGGGTGCTTGCCAGGTCTCAAGGGATGAAAGTTGGGGCGATGGCCGGGGCGGTTGCGCCATACCCGACCCTGACTGAAATCAGCAAGCGGGCCGCGGGTTCCTACTACACGCCGACGCTCTTTAGCTGGAAGACGAGAGCAATTGTGAAGTTCCTTGGCCTGTTCGGATAGGGTCCCTTTCCGCTATACTCTTGGGCAGCGCATAAGCGACGCGCAACGGAAAACGGGCGGAACATGGATCGAGAGATCAGCGATGTGACGGATGCCAGTAAAGACGCCGAGCCGCGGGTCATCGCGGCACCGGTCACACGTCTTGTCGCCCCCTTGCGCCGCAGTCTGTCGGCACAGCTCCTGGTGCTCACCGTTCTTTTTGTGATGCTGGCAGAAGTGCTGATCTATGTGCCCTCACTCTCCAATTTCAGGGACAGCTGGATCAAGCAGCGCTTGGCACAGGCTCAGATCGCGACTCTTGCCCTCGAAGCAACGCCGGACAATATGGTCGCGAACACGCTCCGCGATGAACTTCTGACGAACGCTGAAGCCTTTGCCGTTGTGCTGCATAGAAACGCGGCGCGTCGATTGATTCTGCGCGATGACATGCCGCCGGCGATCGACGCCACCTATGATCTGCGCGATGCTACCTTTCTCGACATCATCATGGACATGTTTGACTGCCTGATGGCAGAAGATGGCCGTACCATTCGGGTGATCGGCAAACCTCGGTTTGAAGGCGGCGACTTTATCGAAATCGTTTTCGACGAGACGCCGCTCCGACAGGCCATGCTCGATTTTTCGACCAACATTCTCAACCTGTCGATCCTGATCTCCATCATCACGGCCTCTCTTGTCTTTTTTGCCCTGAATTTTTTTCTGGTCCGCCCCATGCGACGCATCACCGAAAACATGGTGGCCTTCAGTGAAAAGCCGGACGATGCGTCCCGTGTCATTGAACCATCAGCGCGGTTGGATGAAATTGGTGTTGCCGAGCGGGAATTGGCTGACCTCCAGACACAGGTGCGCTCGACACTGAACCAACAGGCACGTCTCGCCTCGCTTGGAACCGCGATCAGCAAAATCAACCATGACCTGCGGAACATATTGGCGAGCACGCAGCTGATTTCTGATCGCCTCGGCGGCGTGGATGATCCAACGGTGCAAAGCTTGGCGCCGCGTCTTTTCGCATCCATTGATCGCGCCATTCAGCTATGCACCAACACGCTCAAGTTTGGCAGCAGCGAAGAAGCGCCGCCGGACCGTCGCCCTGTGGCGTTGAAAGACCTCGCGACCGAGGCGATGGAGGCGATAGGCCTGGACGAAAGCAGCCCTGTCGCCATCCGCATTGATGTCGCCGATGGGTTGGAGATTGACGCAGATCCGGATCATTTGTTCCGTATTCTTCTCAATTTGGGCAGAAATGCCGCTCAGGCCATGGAAGCGGGGGGAGAGATTTCAGTATCAGCCGTCAATGATGTAGACTCAGTCACCATTGAATTGGCTGATAACGGGCCAGGCATTCCCGACGCTGCCCGTGAGCGTCTCTTCCAGCCGTTTGGCGGAACCACCCGTCAGGGCGGGACAGGGCTCGGTCTTGCAATATCTGCGGACCTGGTTCGGGCGCATGGCGGCACGCTGGACCTTGTTGAAACCAGTGCCAATGGAACACGGTTTAGAATATGCATACCTCACCGCAAGGAATTTGTCCGCGCGGCGCAGTAAAAGCGATTAAGACGTCGACGAAAGTCTGACGAAGAGCTTCGAAAAGGAGAGGTGCACCATGGAACAGATTAGAGACGGCTCGCGCGTGCTGGTCGCAGACATTGGCGGCACCTATGCGCGTTTCTCCTACGTTGATGCTGAGCTGGGTATAGAGACACTAACACCGCCGATCGTGCTGGAAACGGATGACTTTGCGAGCTTTGGTGATGTGGTGCAGGAAGTTTTGGATGAAACAGGGCGCCCAAAAGTAAGCGCGGCAGCTGTTTGTGGTGCCGGGCCGATTATTGTGAACAACGGCGATGCGTCGATTGATATGACCAACTGCCCCTGGCAACTGACAGAGGCAGACTTGAAAGCCCGATTGGACACGCCTCGTGTACAGCTTGTGAATGACTTTGCCGCGATCGCTCATGCCTTGCCGCTGTTTGATGATGAAGAATTATTGCAGATTGGAACCGGCGTGCGCGACCCGGCGGGACCACTCGCGGTTCTCGGGGCCGGCACCGGCTTAGGTGTTGCAGGTCTCATTCCAGACGGGCGCGGGCAATATGCGCTGATCGATGGGGAAGGTGGTCATGTCGATATTGCGCCTGCAAACACGCGTGAGATTGCCATCTACGAACGCTTGCTGAGACGGTTTGGGCATGTGAATGCGGAAACCATTCTGTCGGGTAGTGGTCTTGAAGCGCTTCATGACGCCCTATGCGAGATGGAGGGCCTCGAATGTGAACCGGTCAGCGCGCCGGAGATTGCAGCACGGGCGGCGACAGGTGGTGAGCCGGTCAGCGCCGAAGCTGTCCACTGTTTTACAAACTGGCTCGGTGCTGCGGCAGCCAATGTGGCCCTCACGATAGGGGCGACGGGGGGCGTGTATATTGCGGGTGGCATTGTTCCGCAATGGGGTGGCCTTTTTGAAGGGCCCCGGTTCCGCGCGCGCTTCGAGGATCGCGGAAAAATCAGCGCCTATGTGAAACCGATTCCGACATATCTCGTGATTGCACCCGATCCTGCACTCAAGGGGCTTGCTCAATTGGGATCAGCCCTTTTGACAGACTAGAGCGTGCCGCTCAGGACGACACCTTCACGGCGCGGATCAGCACCTCCTTCAAGCCCGCCTTCCAACCGGCGGATGCCATGGAGCCCGCTGGTGATTTCTTTCACAATGACCTCATGGCCGAGCTGTTCCAACTCATCCTTTAAATCCGCAACCGCGGTGCCTTCTTCAATTTCCAGCGGGCCATTGCGATTCACATGTCGCGGCTGATTGATGGCTTCCTGCATCGGCAGGTGATGGTCGAGAAGCGCCACTAGCGTCTGGGTGACATAGGCAATGATGCGACTGCCACCAGGAGACCCGATCGCCAAATGAAAATTCCCGAATGCATCAAAAACCATGCTTGGTGTCATGGAAGACCGGGGTCTTTTTCCAGGGGCCACTGCATTGGCAACGGGCTTGCCGTCAATCACCGGTCGAAAGGAGAAATCGGTGAGTTGGTTATTGATGAAGAACCCGCCGGCCATCAGGTGGCTGCCAAATGGGGCTTCAACCGATGTTGTCATGGACACCACATTGCCTTGCGCGTCCACAATACTGAGATGGCTGGTCGACGGACGAGACCGGGACTCGTTCGGCGCGTAGCGAGAGCCCAGATCGCCTGAAGCGTCCGGCACGCCCGCCTCCGCTTTCCCGAGGCTGCTTGAAGGATCGATCAACCGTGCACGAGAGGCGAGATAGCCTTCATCAAGCATGGCTGCAACAGGAACATCGACAAAATCTGTATCCCCGATATAGAGATCGCGATCAGCATAGGCGAGACGACTTGCCTCTGTGATGAGATGCACTGCTTCGACAGAACCGGGTTTCAGCGCGCCCATGTCAAAGGATCTAAGAATGCCGAGGGTCTGCAGACTGGTAAGGCCGCCGGACGTTGACGGCGGCATGCCGCAGACATTATAGACGCGGTATTCAAGGCAGATGGGCTTGCGTTTAACAGGCTCGTAGGCTGCCATGTCAGCCATGCTGAGCGTGCCTGGACGCATAGGGGCATTTTGGGAGGCCGCGACAATGGCTTCGGCTAATTCCCCTTTGTAAAACACATCAGGGCCCTGCTCGGCGAGCAGCCGCAGGCTCTTTGCATAAGCCGGGTTTTTAAGCCGCGTGCCAACGGCGAGAGGGACGGCATTCCCGGTCTCATCTTCTGTAAAGAAATAAGCACGTGACCAGGGCAGGCGCGGCAGCGCTGGTGACCAGGCAATCATCATATTGAGACGGGGCGTGACGAGAAAACCGTCTTCCGCGAGTTGGATCGCAGGTTGAAAAAGGTCCGCCCAGGGCAAGCGTCCGTGTTCTTTATGTGCGAGATGAAGCATGGCTATGGCACCGGGCACGCCATTGGATTGTCCGGTGACCACAGCGTCAAAAAAGGATAGAGGCTGTCCGGCTTCATCAAGGAAGAGCTGAGGTGTTGCACCAGCCGGTGCTGTTTCGCGCCCGTCATACGCTTCAAGCAGGCGGGCGCGCTCGTCCCAATGCAGCATATAGGCACCGCCCCCAATACCGGACGATTGCGGTTCGACAAGTGTGAGAACCAACTGTACCGCTATGGCTGCGTCAACGGCGGAGCCGCCAGCTGACAAAATTTTCTGGCCCGCTTTGCTGGCCTCTGGGTGGGCAGAGGACACCATATATTCGCCTGTGCCGCTGCGACCCGGGGCACCCGAATGGCTCCACCAGATGCCAAGGGGAGCAGAGACAATGGCAGCGCCAATCAGGACAAGCAGAGCGCGGGAAAATTTCATCTAGTTCTCCTTGTGAGGGAAAGCCCCTCTTAGGGTTCATGCGGTCGCGTTGACCCCAGCATAACCAACGGACATGCAATTGACCCAGAGGCAGCAGATCGCTAGCGTCCGCCACCAATGGTACGTCTATAATGCGTGCCTCAGCGTGCGAGGAAAACCATGGTCACATCGTTCCCCCCAAATGGCCTAAAAACTGGCTCTCGTAACTTGATCACGGATGTCGATGGGATCAAGGTCGGTCAGGCAGAAGATAGTACAGCGCGCACGGGCGTGACGGTGATCCTGCCCGACGCACCGGTGACGGCAGCAGTAAATGTGATGGGCGGTGCACCTGGGACCCGGGAGACAGACGCGCTCGACCCGAGCAGATTGCTCGGCGGTGTCATTGATGCGGTCACGCTCTCTGGTGGGTCGGTTTATGGTCTCGATGCAGGCTCAGGCGTGACCGCCTGGCTGGGCGCGCGCGGCCGTGGCTTCGAAATCGCTGGCAGTGATGTGCGTGCGCCTATTGTACCGGGCGCGATCCTGTTTGACCTCTCCAATGGTGGCGACAAGGGTTGGGGCGAAGAGCCTCCTTACCGGCGGTTAGGCGC
>CENL01011014.1_pt1 | contig 13612 bp, 14 predicted proteins | sample 530221 | NCBI WGS metagenome assembly CENL01 (sample SAMEA2619791, study PRJEB7988) | marine metagenome | isolation source: saline water (ENVO:00002010), including
ACTTTGTCTATGGCAATGAGCCGACATTTGCCTACACAACAGCCTTTATCGTAAGGCGCGGCGATCCCTGGCGCTATCACGGCATCCAGTCCGTGATAGGAAAACGTGTCGCAACCGGTCCCGGTTGGGATTACAGCTCAATGAGCACGGCTTACCAGTATTATATCGATGATCCGAAAAACGCGGACTTCGTTGAAGTGATCGCCGGATACGACGATGTGATTGACCGTATTCTGCGCATGATCGTCGAAGACAGGGTGGATCTGTACGCCGATAACGAGCTCGTGCTTCAGCATGTTTTAAACCGGTTGGATTTGCATGACGAGTTGCAGATCACGCATCCCGGTCTGGAGAAGAAACTGGTTGAGCGGCCGATCTTTTCAAAAAGAATACCCGCTGCAAAAAGACAGCAGCTCATAAGGATCTGGGATGAGGGGCGCTTGTTGATCAAGGGGGAAAAAGAAAAAATGATCCTCAGGAAATACAATGTATCCCTGGACGATCCACGCTAGCCAAACGTGGCAGAGCTGAAAAACAGGTCAGACAATCGGCCATGATGCGAGACTCAGCCACGAAACGGAACGGCTCTGTCAGAACCGTTCCGGCCAGCAAGGCGGCAGGCTAAGCAACAAAATACGGCAGGTCGTCTCTGGCCGAACACCCCAGAGTGACGATCCGTTCCGTTATCTTGATGGCGCGTTGGTATTTAGCCTCGCATTCGGCCCGGGAGAGGTCGTTCAGGAGAGGCCCCATGATCGAGACGCCATAGTCAGCCTGCAGCGTGCGTATCTGGCGGCGTGTATCCAGGCCATCGGCCAGCCAGCCGAGTTCGAATTCCATCTTTTTGGTCACGAAGCGCTTATTATCAATCAATTCGCGGCGTATCTCCGCTTCGGTCCTGAGGGTGTCTTCCCAATAGAGGCCTTCGGTGCTGGCAACGTCGGAGGATGATTTTACAAAAGCCAGGCAGAAGACGAGATAAACCATCTCCTTTTCACTTGCCGTGCGCCATGCGCTGCCTTCGAGGGTTCCCCAGATCGAGGTGTTCAGGCTGGCGAAGATTTCCGGCACCTTGGAAAAGAAAATGCGATGCAACTTGTTGTCGTTAAGCGTTAAATCCAGTTTTTGCGCTTTATAGATGTCAACGGCCGCATACTTGTTGCATACGGGGCATGTGTCGCCCTCGAAACGGCCTTTCTTGTAGATGTGGGAGCATGATTTTCCCTGGGCCGTCTCGTTCTTGCAGAGCAGATAGGTCTCGGGATTGTCCTCGTCATCCTGTTGCTGGCCAATCCAGTTGAACCGGTTTTGAAACTGCAGGAACGACCGGGGAGGACTCCAGAGAGTCCACTTCAATTTCTCGACTGGGCCAAAGGTGGTCCAGTTCGAGCTGACATCAATGACGACACATTCGGTTTTGTTCGGGGAAGAGCGTAGCCCGCGCCCTATCGACTGGCCCCACAATACTTTTGAGAGCGTGGGCCGCATGTGAACAATGATATTACACTCGGGATTATCCCATCCCTCGATCAGCACGCCGACAGAGATAAGCGCCTCGATATCGCCCTTGTCATGTGCGGCAAGGATGCGGCGCCGTTCGCCCATAGGGGTTCCCGCCGTGATGATCGCCGTCTTGATTCCGATGGATCGCAGCCGTTCTTCGGTAAATTCGGCAACTTTTATATCGGGGCAAAACCAGGCTGATATCGGGAGTGGCTGAATGTTCTCCCGCTCTTCCAGATAGGCTTGCGTGGCGTAATCGAGCATCGAAGACCTGATGATCTCGTCTGTCAGCCGGGATATGGGGTATTCGCCGGAGCTGACTTCAATACCGTCCAGATTGAGGTCATGAACGAAATGCGGCCGGTATCTCGGCTGCACCAGAATACCTTCCGCGATCAGGTCCTGAATATCGGCGCAGTCGATGATGGCATCAAAAGCCGCGCTCAGCTGGTCGCGCTGGTCGCCGGTCCGTCGCTCGGGCGATGCCGTCAGGCCCATGAAGTGAGCGTCGGCTTTTCCCTTGTCACGAAACAGATCAATGATGCGCTTGTAGCCGCTGCCGTTCGGCGAGACGCGGTGCGCTTCATCCACAATGATCAGGTCTGCTTTCGGGATCGCGTCTTCGAGCACTTCCCGCGCCCGCATGCTGGTGGAGAGTAGGACATCGTAATCCGTGAAAGCTTCCCCTTTATCCGAGACTTTCAGCGTTTTAACGCGACGCCCTTTCGTCAATGCCGCCTGAAGTTGGTCCAGCAAAACCAGCCGGTGGCATAGAATGATGACTTTCTTGCCGTCGTAGAACCGGTCGATGATCTCGCGCGCCAGGACCGTTTTCCCGGCCCCGGTCGGTGCTTTGAGAACAAATCGTTTGTAGCTTTGGCGTATGGACTGGAAGTCGTCGATAACACTTTGCTGCCAGCGGCGGAGCTTCATGATTTAAAACTATTCTCTCTCTAAAAAATGGGTGGCCGGTGCTATCCGACTATCCCAATCCGTCCCAGCTTCCAGGAAGCTGAGGTGACTAATGCCGCGTAAAGTGCGTTTTGCTTTGCCCAGCCCCCTGATCCAGATCGTTCAGATTCGGGATTCAAGCGGTTTTATAGGGCCAACCTGCATAGGTACGAGGAAATCTTTAACAATTCAAATATGAAGCAGCGAGATGATGCGGCGCGTCTTCGTTTTTTTAATATGTGAGCTTATGCGGCAGCGGCGCGATCGCGTTGTAAAAATAGCACAACGGGACTATTTCGGAGCAGCGGGGTGGATTCCGACTCCACAATTTCCAGCCGCCATGGCAGGTTGCATTGCGCTTGAGGAATTCATCCGAAGCGGTCTTGGGAACTATGGAGCGTCATATGCGTATTTCGAGCAATCCATCGGCCTTTATGGCCTGATCGCCGAAAAGCGTAACCTCCCGGTTCCCGGAGAAAATTCTCCACTAAATCCCGGCTTTCACGCGTTTTCGGCGCCGTCCCTTCGACGCCCCGACCCGTTTCGTGTGGAGCTGACCCGTGTATCACCAAATCCCTAGCCTGATCGATCCCTGCCGTTCGGATCGTCTGGAACAGCCTCCCCGAAAGCTGTTTGCCTTCTACTGGCATTTCGTGCGTCAGGTCTGGCCGCTCTTTGCCTGCGTGGCGGTCACCGGCGGCTTGCTGGCGATGATCAGCGCCGCGCTTTTCCTTGTCATCGGCATTCTGATCGATGGCATGCAGACTGCTGTGGAACCGGCCGCCTTCTTTGCCGAGTATGGTTGGTTGATGGCGCTCGCGACCATTGCGACCCTGGTGTTGGAGCCGTTGCTGCTGGGCCTGCATCTGGCGATCTTCAATCAGTCGATCGTGCCGGCTTTCACCAACCTGATCCGGTTCCAGAGCCACCGTTACATGCTGCGCCAAAGCATGGGTTTTTTCAGTAACGACTTCGCTGGACGGCTGAGCCAGAAGGTGATGCAGACCGGCATGTCGCTGCGCCGCTCTGTTGGCGAGATGATCGATGCGGTCTGGTATGTCACCGTGTTCTGGGTCTCCGGTCTCGGCATCCTCGCCAGTTTCGATACCCGACTGGTGCCGCCGTTGCTGATTTGGCTGACCCTGTACGGCATTGCGTTGCGCCTCATCGTGCCGCGAATCAAGACACGTGCATCCGCCTCTTCGGAAGCGCATTCGCGCCTCACCGGCCGCATTGTCGACAGCTATACCAACATCCAGACGGTGAAGCTGTTCGGTCACGCCGCGCGTGAGGACGATTTTGCCCGCGCTGGCATCGAGGAGCACCGTGAGGCGAGTTTCCGGGTGATGGCCGAGGTCTCCAATATGGAGATTCTGATCACCCTGATGAATGCCGGCCTGCTGATAGGCCACGGCGCTCTCGCGCTCTGGCTCTGGAGCCTTGGCGAGGTCAGCGTCGGTGCGGCGGCGGCCTCGCTCGCGCTGGTGATGCGTGTGATCACCATGTCGCACTGGGTGATGTTCGTCGCCTCGGAGATCGCGGAGAATGTCGGGCAGGTTCGGGACGGAGCGGACACGATTGCGGTCACGCATGCCGTTACCGATGTGCCGGACGCGCCGGAGCTTGCCGTTGATCGTGGCGAGATCCAATTCGATCACGTGGCTTTCAACTACGACCGCAAAAATACTGCCGGTCCCATTATCCGTGACCTCACCCTGACTGTCGCACCGGGTGAAAAGGTCGGGCTTGTTGGTCGCTCTGGCGCGGGAAAGTCGACATTGGTCAATCTCTTGCTGCGCTTCCATGACGTGGGAGCCGGGCGCATCCTGATTGACGGTCAGGACATCGCCCAGGTGCGGCAGGAGAGCTTGCGGTCGTCCATCGGCATGGTGACACAAGATACTTCCCTGCTGCACCGCTCTGTTCTCGACAATATCCGTTACGGCCGGCCTGAAGCCAGTCTCGAGGACGCGATGGAGGCGGCACGGCGGGCGCATGCCGATGAATTCATCCACGATCTGGAGGACCCGGAGGGACGGCGCGGGCTCGAGGCTCATGTCGGCGAGCGCGGGGTAAAACTAAGTGGTGGTCAACGGCAGCGGATAGCCATCGCCCGCGTGCTGCTCAAAAATGCGCCGATCCTTATCCTCGACGAGGCGACCTCGGCTCTGGACAGCGCCGTGGAGGGAGCTATCCAGGAGCAATTATTCAATCTCATGGCAGGAAAGACGGTGATCGCGATTGCCCACCGGCTCTCGACCATCGCCGCGATGGACCGGTTGCTGGTCCTGGATCAAGGCCAGGTCATAGAGTCCGGCAGCCACGATGAATTGATCGCCAATGGTGGACTTTATGCTGGCCTTTGGGCTCGGCAATCGTCCGGATTTGTCGCTGGCAATGTGTTGGCAATCTGATCCGTTTGTCCGGAACTGAGCGGCCTATCGTTCTAGTGCGACCCTGGTCGCCGCGTGACCATGCGGGATAATGAGTTGAGAGAGCTGAGAACAATGTCCACGGGCCGTTGTCCCTCGATCAGATAGCGAAGGCCGATCACTGCTCCGACCCCGATCGAAACGGCAGTCACCGGTGCGCTCCAGGCCAGGACGGAAAATGCGGAAAGGCCTTGTCCGACGGAACAGCCAAGCGCGATCACGCCGCCGAAGCCCATAAGCACCGCGCCGAAGATCTGGCGGCGCAGCTCGCCCGGGTCGTCGCAGGCTTCCCAGTGAAATTGGTGCCGTATGCGGGCGCCGAGCAGAGCGCCGCACAGGACTCCGGATACAGATCCGGCAGAGAATCCGCCGAGCGGACTGCTGACCCCCATGACCTGCAGGACGACTTCGCCGAGGGGCATGGTGAAGCTGTGGGATTCGACAAGAACGTGCTCGAACCCGGTTTGGGCGATGTAGCTGGTGCCCCACCAGGCCGCGCTGCAGGACAACCCGATCAAGACGGACCAGATGACGGTGGAGCGATTGCTGATGAAATGCGGGTCGGTGAGAGCGGGGGCGATCAGCAGTATGGCGAGGGCCAACGCGATGTAGAGGGTGGGAATGCCGGTAAGTTCCGCGATGGAACCGGCAATGGATCCTGTGCCCGGATGCGCTGCTTCGACCCTTGGGAACAGTGCCGTCCGGAGTTCTGCCAGCGGGCCGACTGCGGCCAGATAGGCGGCAATGCCGATGACCAGGACGATGAGCACCGAGCGTATGTCGCCGCCTCCGACACGAGCCAAGGCACCGAAGCCGCAATTTCCGGCGAGGGCCATGCCGACCCCGAACATCAGGCCTCCGGCGACGGATGCGGAGAGACTGAACTCGAACCTGAAATAAACGGAGTCCTCGATCGTTGCCCACCCGAGTGCAGCGAGCAAGGCGGTCGTCGCGACGGCCACCCCGATCGCCATCGGCCACATCATGATCCGGTCGCGGTTTCCGCCATAGAGCGCATCTTCGATCGCGCCCAGGGTGCAAAAGCGCGGAATTCGGGCGGCAAGGCCCAGAACAATGCCGGTTGCAAAGCCAATCAGGGTCACGGCGGCTGTATCGGAGAGGGCAAACATCTGGGGTGTGGCGCTTCCCGTGTTGGGGGTCGACCTGAGCTTTTGCCTCGGTGTACCGTGCCCGAATGCCTAGGCTCCGGGGGCGGGCTCTTCCTTGCAGAACATGTCGTAGAGCAATTCCAGCATACGGATGGCCCGCTCATCTTTCAGGCTGTAGTAGATCGTCTTGCCTTCGCGGCGGTGATTGACCAGACCTTCCAGCCGGAGCCGCGCCAATTGCTGGGAAACGGCGGCCTGCCGGGAGGAGAGCAATTCCTCCAGCTCGGTCACGGATTTTTCCCCCGTGGCCAATTGGCAGAGAATGAGGAGCCGGCCTTCATGCGCCAGCGCCTTCATGAACTCGGTCGCATGCGTCGCGTTCTCGATCATCGCGTCGATCTCGGCGTCGGTCGCGGTTTCGTTCAAAACAGGCAAAGGCATAGGTCGGCTCCAGTGCAGGCAGCGTTAGAAATCTAGGAATTCCTGGATGGTTTCAACAGCCTTTTGGGCGCAGTCATCATCCAGATCGGCACCGGGGGCCCCGGAGATCCCGATACCTCCGATTATCTTGCCGGCAGCCAGAACCGGGACGCCGCCGCCGAGAACGAGGGCGTTCGTGATATTAGGCAACTGCGCCATCACGGCATCGGTCTGCACCCGCGAAGACAATTCCAGGGTGGACGAGCGGAAACTCACAGCGGTCCAGGCCTTGCGGGTCGCCGTGGAGACTGTATGCGGCCCGGCGAAGCGGTCCCGCAAGACAACCTGAGTCAATCCCGCGCGATCAACAATGGTGACGGCCACCTGATAGCCAGCCTCCCGGCATATTTTCAGCGCGGATTTAGCAAGGTCGAGCGCGACCTCGGGCTTCATCGACTCGTAGGTGACAAGCGCTTCGGCATTTTGTGCTTTTGCCGGATGGAAGGGGGTAAGCGCCAGCAGGGTGGCAAGGGCGGCACATGCAAGAATGGTCTTTTTCATCAGTTGTTTCCTTCCTTGAGCGGTTTGGCCTTAGACGGTTTGGCCTTGAGCGGCTTTGTTCGCGTGTTTTTGTCGAGAAGCTGGACGAGCATCGACCAGAAGAAGTCTTCGCCCGGGTAGCCTTCGATACGGCCGGTCTCCGTCCCGTCTTCCAGCAGGATGAAGGTCGGCGTGAAATGTACTTGTCCCCTGATCATGATGTCGGCCGGCCAGGTATCGAACAGGTCCTGCCGGCGCAGCGGCGCACGCTTGCCCTCATCCGTCAGGTGATAGATGCCGCCGATCTCCTCATTCCAGGCCGCACACCATTCACACCCCGTCTGCTCAACCATCAGGAGCTCGCTCGCGCCTTTGACTGGTCCGGCTTCGCCCACAGTGATCCAGACAATCGTCAACATTGTGACGGCCGCTAACAATTTCTTGCTTTGTCGCAACGGAGCGTGGAACATAATAACAAATTCTAATGTGAGAATATGTTGACCGCAAGCTCGGTCGGGGAAACGTATAAGGAAATTAAGAAAATGGGCTCAAAATGGGCTTTGATATAGGGATTGGCGGCGCGTTCCTTGCCGGGCTGGCATCGTTCCTGACCCCCTGCATCCTGCCGATCGTTCCATTCTACCTCTGCTATATGGCCGGGGTATCGATGAACGAGCTGGAAGAGCAGGAGAGCGACGGAGCCGCGCGGCGGAAGGTCGTGTTGTCCTCCATTCTGTTCTCGGCCGGGGTCATCACTGTGTTCGTCGGCCTCGGCGCCAGCGCGTCGGCGTTCGGACAGCAGCTGCGCGAGTATTTCGACATTCTGCGCTATGGCGCTGCGATCGTGATCGCAGCGATGGGATTGCATTTCCTTGGCTGGGTGAAAATACCGTTGCTGTACCGGCAGGCCCGGATGGATGTCGCGGCCCCGGCCGGGCTGATCGATCCCTATTTGGTCGGGCTCGCCTTCGCTTTTGGCTGGACCCCCTGCGTCGGGCCGGTTCTGGCGATGATCCTGTTCAGCGCGGGAGCCGCTGAAACGGTCCAGCAAGGTGCTTTCCTGCTGTTCGGTTACGGCATCGGCATGACCTTGCCATTCATCCTCGCGGCTTTCTTTTTCGGACCTTTCATGCAGTGGATGAAATCGGTGCGCCGTTACGTTGCGATTGTCGAAAAAGGCATTGGCGCCACGCTGCTGGTCTTCGCGGTCCTGATCGGAACCAACACGGTCGGGGTCATCGCACAGTGGATGATCGACACATTCCCGGTATTTGGAACCATCGGATGAGGAGACAGGACATGACGCGTGTGATCTTAGGACTGTTCTTGGCGATGCTGATCATCCCCCCGGCGCCAGCCGAGGTCGGGGAGGACGGCCTGCACAAGAAGTCCTGGTTTGCGGTCACCTTCAAGGATGTGGCCGAGGATATCGCGGACGCTGAAAGCCAGGGTAAACGGCTGGCCATGATCTTCGAGCAGCGTGGATGCATTTATTGCAGGCAGCTGCATGAGGGGCCGCTGTCTGACCCGGAAGTCGTCGCGTTCATCAAATCGAACTTCGTCGTGGTTCAGTACAATCTTTTCGGCGACGAGGAGGTGACCGACCTGGATGGGACAGCACTGCCTGAAAAGGAGATGGCCAAACGCTGGGGCGTGGTGTTCACGCCGACGATCCTTTTCATGCCGGAGACTGTGCCTGAAACAGGCAATGCTGCCGCGTCCGCCGTTGCGGCGATGCCCGGAGCCTTCGGGAAGTGGACCACGCTCAATATGTTTGCCTGGGTCCGGGAGAAAGGCTACGAGAGCGAGGAGCATTTCCAGAAATATCATGCCCGCCGTTTCCTGGAACAACAGAAGACGCAATAGGGGAGACTGGATGCCGTCTCAAGATGGCATATGCCTGTAACGCAACAACAAATTCAAAGATATGAATTTGTTGTTGCGTTGAAACGGATTTTCCGGTCTCCTGATATCAAAGGTCAGCCAAAATGCTGACCAACAAAAAAATGGGAGGAGATCCGGTGATGAGACTTGCTGTCACCACCGTGCTGGCATTGATGCTTGGTGTTTCGGGCGTTTCGGCTGAAACGGTCAAGCCCGCCGACGTCAAGATTATCGATGGTGCGGTCGCTCAGGCGCTGACCGACAAGCAGGGCGATCCCGAAAAGGGGCGCCAGTGGTTCATGGGGCGCAAGCTCGGCAATTGCCTGGCCTGCCACGTGAATTCCGATCTGGCGGAGCAGCCCTATCACGGTGAGGTGGGACCGCCTCTCGATGGAGTGGCGGGGCGCTGGACCGCGGCAGAGCTTCGGGCGATTGTCGTCAATTCCAAGGAAGCGCTCTCGCCGGAAACCATTATGCCCGGTTTCTACCGTGATACCGGCTTCAATCGGGTCGCCAAGAAATTTGCCGGCAAGACAATCCTGACAGCTCAACAGGTCGAGGATGTCGTCGCTTACCTGATGACGCTGAAAGAAGAATAAAGCCGGGCGGCGGGCCATTTGCGCCCTCGCGACGCTACGATAACGGAGGAATGTCCAATGCAGATGACAAGGCGTGACCTGTTCGCGCTTGCCGCCGGTCTTGCCGCGGTTGGCCTGATTCAGGTGCCGGCCAACGCGAGCGAAGATGCGGTCGAGGCGGCTATCAAGAAATTCGCCGGGGGTATGCCGGAGACCGGTGGTGTCGAGATCGATGCTCCGGAAATTGCCGAAAACGGCAACACCGTGCCGATCGAAGTCGCTGCGGCTGGTGCCTCGTCGATCATGATCCTTGCCGCGGGGAACCCAAATCCGGGCGTCGGGACGTTCCACTTTTCTGAAATGTGTGCCGAGAGCCGCGCGTCCACGCGCATTCGTCTGGCGACCACGCAGGATATCGTGGCCGTCGCGAAAATGGCGGACGGGTCGACGAAAATGGCCCGGCGTGAAGTGAAGGTCACGATCGGCGGCTGCGGCGGCTGAGGACGGAGGAAACAGAACCATGGCAAAAATCAAACCCCGCGTGAAAGTGCCGAAAAAGGCCAAGGCCGGAGAGGCCGTCACGATCAAGACCCTGATCAGCCATCCGATGGAATCCGGACAGCGTAAGGACCGGAAGACCGGTGAACTGATCCCGCGCAAGATCATCAACAGGTTCGTCGCCAAATATAACGGCACGGACGTGTTCTGGATGGATATGGAGCCTGCCGTTGCCGCGAACCCCTATGTCGAGTTCTCGGTCAAGCTGACGGAGTCTGGAACCATGCGGTTCGAATGGACCGATGATGACGGCTCCGTCTACGACATCGAGAAAAAGATCTCCGTCGCTTGAACGAACGGAGACATGGGAGGATGGCATGAAAAAACTCTTGGCAATGGGGGTCATCGGACTCTTCGCGGCCACGGCAAACGTGGCGTTGGCCGATGAAGATGCCGAGCTGGTGATTGACGGTCAGGCCTTTGTCACCAAGCTGGATGCGCCGGCGGACTCGCCCCTGTCGGAAATCCTGTCTGGCTGGCGGTTCCGCAATGATGAAACCCAGGAACTGCAGACCGACGATTTCGAGAACCCGGCCATGATCTTCGCGGAATATGGCGAGGAGTTGTGGGAAACGGCCGACGGTGCGGGTGGGAAATCCTGCGCGGACTGTCACGGTGATGCCACTGAAAGCATGAAGGGCCTGCGGGCCGCGATGCCGAAATGGCACGAAGGCAAGAAGACCATGTTCACGCTTGAGGATCACATCAACTGGTCCCGCGAAGAGCATCAGAAGGCCAAGCCGTGGAAATGGGAAAGCCAGGAAATGCTGGCCATGACGTCCTATATCGGCCTGCAATCCCGTGGCATGCCGGTGAAGGTGAAAACCGACGGCCCGGCCGCCGAATGGTGGAAGCAGGGTGAGAAACTCTATTACACCCGCGTCGGTCAGCTCGACATGGCATGCGCCCATTGCCACGAAAACAATTACGGAAACATGATCCGGGCGGACCATCTCAGCCAGGGACAGACCAACGGATTCCCGGTCTATCGCCTGAAATGGCAGGGCATGGGCTCGATCCATCGCCGCTTCAAAGGCTGCATGGATAACATTCGGGCGACGCCTTACAAGCGCGGCTCGGACGAGTTCACTGCTCTTGAACTCTATCTCGCATCGCGTGGTGAGGGTCTCTCGGTCGAGACGCCAGGGCTGCGTAACTAACTATCCGGTCCTATGTCCGGGAGCTGTCGGCTCCCGGATACGGCCACTGAATGAACATTTTATCTGTCCTTTCGCCTGAAATGCAGCGTGTTTCAGCGAGGAGAACTGTGTTCCGAAACTGGACTTGCCGAAGGAGCCACATGTCATGTTGTCGCGCCGCGATTTTCTCCAGACGTCGTTTGCCGCCTCTGCAATCGTCGGTCTAAGCGGTTTCGGGAATTGGGCCCAGCTCGCCGCACAGCAGCGCCTCACCCAGAATCAACTGCTGGACTTCGAGACCACCGGCAATGTCACTTTGGTGCACCTGACAGACTGCCATGCCCAGCTCATGCCGGTATGGTTTCGTGAGCCGTCGATTAATATCGGGGTTGGTGAGTCAGCAGGTCTGCCGCCTCATATTTCCGGCAAGAAATTTCTCGACACTTACGGTCTGAAGCCCGGCACGCCCGAGGCTTACGCGTTGAGTTCGGAAGATTTCGTCGCGCTCGCCCGGGAATATGGCCAGATCGGCGGTTTCGACCGGATATCGACGGTGCTGAAATCGATCCGTGCCGATCGGCCGGATGCGCTGTTCCTCGACGGCGGCGATACCTGGCACGGCTCCATGACGGCTTTGCGCACAGCCGGTCAGGACATGGTCAATGTCATGAATGCTCTGAAGCCCGACGCGATGACCTCGCACTGGGAGTTCACCTACGGCATTGATCGGGTGACGGAGATTGTCGACGGGCTGGACTTCCCGTTCCTGGGCGCGAACATCTTTGATAATGAGTGGAATGAACCCGCTTACGACTCCCACTCGATCTTCGAGCGGGGCGGGGTCAAGGTCGCCGTCATCGGACAGGCTTTCCCTTATCTGCCGATCGCCAATCCGGGCTGGATGTTCCCGAACCTCTCCTTTGGCATCCGCGAGCAGCGCATGCGCGAAGTGGTCGAGGAAGTGCGCGCCGACGGCGCCGAACTTGTCGTCGTCCTGTCCCATAATGGCTTCGACGTGGATCGTAAGATGGCGCGCCAGGTCGAAGGCATCGACGTCATTCTTTCCGGGCACACGCATGATGCGCTACCGGAGCCGGTTCAGGTCGGAAACACGCTGGTGGTCGCATCGGGGTCGCACGGCAAGTTCGTCTCCCGTCTGGATCTCGATGTCCGCGACGGCGGGGTGAAAGGTTTCAACTACCGCCTGATCCCGATCTTCTCGGACGTGATCGCGCCGGACCCGGAAATGACCGCTTTGGTCGATGCCCAGCGCGCGCCTTTCAAACCGGAACTCGGCGAGGTGATCGGCCAGACCGAATCCCTGCTGTACCGGCGCGGGAACTTCAACGGCACCTGGGATGACCTGATCTGCCAGGCGCTGCTGGAGGAACGCGAAGCCGATATCGCACTGTCGCCGGGCTTCCGTTGGGGACCGAGCCTGCTGCCGGGCGACGATATCACCCGCGAGGACATCTATGCCGCGACGGCGATGACCTATCCGAACGTCTATCGCAGCGAGATGACTGGCGAGCTGATCCACACCATCCTCGAGGATGTCGCCGACAACCTGTTCAACCCCGACCCCTACTACCAGCAGGGGGGCGACATGGTGCGCGTCGGGGGCATGGGCTACTCGATCGACGTGACCAAGCCGATCGGCAGTCGGATCACAGGAATGACCCTGCTGAAGACCGGCGAGGCCATCGATCCGGCCAAGTCCTATGTGGTCGCGGGCTGGGCGTCGGTAAACGAGGGTACCGAGGGGCCGCCGATCTACGACCTTGTCGAGCAATATATCGCCCGCAAGGGACGGATTGAGATCACCCCGAATTCAGCCGTTAAGACAATAGCCGGATAGACCGGGCCGGAGACGGAACGATGACTGATAAAACACCCACCTCACGCAGAACATTCCTGAAAGGCGGTCTGGCTGCCGGTGGCGCACTCGCCACGGCGCCGGCATTGGCTGCAGGCGATCCCGCGATCCTTGAGGTCCAGCCCTGGGCGAACCAGTTGGGCGAAGGGGTCGATGCCAAACCTTATGGTACGCCGTCCCCCTACGAGGCCCATGTCCGCCGCCGGAACGTTCCCTGGCTGACCGCCGATCCGGTGAGCTCGATCAACTTCACGCCACTGCATGAGCTGGACGGCGTGATCACGCCGAACGGCCTTTGTTTCGAGCGCCATCACAGCGGTGTCGCCGAAGTCGATCCGGCCAAGTACCGGTTGATGATCAACGGCTTGGTGGAGCGCGAGCTGGTCTTCACCATGGCGGACCTGAAGCGCTTCCCCCGGGAGAACCGGGCCTATTTCCTGGAATGCGCGGCAAACAGCGGCATGGAATGGCGCGGCGCGCAGCTGAACGGCTGTCAGTTCACTCACGGCATGATCCACAATGTCATCTATACCGGCATCCCGCTGAAGACGATCCTGGAGGAAGCTGGTCTCAAGACCAATGCCAAATGGATCATGCCCGAAGGTGCGGACGCAGCGGCCAT
>CENL01050440.1_pt1 | contig 13575 bp, 10 predicted proteins | sample 530221 | NCBI WGS metagenome assembly CENL01 (sample SAMEA2619791, study PRJEB7988) | marine metagenome | isolation source: saline water (ENVO:00002010), including
TTGCTGAAGCACCCTTTATTGGTGATGGTGTATCTCCAGTAACTGCAAGATAAGGTTGTATCTAAAATGATTTTAATATATAATATAAATTTAAATAACATGAAAGGAAAAAGATAATGTGGGCATTAGTAAAAGCTGACCAAGTTATTGAAGTCTTTGGGAGTGCGAAAGCTATGACTATAAATGGTGTTCAGCATCCTGCAAGTATTTTTAATAATTGGACAAAAGAAGAATTACAAACATTAGGTATTTATCCAGTAACTCAAGCATCACCTGCTGATAATAGATTTTATAAAAATGGTGCTTCAAGTTATAGTTATAGTGATGGAGTTGTAACTGAAACAATAAGTTCAACTCCACATAAAATAGCTGATGTAACTGTAACTGATGAAGATGGTGTAGTTTTAAAAAATAGAGATGGAACTACTATGATTTCTAAAGGTTTAATTACACAGTATAAAGAAAATATTGATAATCGTGCATATAATGAATTACAGTCTTCTGATTGGATGGCAGTAAGACAATATGAAACTGGAGTATCTATGACTGATGCTTGGAAAACTTATAGAGCAGGTGTAAGAACTAAAGCTGCAGAAATGAAAACTGCAGTATCTGCTGTAACTTCAGTAGGTGCATTAAAAGATTTACATGTAGTTTCTGTACCAGTAACTGCAACAGATGGAACAGTTACAACTACAATTGGAAGTGGTATTCTATATAATTTTGGTGAAGCACCAACAACTTAGGGGAAATAAATGGCAACTTTTACTTCAAGTATAAGACTTGAGAAACAAGATAATGGTTCCAACTCAGGAAGTTGGGGTACTGTACTTAATGCAAATGTAATTGACTTAGTAGATAGTGCTATTGCAGGATATACTATTGTATCTTGTAGTAGTGCAGATATAACTTTAAGTTCTAGTAATGGTTCTGCTGACCAAGCAAGAAGTGCTATACTTGAATTACAAGGAACATTAACAAGTAATGTTGCAATTACAATTCCTGCAGTTTCTAAAATATATTTTGTAAAAAATAGTACATCAGGTTCATATTCAGTAACATTAAAGACAAGTGGTAATAGTGGTAAAGCTATTACTCAAGGTGGTACAACTGGAGTTATATGTAATGGAGTAACAGTAACAGATGCTGTAGATACAACTGGATTAGGTTTAGGTACTGCTTCTACATTAAACTTTGGTACTGCAAATGCTAATTTAATTCCAGTATCAAGTGCAGATATTAGATACATACCTACTTCAACTTCTTCAACTATTAGTTCTAATAAAGTATTTAGTGGTACTGTTATTACTTCAGGAACAAATACATTTACTTCAACTACTACACAATCAGGTAAGGCAGTATTTACTGCTGAAGTATCAGCAGCTTCATCAGCAACTTTTTCAGGTGCAGTAGGAACTCCAGAAGTTTCAATTGCAAGTGCAACTTCAATGAATGTAGATTTTTCAAATGGTAATAACTTTGCAATTACACTAGGAACAAATGCTACACTTGCAGGAGCAGTTAATGGCAAGGTAGGTCAGTCAGGTACAATAACAATAACACAAGATGGTACTGGTAGTAGAACATTATCTTATGGAGCTTCTTATAACTTTTCAGGAGGTACAGCACCTACTCTTTCAACTGCTGCTGCTGCAAAAGATATTATAGTTTATAAAGTAAGAGAAGTATCTTCAATAGATTGTGCTAGTATATTAAATCTTTCGTAAGGAGAAACTATGTCAACAGAGACTAGACTCCAACTTTTAAAACTTGACTTTGCTCCAGGGTTTCATAGAGAGTCAACTCAATATGCTGAACAAGGTAAATGGTATGATGGCAATAGAGTTAGATTTAGAGCAGGTAAACCTGAGAATATAGGAGGTTGGAACTTTAAAGTTACTGATGCTTTTATAGGAACATCAAGAGATTTAATTAGTTGGGAAGATAATGACACATTAAAGAGAGCAGCTTTTGCAACTGAATCTAAACTCTATACTTATTTTGGTGGTGTCAATTATGATATTACTCCAATTGTTTCTACTGTTACTGCTACTAATAAACTGACTACTACATCAGGTAGTATGAAAGTTATTTGTTCTGTAGCAAATACAGTTGAGACTGGAGACTTTGTAGAGTTTACTTCAATGGCTGCAACAATAGGTGGTAATGTATTCTTTACAAGTGGTAGTAGTTTTGCAGTAAGTTCAGTTAATAGTAATTCATTTGAAATACTTACATCAACAACTGCTGCATCTAGTCAAGCTGCTGCAGGAACTGTAACAGTTAATTTTTTATTACCTACAGGAACAAGTGAACAAGTTGTAGGTTTAGGTTGGAATGCAGGTTACTATGGACAAAGTACATATGGTACTGCAAGAGCAACTTCAGATATAAATATTTTATCAAGACAATGGAAACTTGATACATGGGGGGAAGATTTAATTGCAGGAGTTAGGGGTGGTAGAGTTTATTATTGGGAAACTTCAACAGGTATAAATAGTAGAGCAATAGAAGTATCAGCAGCTCCTAACACAAGCAATAGTTTAATTGTTTCACAAGAGGATAGACACCTTATTTGTTTAGGTACAAATGAACAAACAAGTGGTTCTTTTAATCCTATGTTAGTTAGATGGTCTAATCAAAATGATTTTAATAACTGGACACCTTCAGTAAGTTCTACATCAGGTGAAGTTATTTTAGGTTCAGGTAATTCAATTAGAACTGCAGCTAGAAGTAGAAATAATATTATTATTCTTACAGATAACTCTGCACATACTATGCAATTTATTGGACCACCTTTTACTTTTGGTTTTAATGAGATAGGTACAAACTGTGGTGCAGCAGGTGCTCATTCAGCAGTTGACTTTGATGGTAGAGTTTACTGGATGGGTAGTGCAAACTTTTATGTATTTGATGGTACAGTTAAAAACTTACCTTGTACTGTAAGAAGATTTGTTTTTGATGATATTAATCTTGACCAAGCTGATAAGATATATGCAGGAGTTAATTCACAATTTAAAGAAGTAACTTGGTTATATCCTTCAGCAAGTTCAACTGAATGTGATAAGTATGTAACTTATAATCCTAATGAAAACTATTGGGTTTATGGAGATACTCACTTTACTACCTTTGAAGATAAAGGAGTATTTGGTAATACAATTACTAATGGAGTTGAATCAAGCACTACGTTTTCTTATTTATATGATAATGAACCTGAAGGAATTTATACTGCTAATGGTAGTAAAATAGAATCATTCTTAGAGTCAAGTGATTTTGATATGGCTGAAGGTAATGATGTAATGTTTATTGACAGGATGGTCCCAGATATAAATATACAAAATGAAACTGAAGGAACTTCTGGTAAGATTAATTTACAATTAACAACCAAACAATATCCTAATGCTACACAAGCAATATTGAAAGGACCTTTTGATGTTAGTGCTACAACTGAAAAAGTTTCAATGAGGGCAAGGGGAAGACAAGCGAAGATAAGGGTGGGTACTTCTACGTCTGGGACTAAATGGCAGTATGGTACGATACGTTTAGATATTGGTAAAGATGGTATGAGATAATGGCTACACGAAAATCAATTGTATATCCTGAACTTAGAGATACCTTTAGTCAGCTAACAGATGAGAAACAAAAAATTGCATTTGATGTTGTAAGGCAATGGGCAGATTCTTTAATTAATGAATTAACTTCTCAGCTTATTGAACAACAAGCAAGAGAATCAATTAGAGTTGCAAGAGTAACTAATACTAATATTGTCCCTAATCCACAATTAGGTGACATTAGATTTAACGAAGCTACTTCAAAATTTCAGGGATATACTGGAAGTGCTTGGGTAGACTTTCATTAGGAGATAATATGGGTGCTGGTGGACAACGTATGTTGTATGAAGATTTAGTTAAAAGAATACCTCAACAAGAAGTAGAACAGCCTGTTGTTAATGAAAGTTATTCTCAACCAGTACAAACAAAAGGTAATTATCAAGCTACTCCTGAAGAACTTCTTTTAAAATATACTGAAGCTGGTAGTGGTTTAAATGCAACTCCACAAGCAAATAACTTAGCAAATACAATTGCTGAACGTGAAAAATTATTAAATGAATTAACAGTTAATGAAACTTTAAATAAAACAAGACCAGGTGGTTATCAATATACTCCTTTACAAATAAATCCATATACTCAACCAGGACCTTCAAGAGTAGTAGATAGTATGCCTACAGGATTATCTCAAACAACTGGAGATGGTAGGGGAACAGGTATACCTTCAGGAGTTTATGTAGAGAGAGGTCCTGCAGGAGGAGGTACATCTTTACCACAAGCAACAGGTTATTATAAACCTTTACCTGATGTAAAGTATACAGAAAATATAACTAGAGATGCAACTCCAGATGATTCTGAGTATATTAAACAACAAAGAATAATAGACTCATTAAAACAAAGGCAAGGTATTAATGAAAGAACAGGAATAAATTCCCTTGTAAATCAGCCACAAACAAGTTATAATATAAATGATATAATGAAAAGGTATATAGCATAATGCAAAACGTCAGGACTTCACCACCACTCTCAGGTATAAGTAATCTTATGAAGATGCAGGGTCGTTATGGTGACTCTGAATTAGTACATATGTCACCTATGGAAGTTAAAGGTTTATCTTCTTTAGGTAAACTAACTCGTAATCCTGATACAGGTTTACCTGAAGCATTTAGTATTGGTGGATTTTTTAGAGACTATGTAGCTCCAGTAGCTATAGCTGCAATTCCAGTAATAGGACCACAGTTAGCAGTAGGTTATTCAATGGCTAAAACTGGTGCAATGGGTGGTGATTTAGGTGATGTTGCTTTAGCAGGATTAACAACATATGCAGGTGGTAAGATAGGTCAAAAATTAGGAGGAGTTTTAGATGGTTTAGGTTCAAGTGCTGCAACAGCAGCAGGAGGTACTGCAAATGAATTAGCTAAAGTTGCTGCTGAAACTGGTAAGGTAACTATAGGACAACGAGCTGGTGAAGCATTTAGTGGAATAGCAGCTCCTGCTGTTCAAGGTTCTAATCCATTTACTGGAGAAATTTTAGGTCTTAGTGCAGACCAACTTGTTAGTAAAATACCTGAAACTGTAGCACCTCAAACTTTAGGTTCCAAAGTTGGAGATGCTTTGTCAAGTATGATTCCTAAAACTGCTGCTGAAGCAGGTGCAGGTTTAGGTAGAGGATTAGGTAGTTCTATATCAGATTCTATGTTACAACAAAAATTACAATCACAAACAATACCTAAACAAGTTAAAGATGCTGAAGAGATTGAGACTGGTTTTAACAAGACACAACTTAATAGAAATGCTAAATATTCAAGAGATGCAAATCCATTAACAACTTCACAAATAACTGCTGCAGCTACAGGTTCTGGTGCACCTATACAATATTATAATCCTAATTATATAAGTAGTATGGGATTAAATGAAGGTGGTGGTATACAAGATGCATTAGAAGCTATTACTGAAAAAGCTGAAGAACTAGCAGATGTAAGTGATGGAGAAGTTTACTTTGAAGGAATGGTAAAAGGTAAAGGTGATGGTATGTCAGATGAAATACCATTTAGTATTGAAGGAGAACAACCTGCATTGTTAAGTAGAGATGAATATGTATTACCTGCAGATGTAGTATCTGCTCTAGGTAATGGCTCATCAAATGCAGGAGCAGATACTTTAGATAAATTTATGACTGCTGTTAGAAAGAAATCAATGGGGAGAGAAAGACAAATCAACGAAATAGGTTAGTATGAAAGTAGTCCCTGTTCAACCTGTAGGGGTTGACATTTTTTGGAAACAAATTGAACCATTAATTAAAAAAGCAGTAAGTTATTCAGGTGGTAGACATACAGTAGATACCACTAAATATCTTTTAAAGACTGGTATGATGCAATTGTTTGTTGTGTTTAAATCAGTAAAAGATATTGAAGCAGTTATTGTTACACAAAAAGCAATCTATCCTGCTAAGACTATGATGACTGTTGTGCTCTGTGGTGGTAAGAATATGAATAAATGGGCAGGTATGGGTATAAAAACCATTATGGAATCTGCAAAAGAACAAGGATGCTCTGGTGTTGAAGTCATGGGTAGACCTGGATGGAGAAAAATTTTTAGTAAACATGTTAAATATAAGGAAAGCTATGTCTGTTTTGAAACGTATTTCTAGTTTTATAGTACAAAAACTATTACCAATTAAATATAAAGTTTGGTTATTAGAAACTCTTGCTTGTGATATTGCATCACAAGGTGAAGATGGTGATACTGAACTTGCACATATTAATTCATATGAAGCAAAGTTATTAAAATCAGTTGGTGGTTCAGGTACAATTAATAGTAAGACTGGTTTAAGGATGTATGGTTCAGGTGGTGGGTCTGCACCAGCTCCTGCTGCTACATCTACTGTTGTAGAAAAAGCAGAGTTTCCTCCAGAACTTAGACCTTATATTACTGATATACTTTCTAAAGCACAAGCACAGGAAGAATCAAGACTGGCTGCAGGTTATCCTTTATACCCTGGTCCTCGTATTGCACCTTTTACAACTGAAGAACGAGCTGCTCAAGAAGGTATTAAATCATTAGTAGGTTCTTCGCAACCAGGTTTTGATGTAGCTAAAGGTTTAACTGCTGCAGGTACAGGAGCAGCTACAGCTTCAGACATTGCAAGAGGTATGTCTCCTTATATGCAGAATGTAGTTGATATAGAAAAGAGAGAAGCACAACGTGCTGCTGAACCTATGCAACAAAAAATAGCTGCACAAGCTATAGGTGCACAAGGTGCATTTGGTGGTTCAAGACAAGCTATATTAGAAGCTGAAGCTAATAGAAACTTACAACAACAGCTAGGTGATATACAGACTAGAGGTCAACAAGCTGCCTTTACAGAAGCACAGAGAGCCTTTGAATCACAAAAGCAAAGGCAACTTGCAGGTGGTCAACAGTATGCTAACATTGTACCACAACAACAAGGTCTTGCATTTAAAGAACTAGGTGCACTTGCAGGTATAGGTGAGCAAGACAGACAGCAAACACAAAAAGCATTAGACTTAGGATTCCAAGAGTTTAGAGAGCAGCAGCAATATCCTGAAGCAAGTCTACAACAATATCAATCTATCATTCGTGGATTTCCTCTTAACCCAACAACCACACAAACTCAACAATCAATTCTACCTACACCTTCATTAGGTCAACAACTTATTGGTGCAGGTACAGGTGCTTTAGGTTTAGCAGGTGCAGCTAAAACTTTATTTAAAGATGGTGGAACATTAAAAGAAGTTCCTGAAGACAATGAAGGTTTATCTAAACTTCCTACAGAAGTAAGAAACAAAATGGGTTTTATGAAAGATGGTGGTTCACCTAAAAAGAAAATATCTAAAAAAGAAAACACCATGTATAAAAAAATGTTAATGGATTTAATAAATAAAACTTCAACATCATCTACAAAGGGTCTTAATAGTATTGTTAAAAAAGCTCCTGGTGGAACTTTAGATTCTTTAAAACCTTTTAATTTTAATACGATAGATGCTGAACAAGCTCTTAGAATAATTGGAGATAAACAAATACAAGGAGCAGGTGTTCCTCTTCAAGAAGAAACAAAATCAGTAAAAGATAGAATAAAAGAGTTACAAGGCTTAACAGTTAGAAGTCAAGATGAAATTGATAAGGAACTAGAAGAAGATGAGAGAATGGATAAGTTCAAAGCATTTATGCAACTTGCACAATTTGGTGCTAAGACATTAGAAGCTGACCCAAGTAGAGGTACATTAGGTGCAATAGGTTCTGCATTCTCTGAAACTGGTCCAGGTTTTACAGAGATAGCTGAACAAAAAAGAAAAAGAGAAAAAGATGAAAGAACAAGACAGTTAGCTGAAAAGGCTACAGTTCTTGATTTAGATATTAAAAGTCTTGGTTTAACTAAAGATGTTAAAGGTGAAGAAGATAAAGCAATTGATAGGACTACTGACATTATGAAAACTATTTATGCTGCAGATAAATCTACTGAAGATGCTTTAATAAAAGCTAATAAAGATACTAAAATTAAAAGAAAAGATTTAATATCAATTCTTAATGCTTCAGGTGATGACTTAACTAAAAGTGCTGATACTAGATTTGGTTTTGGTTTTACTAAAGAAGGAACAAGAGTATCACTAGATAAAAATTTAGACCCTGCAAAAGAAGAAAGAAATATTAAATCAAAACAATATGCAACATTAGCAAATGCTATATTAAAGAAAAATTTTCTTGAGATTGAAGAAGGTAAACTTACAGATAAAGATATGAAAACACAACAACAAGCTGAACTTGAAGCTGAAGCAATATTGTCTGCAGCTTATAATCAAAAGAAATATGGTACGAATATACCTTATGGTACACCTAACTTTAGTCCAGAAGCAGAACTTTATAAATTTAGAACTCTTGGTGAAATAGGTAAAGGAGAAAAGGCAAAGGCTTATAAAACAAATGTTATGAATAATAAAGACTTTGAATCAGTGTTAAGAAGCTATGGTCTTTATTTTTAAAGGGCAGTTATGGTTGAAATAAAAACAATAGATTTTGGTAAAAATAAAGATAAAGAAAAATTAATTGATTTTGATAAATCTAGCTTTAAGCCAAAAGTAATTGACTTTGGTCCTCAACCACAGGCTCAAACTGTTCCAGATATTGAAGAAGAACAACCTATAGTTGTTGATAAAGAAGAATATATAAGTCCTTATGGTAAAACTTTTGGTGAAATATATGAAACAGTAAAAGCACTAAAAGAATTAGGTGCACCTGATGAAAATGTAAATAAATTTTTACAACAAAAAAATTTTACACGAGATAACTTTGAAAAAAAATCTATAGAATTTGAAAATTATTATAAATCACCTGAAAAAAAATTAAGAGAAAGTTTAACAGGTGAAGAAGAAAAATTTAATATTAAAGAAGACATTTCATCAGAATTTAAAATAGCTCCACCAATATATAAAGCTGCAAAATCTACTACTGAAGTTCTAGGTAAAGTTATAGGTTCATTAGGAGACCCTGGAAAAAAAGTTGTAACCACTGTAGATGCAGTCAGAGATTTTATTGTTGATAAAACTCCAGTAGGTATCAAGGATGCAGCAACAGCAGTCTTTGACCCTTATCAAGATGATGGTATTATTACCACTCTTCCCCAAGACATGACTCAATTTTTAATTCCTTTTGCAGGTTTAGGTAAAATAGGAAAATTACCTGGACTTAATTTAATTATAGGTGAGTCAGACAATCTTGCAAAGGCTTTAATAAAAACTAGTATAAGAGGAGGTGCTGCTGATGTATTAGCATTTGATGAAGACCAAGCTAGACTTGCTAATCTTCTTGTTGATAAACCAGTATTAGGTGAAGGTGTAAAACAATTTATGGAAGATTACCTTATTGCTAAACCTGAAGATACGTTTGCACAAAAAAAATTAAAACAATTTGCTGAAGGTATGGGTTTAGGTTTAAGTGTTGATGTTTTATTTAGAGCAGCTAAAGGTTTATTTGATTTTGTTAATCCTAAACCAAAAGACCTAACAGGTATAACAGATACACTAGGAGATACTCTTCAGGAAGAAGTTGCAAAGACTGGTTCAAAACAAAAATCAAAATTAGAAGTAAAAGAAAAAAATAGTATAAGAGAAACAATTGGAAGAACAACTAAAGAAGATGAGGTTCTTGTATTTGGTGCAGGTAAACCTGATGCAGAAGGTAAACTTACTGAGATTGAAGTTATAAAAGAAAAGACAAGTAAGGTTACTCCTTATGATTTAGAAAAAAATATGACTAATGAATTAGGGGATGAACTATTACCTGCATATAAAGGGTCACAAAATGCATTGGAAAAACAATATGATAAAGTTGTAGCTAGTGATGTGGTAGATAGTTTACCTACTGTACCCTCAGTAAAAGCAACATTAAATGAAATATCTAATGCTACTAAAAAAAATGGTGAAGCAGTTATTGATTTTAAATCTAATAATAAAAGTAAAATGAGTCAAGAAAATTTTGAGTCTAATCTTAAACAACAGTTTGGTAAAATTGAAAAGGTAGGTGAAAAAGGTTTTAGAGGTGGAGCAACTATAACTTATAAATTAAGTAAACCAAAAAGACCTATAATAAAACAAGAATTATTTAAAAATGCTGATGGTAGGACTACTATTGCTTCAAAAATGAGTGAAGATATAGGTTTCTTTAAAAAAAATTTTACCTCAAGACAAGGCATGACTGATGAAATGTTTAACATGTTCTTAAAAAATAAAGGTAAAAAAGAAATAATTCAAAAAGATATAGAGAAAGCAATTAGAGATTTACAAAAATCAATTAAAAAAGATTTTGGTACAACTAAATTAACAGATAAACAAAGTAAATTAATTAATGATGCTTTAGCAGGTGGTGAACAAGTTGGTATTGTACGTACTCTATATAAAAATGTAGGTAATTCTATAACACAGATGAGAAAAGTTATTGATAAGTTATCTAAAGAACTTATTGAAACTGGTGCAGTTGATGAAAAACTTGCAGCAAAAATAGATAATAATATAGGAACATATTTAAATAGAAGTTATTTATTATATACTGACCCTAAATATTCTAAAAATATTAGACAAAAAAATCCTTTAGCAATTCAAAGAGCAAGAGAAGCATTAAAAAGTATAAACAAAAAAGCTAGTGATGAACAGATAGAAGGTTTATTAAATAGTATTATTGACAAAGCAGATTTAAAATTAAATGATGTTATAGATTCTATAGGTGATAATAAAATTAAATTTACTACAGATAGTAAAGCACTTAAAAAAAGAAAAGATATTATACCTGAACTTAGAGCAATGATGGGTGAGATAGAAGACCCCTTTGCTAATTTTGCACAGACATATTCTAAACTATCTAATATGCTGAATGATTATAAGTTATATAAAGATTTATCAGATTATGCTTTAAAAGAAGGTATAGCATTAAAAACACCCCAAGCATTAGGTAGTCAATATACTGTTGACGTTAAAGATTTAGGTAAGTCAGGTCCTATTAAAAGTCCTTTTCAAGGTTTGTTTAGTAATAAAGTTTTTACAAGAGCAGTTCAAGATGGTATAGAAATTGCAAGTATAGGTGATGGTGTTTTAAATGCAGTATTTACTAGACCTTACTTAATGTATAAATCTTCATCTCAATTAGCAAAAACAGTTTTGTCTCATATAACACATTTAAGAAATATGAGTGGTGCTGCTATCTCTACATTAGCTAATGGTAATATAAGTGGTTTTTATAAAACTGTAAAAGTAATGAAAGATTATTTTACTGATAGAAAAAACTTTGATAATATAACAGAGTATCTTTTAGAAAATGGTTTATTAAATAGTAGTGTTGACTATAATATTTTAAGAAAAACATTAGACGATATAAAAGGTCCTGGAGATATGGAAAACTTTTTTTCTAAAATATTTAAACCTGTCTCAAAAATATCTAAAGTATATGCTTTTGAAGATAACATTTTTAAACTAGCAGGTTTTTTTTCTGAATTAAATAGATATAAAAAAATATATAAAAACTCTACTGGACCTTATAACTCTTTACTAGATGCACCTCAAGAAGCTGTGGATAGAGCATTAACTATTGCTAGGGACACCATGCCTAACTATAACTTAACTCCTCGTGGTGTTCAAATGTTTAGAAGATTACCTTTCTTTGGTAACTTTATAACATTTGCTGCTGAGTCTGTTAGAAGTGGTATGAGTATATTAAGAAGAGGTTATCAAGAAATATTAGATGGTGCTGCTACAGGTAATGTTTTATTAACTCAAACAGGTATGGCAAGATTAGGTTCATTTGCTGCAGTTTTAGGTTTACCTAGTTATCTATCTATTAAATCAAGGTTAAAAAATAATATATCTGATGAAGCTGATATAGGTATTAAAGAATTATTACCTGAATATTTAAAGACAGGTGATATATATTATTTAAGTCCATTAGAGTTTGCTAATAATGGTGATGTTATGTTGACTATAAATAATATGGCATACACTAATCCTTATGCAATGTGGAGAGAACCTTTCAATGCTGCATATGTTTCTTATCAAAAAAATAAAGATTATGATAATGTTGTAGTAGCTATTGCGAAAGCTGCTAAAGATAGCACTAAGGCTTTTTTCTCTCCTTTTCTACAAGAAACAATGGTATCAAAAGCATTGTTAAATGTTTTATTAAGCACAATGAGAGAAGATGAAATAGGTGGTTCATTAACAAAACCTGTATTTCAAAGAAGTGATACTGTCCCTCAAAAATTTAGTAAAGCTGTTGGTGAATTAATAGGACCTGTAACACCTGGAACTTTAGAAAGTTTATATACTCTTATTCAAACAGGTCTAAGTGAACAAAAAAAAGGAATGGGATTAACAAAAGATGGTTCACCTAAACCTTTTGATTTAGAATTATTAAAAAACATTACAGGTATTGGTCCACAAAAACTTAATCTTAGTAAACTATATGCTTATAAAGTTAATGATTTTGTAAGATTAATTGATACCCCTCCTAAACAAGTAGCTAAAAAATTAAGAGACCAAACAGAATTAAATCCTCAAAATGTTTATAATATGTATGAGAAAGAAATATTTAATGAGTTTAGAATGGCTAGAAATTTTGCAAAGTTTCAAAACAATTTAATGGACACAGGTATGTCTAAAGAAGATATGCAAACTGCTATTGAAAGGGCAGGTTACTCAGATAGAGTTAAAAGTAATCCTCTAATAAACAGTATAATATATGATAATGATATGTTTATACCAAAACAAATATTAACACCAACTAACTTTATAAATATAATAGAGAAACAAGTTCCTGAAGTAGACGTAGATATTTTACAAGGCATATATAATAAATATATAAACAAAGAATTATTAGGAGAAGAAGATGAACAGTAGAGATTCATTGGAAGCACGACTAGCTGCATTAGAAGCACGTAATGAAGAGCAACACAAAGAGGTTGCTAATAAACTAGAAGTTGCTTTTGAATTAATTAATAAACAAACAGAGATTATATCAGGACTCAGAGCAGACTTAGCTAGAGGTTCAGGTGCTATCAAGATGTTGTTTATTGTAGGTGCAGCATTAGGTATGGTTTACACATGGATAAAATTAATATAGTATTAATTCTTTTAGTCATTGAAATATGTCTACATTGTTTTGAGATAGTGATTGATGTTTTACAATATTTTAATTTAACAAATTTAATATGAACTTAATTAATTTAACACAGGCAGCTAAAGACCATTTAAATAAATTAACTAGCGACAACAATAAAAAATATGTTCGTCTTGAAGTTAAGGGTGGTGGCTGTGCTGGATTTAAATATGATTGGTCATTTGATGATATAATACAGGACTCTGATGAGCATGTTGACTTTGATGGGTTTACTTTATTGCTTGATAGGTCTAGCTTATTATACTTAACAGGCATGACTATTGAATATAAACAACAAATATTTGGTAGCTTTTTAGAACTACAAAATCCTAATGCAACAAGTAGTTGTGGATGTGGAGAAAGTTTTGGA
>CENL01053853.1_pt1 | contig 13535 bp, 10 predicted proteins | sample 530221 | NCBI WGS metagenome assembly CENL01 (sample SAMEA2619791, study PRJEB7988) | marine metagenome | isolation source: saline water (ENVO:00002010), including
GCAGGTCGTCCACGAGTACTTCCCCAACAACCACATCATCCCCCGCCCCTCCATCATCGCAGGCCCAAACGACCCGACCGATCGTGTCACCTGGTGGACGCGCGCCCTCGCGACACAGGACGCCGTCATCATCCCCGAGCCGCCCGCCGGGCTCGCGCAGTTCGTCGACTCGCGTGACCTGGCCGCGTTCTTCCTCAAGTGCATCACCGAGAACATCACGGGCACCTACAACTGCGCCGGCCCCCAACCCGGGCTCACACTGCACCAGTTCATCAACCGGACCCACGCCGCGCTCGACTCAAACGCCAAACTCCTCGAAGCGTCCGCGTCTTGGTTCGAAGAACACGACATCAAACCCTACCGCGACATCCCCACATGGATCAACGACGAAGTCATGTCCATGTACCGCACCGATTACTCCAAAGCCGTCGCTGCGGGTCTCGAAAACCGCCCGCTCGAAGACACCATGCGCGATGTCCGCGCCTGGGATGTGCAACGCGGCGAGCCCGAACTCAAGGCCGGGATGAAGTTTGATCGCCTTCAAGAACTCGTCGCATCGCACGCTTGATGCTCGCCTCCCCCGCGCTTGCGGGGAAGGTGGCACGCCGCAGGCGTGAGGGAGGGGGTCCCCTCCGGGTGCCACTACTCGCGTCGAAGACGCGCAGTAGTGTCTTCCGAACGACTCAAGAGCACTACTGCGCCGCTGCGCGTCGAGTAGTGGCACCCTGAAGGTCGTGGCTCCCAGATACGCTTGCCTACCGTTCACCATGCGTAACTCCGACATCGTCATCATCGGCGCGGGCCCCATCGGCATCGAGCTCGCCGTAGCACTCAAAGACGCCGGGCTCGACTACCTGCACCTCGAAGCCGGGCAGATTGGCGCGACCATGCAGTGGTGGGCACCGGGCACCAAGTACTTCTCCTCTCCCGAACGGATCGAGATCGCAGGCGTGCCGCTCATCGTCGAGGACGAAGAAAAGGCCAACCGCGAACACTACCTCAACTACCTCCGCACGGTCGTCGGCACATTCAACCTCGACATCGAGACCTACACCCGCGTGATGCGTATCGACAAGGACACCGACGGGTTCACCCTCCACACCGCCCGCTCATTCCATGGTGTCGGTGGCAAGGAGGAGCTGTCGTTCGATCCATCGACGCTCGATGATCTCGAGCCCATCCGCGCGCGACGCATCGTCCTGGCCATCGGCGACATGCACCTTCCCCGCATGCTGGGCATCCCCGGCGAAGACCTCCCCCATGTCTCGCACTACCTCGGGGATGTCCACCAATACGCCAACCAGCCTGTTACGATCGTCGGCGGCAAGAACTCCGCCGTCGAGGCCGCCATCCGACTCTTCCGCGCCGGCGCTCAAGTCACCATGGTCCACCGCGGCGAATGGTTCGACCCCGATCGCATCAAGTACTGGCTCTACCCCGAGATCGAGTACCTTATCAAGAAGGACAAGATCCGCTACATCCCGCACGCCAACCTCACCGCCATCACTCCTACACACGCGACCCTCGGCACGGGTGAATCCATCGAGTCGCGCTTCGTGCTCCTGCTCACCGGCTATGTCCAGAAGCCCGACCTGTTCGAACAACTCGGCGTCGAGCTCGTCGGCAATGATCGCAAACCCAAGCACGAACTCAAAACCATGCAGACCAATGTGCCCGGGGTATATGTCGCTGGAACGGGCTCCGCCGGCACCCAATCCCGTACGAAGGTCTTTATCGAGACATCCCATGTACATGTCGACCGGATCCTCGCATCGCTGCAAGGACGCGTAAGTGATGCCACAGCAGAAGATTACACACTCGAAGAATCCTGACCCCACTGTCAAGATCGTGTTTGGGTCCGGAAAAATCGCCCAAGCAACTGGCACAGCGCCAGATCTGTGTTCTATTGAGACTGGTGGGTCAGGAATCGGCTCCGTGATTCGCGGGCCGGCAACCGAGACGATCTGATCAATCGCTCGACTCGTTGCATGACCAAGTGGAAAACGCCTCAGGTAGCGCCTGAGGCGTTTTCTGTTTTTGGACATCCACTCGCCTCCCCAGCGCGTGCGGGGGAGGTGGCACGCCGCAGGCGTGAGAGAGGGGTTCATCAAACACCGTGTGCATCGGGTGCCCTGCTTTGATCCGACCCCGTCGGACAAAGCAGGAACGAGAGATCCCCAACAACACCCCGGGTGCCATCACTCGCGTCGAAGACTCGCAGCAGTGTCTCCGAAGATCACAAGAGCACTACTGCGCCGCTGCGCGTCGAGTAGTGGCACCCTATTGCAGCTACTCAATACTTAAAATGCCGGATCGGCTCGCCCTGCGACCCGATATGCGTCATCGCGTCGATCCCGATCTCCAGGTGCATCTTCGCGAACTGCGCCGTCACGCTCTTGTCCGATTCTTCGGTCTTCACGCCCTCGGGCGTGATGGGCACATCCGAGACCAGCAGCAGCGCACCGCGTGAGATCTGGTTGTGGTGCCCCACGATGAACACCGTCGCGGTTTCCATGTCAATCGCCAGCGAGGTCATCCGCTTGAGTCGCCCTCGGAACTTCTTGTCGTGCTCCCACACGCGCCGGTTCGTGGTGTACACCACTCCGGTGCGGTACTCAAGATCACGCTCGATGATCTTGTCCGATACAAACTTGTGAAGCTTAAAGCTTGGCAGCGCCGGAACCTCGGGCGGGAAGTAGTCGTCGCTCGTCCCCTCGCCCCGGATCGCCGCGATGGGAAGCACGAAGTGCCCGATCTCCGTCGAGTCCTTCAGCCCGCCGCACTTGCCAAGGAACAACACCCCATCGGGCATCCGCGCGCTGAGCAGATCCATGATCGTCGCCGCGTTGGGCGACCCGATCCCGAAGTTCACGATCGTCAATCCCGCGCTGTTCGTCGCGGCCTGCATCGGACGCCCGATCCCCTGCACATCGCACCCGAACCGCTCCGCGAACTCCGTCACATAGTTCGAGAAGTTCGTCAACAACACATAGTCCCCGAAGCTGTCGATCGGCATCCCGGTATACCGGGGCAACCAGTTCTTCGCGATGTCCATCTTGCTCGAGAGCGCGATCGGGTTTGGCAACGGGTCTTCTGGGTTCATGGGTTCTCCTCATTCGAGTATATCGCGAACCAAAAGTGAGCACGCCCGAGCAAGGGCCCGGGCGTGCTGCAAGCAAAGAAAGTAGGGGAACCGGGACTCGAACCCGAACTAAGGGAATCAGAATCCCTCGTGCTACCAATTACACCATTCCCCCGAATGGTCCGTTCCGCTGGGCGGATCGGGGTGAATCGTACGCCCGACCCAACCCGTTGCCAACGCAGAACCCGCGAAATTGGTGCCAAACACCCTTCTCGACTATGCTCAGGGCATGAACCACGATTCCACGATCCGCCGTGTGCTCGCCCTCATCCTCCTGGCCATCCTCGCGCCACTCGCGCTGGGGCAGGACTACCTCCCCGAGTGCCCGCCCGACCGTGACCCGGCGCTCTGGGATCTGATGAACCGCGCCATCGACATCATGTACGAGAACGACCCGATGGGCATCGGCCCACTCCTGGGCGACGAGTCCCGCAACGACCAGCTCGGGAACAACTCCGCGAGTGCCATCGAGCAGAACACCCAGCGATTCGCAGAGCTCCTCGGCGAGCTCAAGTCCATCGACCGCTCTGGGTTTACCGATCGCGATCACCTCAGCGCCGATCTCCTCATCTACCAATGGGAACAAGGGCAACGACTCGCGCAATACAAGCAATGGCAGATGCCCGTCACCTCCATCGGAGGCCCGCAGGTCTGGCTCCCCCAGATGGGTGACAGCGTCCCCCTCATCACCCGCGAGCACTACGCCGACTACCTCACCCGCCTCAAACGCGTCCCCATCGTCGTCGGCGACCACATCGACAACATGCGCCTCGGGATCGCCGAGAACCGCGTCCCGCCACGCGTCGTTGTGGAGCCCGCCGTCGATCAGGCAATGGCTCAGGCCAACCCCGATTTCCGCGAGGACCCGACACAATCACCCTTCTACGCACCCTTCAACAACCTCGATCACAACGACCCGCTCGCCATCGAAGCACGCGAGATCATCACCAATCGCATCATCCCCGTTTACCTCGAACTCGCCGTCTTTCTGAACAACGAGTACCTCCCCGCCTGCCGCGACACCATCGGCGCCGCTCAGGGAGTCGATGGCATCGATTCCTACTCCGCACTTATTACCTCGCACACCACCCTCCCGCAGTACGACGCGAACGCCGTCCACCAGATCGGGCTCGACGAGGTGAAGCGCATCAAGTCCGAGATGATGGATGTCATCGAGCAAACCGATTGGGCCGGCAACAACACATTCTGGGCCAGCGCCGACGCGAAGTTCCAAGCCTTCACCGAGTACCTCCGCACCGACCCGCGCTTCTACTACACCAACCCCGACGATCTCCTCAACGGGTACAAGGTCATGTGCAAAGACATCGACCCCGAGCTCATCACACTCTTCGGGCACCTCCCCCGCCTGCCCTACGGCGTCCGCCCCCTCCCGGGGCTCACCGCGGAGTCCGCGCCAACCGCGTACTACTACCCCGGATCGCTCAGCTCCGCACGCGCCGGGTACTTCGTTGCGAACCTCACCAAGCTCGATCAGCGCCCCACATACGAAATGATGGCCCTCACCCTCCACGAAGCCGTCCCGGGGCACCACTTCCAGATCGCGATCGCCCAAGAAATCGAGAACCAGCACCCCATCCGCAAAACGATGGGCTTCACCGGCTTCGTCGAGGGCTGGGCGCTCTACGCCGAGAAACTCGGGCTCGAGATGGGCGACGAAGAAAACGGGCTCTACAGCGACCCGTATTCCAACTTCGGACGACTCAACTTCGAGATGTGGCGCGCGATGCGCCTCGTCGTCGACACCGGCATGCACGCGAAGGGTTGGACCCGCGATCAGGGCGTGCAGTTCATGCAGAACAACAGCGCGCTCTCATTGCACAACATCGAAGCCGAGATCGATCGCTACATCGGATGGCCAGGACAAGCCACCGGGTACAAAATGGGCGAGATCGAGATCATCAAGCTCCGCCGATCCATCGAGGACCAACTCGGTGACGACTTCGATCTCCGCGCCTTCCACGACGAACTCCTCGCCGACGGCGCGCTCCCGCTCCCCGTGCTCGTCCAAAAAATAAACCGCTGGGCAGATACCCAGCGTCACGAATAATCTCTCGTTGTCATTCGGCGATCAACCGATCAGCTCGTCCTCGCCCGGACGCTTCCACTCGCGATCGGGCCCCTCGTCCCCGCCGCGGTTCAACGGCTTGGCTCGCCCAAACGACGCACCCTTCCGCTGCAGTTCCGTCTTCGCGCCCGGCGTGGCTGTGCCTCCGATCTCACGATCGAGGTCAGAGACCGAGTCGGGATCGGTGCCCAGCGGGCTCGGTGCCGGATCTCGCCGGACCGGTGCATCGGGCTCTAGACGCTTGGAGCGTGCCTCATCGATCGAGCGATCAAGCTTGCCAAGAATGGCTCTGACTTCGTTAAACGCGTTGCTGGTTGACTTGTCGCTCATGTGGACACTCTCCTCCGTTGGTGCAGTATCGGCCCCAACCAGTCCAAACTTCGCTCCTGAAACGCACCAACTCGGATCTACGCGATCGACCGTGCCGGATGTGCGGGCTGGGTCGGGTCTGCCGGTCGATCTGTGCAGGTCTGAGTCCTGTTATCTGACTGCATACCATTGACAACAATGCCAAACCCCCTGCTGAACCCAGAAAACGACGGCACCTACTCCGCAATGAGCGGCTACGGACAAACCCCAGCGCCCGTCCCCAACCCAGATCCATACCCAGTCGCACGCGTACAGATCCGCCGAGATGTGTTCTGGCAGAATGTCTGCCGCGAGATTCTCATGGGTCTCGCCGCCGCCGCCGCCGAGAGTGCCGGACGCACCGGGACAGGACCAACCGACGCCCAGATGTCGCCATCCCCCACTTCTGAGCTCTTCGATGGGCGAATGGCCATCATGACCGCGTCCGGGCAACGCATCCCCATCGCGGATGTCTACCCCGTATTCGCCTATTCCATGGTCGGCAACGACGAGGTCCGTTCACGATCCGACGATGTCCAATGCACCGTTTTCCGCATCACCACGCCCGGAGGCGAAAACTTCACCCTCCCCATCTCACAGATCATCTCCATCCACTCGCTCTCACAATCCCTGATCGAAAAGATGGAACAAGCCCAGGAACTCCTCAAAGGACCCGGAGAAGAGGACGATCGTGTCCCGTTCGGGTTCGCGGCCTACACCTCGCTTGCACGATCCGAGCAGCAAGCACGCCAAAAACAAGAGCCCGACACGCAAGACAACGATCAGAACCCCCCTTCCTGACTCGAATTGCGTGGAATAATCATTCCCGACCAACCGTTCTGGTATCCAGAGCGTGGGGTTCATCGAATCTTCACGCATTGAATACCGCTCAGGAGGCCCCATGCGTTCACTCGTCGCTATTCCCGTCTACAACGAACAAGACACTGTCCGATCCGTGCTCGAGCGCGTCAGCGCCTTCACGCCCGACATCCTCATCCTCGATGACGGATCGTCCGACCGCACACCCGACATCCTCAATGAGCTCCGACCCGAGATGGGGTTCGACCTGATCCGACACGAAGCCAACGCCGGGTACGGGCGTGCCATCCGAGAGATCTTCAACCGCGCCCATCGCAACAACTACGACTGGGTCATCACGATGGACTGCGACGATCAGCACGAGCCCGAACGCATCCCCGACTTCCTCAGCGCGATCGAGAAGAACGATCTCGACATCGTTTCGGGGTCCCGATATCTCCGCGACGGCGACGAATGGGCAAAGGACCTCCCCCCGGGCGACCGGCGCGCGATCAACGCGACCCTCACCAAAGAGATCAATGCCCGACTCGGGTTCAACCTCACCGATTCCTTCTGCGGGTTCAAGGCCCATCGCGTCAGCGCGATGCAAAGGCTCGACATCACCGACGACGGGTACGCGTTCCCCATGCAGCTCTGGGTGCAGGCCGCGGCCAACCAACTCCGCGTCGGCGAGATCCCCGTCGAGCTCATCTACAACGACCCCAACCGATCCTTCGGCGGCGGGCTCGACGACCCACAGACCCGACTCAACCACTACCGCTGCGTTCTCTACCGCGCGATGGATCAGGTCATCGAACGACTCCCCGAGTCCGCACGCGCAGCCCAACTCGCGGATTGTTGATCCATACCATGTCCGGGGGCGCTTCCACCATGAACACCACCAGATCGATCGAGATCGATCTCCGCCCGGACGCAAACGAGTGGAAGGCCGCGCTCCAGAACCACACCCCGCACGCGGCACGCGCACAACTCGGCATCCCCAACGATCGCCCGATCGTCATGTCGGGGCATCAGCCCATCGCATTCCACAACGGGATCCTCGCCAAACTCATCGCCCAGCATGAGATCGCCCAATCCACCGGCGCCGGGCGCGTCTGGATCGTCCCCGATCAGGACATCGTGGATCTCGAAACGATCCGCGTCCCCATCGGATCAGGAACAGACCTGCGCACCCGCACCGTCCAGATCCTCGAACCCGGATCGATCCCCCCGGGGGTGCCTGCCGCATCGCTCCCAGCGATGGACCCCATCGACCCGGACGACGATCGCCTGGCCGATCTCGTCGAGTACCTCCGCGGGTACGCTTACGAATCGTCCCTCGCGCGCCAGTTTGCGAGTGCCACGATCCAGCTCGCGTGCGATCGGCTCGGGATCGATCCGCCACAGATCATCTACGCGTCGGATCTCTTCACAAGTGAAGCGGTCTGGGACCAAGTGGGCAGCGCTATGCGTCTCGATCCGGATGACGCCGTCCGCTCATATAACGACGCCGCAGCGAAACACCCAGAAGCGAAGATCCGTCCGCTCGATATCAACAATGATGATTACGAACGCCCCGTCTGGAAGCTCCGCGACGGGTACGCACGCATCCCGGTCAACGACGCGAGCTTCGACCAGTTCAACACCGCGCCTCGCGCGCTGCTCATGAGCGGCATCTGCCGCGCGTTCCTCTCTGAACTCTTCATCCACGGCTCAGGCGGATGGACATACGACCAGATCACCGAACACTGGTTCCAGAATTGGCTGAACATCACACTCAATCCGATGGCCCGCGCCAGCGCCTCCGTCTACCTCCCCCTCGGGATCGATGACCCAAACGCGATCGATCTCAAAGAAGCCCACTGGCGCTTCCATCATGCCCGCCACCACCCCGCGCTCGTCGGCGACGATGACACCCAACGCACTCGCGACGAGCTCGTCTCCCAGATCAACACTGCCCGAGCCGCGGGCGACAACCCCGACCCCATCTACCAACAACTCGTCCGCGTCCTCGAAGACCACCGCGTCCGAAACGCAAACGGGCTCAGTTCGCTCGAATCCCAGATCGAGCACGCCCGCACCCACGCGAAACAGATCGAACTCGCCAACGACCGCACCTGGGCATTCCCGCTCTTCGACGATGAATCCCTCCACATGCTCAAGGATCGCATCCACAACGCGATGAACTGATATCCTTGTTCATGCGCACACTCCGATTCATCCTCGCGTCTCTCGTTCTCATCGCGCTCGTCGCATGCTCGAAATCGACGAGCAATGCCGACCCCAGCGCAAACGACCAATCCAAAGAGCCCGAATCCCCCCGCTTCGCCGTATTCTCACCCGCGATCGGGGTGATGCTCCGTGATCTCGGGTTCGAGGACGATATCGTCGGGCGCCACGCCTATGACAACGCGCTCTCCACATCTATCCCCGTCGTCGGATCCCACATCGATATCGACGACGAGATGCTCATCACCGCCGACCCCACCGTCCTCATCTTCGAGGAAAACACCATCGCGATCCCCGATCGCATCCGTACCCTCGCAGAAGATCGCGGGTGGGTCATCTGGACCTACACACTCGAATCGCTCGATGACATCGCGACCACTATGGATGACCTGTACCTCAAGCTCGTCGGGTTCCCCCAAGACGCGAACAACGACAACGACCCCACCACCTTCGAGGTCGATCCCACCAAACGCTTCGACATCGAGCTCCCCAGCGCCCGACTCGTCCGCTCATGGTCTCCCATGGGCAACGACGCGTCCATCTCCGGGCGCACGCTCATTCTCGCGGGGACCGACCCCGCGGGCGCTTTGGGCCCGGGCTCATTTCACGCGCAGATGATCGAACGCATGGGCATCGCCCCCGCGCTCGTTGATGGCGGGATGTGGCAGGAGCTCGATCTCGAGGACCTCATCGCCCTCGCGCCCGATTCCATCCTTGTCTTCGCGCCCCAAGAGAACACCCAATCCGTCGGCGAGCCCGCACCGATGACCTGGTCGGAGATCACCCAAACACTCGGCCCCATCGCCACCCTCGATCTCCCCGCCATCCGCGACCGGCGCATCGGGGTCATCACCCACCCGCAAGGGCTCCTCCCGAGCTCCACCCTCGGGCAGGTCGCCGACGAGATACGAAAAACGCTCGCGACTTGGCGCGAGCGTCCGAACGAACCGTGATTGATTGTGCACTTACCCGTGCGGGCTGGGCACATGCACCGAGTGCCCTTCCTCAAACGCCTTCTTATCCAGCGTCTTCCCGTGCTGCTCAAGCAGCGCCTCGCCGCTCATCGCCTCGTCGAGATCGAGGTTGATCGCGGCGACATACGCTGCACGCGTCCCGTCAAAGACCTGATCCTGCTCCGCGTCGTCGAACGCCATCGCGTCGAGCGCGTTCTTGAACTCCATCCACTTCTCACGCTGCGCCTCGCCGAACGGATCGAGGTACCGTGTCCCCTGATCCTCAAGCTCGTAGGCCTTACGGACAACCCGCGCGACAAACCGGTTCCCGTTGCACGCGCCCAGACGCACATAGTGCAGCCCGAGCAGGTGCAGCGGCTGATCCCTGTGCGCCTCGATGTGCTCGATGAACCGGGCCGTGCCGGGGTTCGGTTCGATCGCATCGACATCGATCCCGAAGAACGCCGCGTCCTCCAAGAGGTAGGGCGACAGCATCTGCTCCTCGAGCACCAGCTCGCCCACACGCGGATCGTTCTTGATCGCATCCCGCATCGCGTCGTCGAGCACCCGATTCACGAGGATCTGTTGGGCAATCAACCCGACATACCCCTCGCGAGGCATCTGCCCCTTGATCAACGAACCCGGGGTCTCCTGTCGTTCCGCGATCTGGTGCAACGCCCAGTTGTCGTCCTTCAATCGTTTGGTGAGCATGACGCCTCCTGACTTATTGAGAATGGGTCTCAATACTAGTCCTCGTCGTTTGAGATGTCATCCATCAAGGAAGATCTGGAGGTACGCTGCGACATCGAAATAGTTGATCTCCAGATCCCCGTTGTAGTCCGCGGACATTGATTCCGCATTGAAGAACTCGATGAACTTGGACACATCAAAGATATTCAAAGACCCGTCCGCGTTGATGTCCGCCGCGTTCGCCGGGCACCCGGGCACCCCCACCGCGATGTCGTCGATCGCGAGTTCGACCGTCGAGTCTTCCCGAACATCACGCGCAGAGAACCGGACCCGCATCGTACTGGTCGGCTCAAGGTAATCCGCCAAACGGTACGCGCGCCGGGTCCACACACCCTGAGTCTCAGTCCGCAGGTACGGAGGGTACGACCAAGACGCACCATCATCGTTCGAGAAACCCACCCGGCAGACATCCTGACGCTGCGAACTCGGATTCTGCCAGAACCAGAAACTCAATACGGACTCATCGAGCGCACTGAACCGAGGCGACACAATCGTCGTCTCGCCACCATCTACATCGAACTCGTCCGCATCCGAACCCGCACGCCCGTCCGTCACCCAGCACCGCACACCATCGGTCGAATGATCGAGTGCTGGCTGATGCGTCGTACCCTCCGGCATCGCCCGATCCCAGTGCCCACTCGACGCGCTGTCGCTCGGGAGACCGGCAACCCAACCCCGGTCAGACTCCATTGTGTCGTGCATCGTCAATGCCCGCGCGATATAGACCGACTCATACGGCCGCTGCGCCCCCAACTCCGGAATCGTCACCGTCTCGCCATTGTCCAACAGAACAGAAAAGTAATACTGAACGACCTCGCCGCATCCCACATCGGGCAGCTCGCCGCTGAAATACCTTCTCTCCGTTTGAACAACCGGATACGAAGAGAATGACCCGGACGCACCAGACCTGGCGTGCAACACGACATCCTCTGCATCGAGCACGCCCGTATCTGTGAACGCGATCAGATCCGCACCGAGCTCGTCTAAGCGATCACGCTCCGCACGCTCAAGATGCAACAACTGATTCGTTAGCGCCGTGCTCTCGATCAAGACCTTGAACGCGCTGTAGTTCTCCACAGCACACGGATAGATCTCGCCCGGCGGCGGCGAGAAATCTGGATGGATCGGACGAAGCTCGATAATAAAACTGACTGTCGAGAGCGCCCCGAAAAACCAATCCTCCGATACGCCCGACGCAGGGTAGAGCTCAACCGATTGCTGGGGACGATAAAACGCGCCAGTCGCATCACCGATCGCGTCACTCATGCATGTCCCAATATCGATGAGAGAACTCGCCCAAGGCTCCGGCGTGACCACACCCGACATGAACCCATATGGCCACATCACCAGCTGCGAGTACGAATGGTAATCGATATGCGCAACCAGCTTTTCGCCCAGACCGATCGCTACATCACGCAGCGCCCGAGTCTCCGGCTCAGAGAACGGGTGTGTCCCACGATAGGTGGTGTTCGATGTGTCCGAACTGGACCCATCGTTTCCCCACTGGAACCCCCAGTTGCGGTTGATATCAACACCGAATGTTCCGTCCCCGTTGTCCCGCCGGTTCTTGCGCCAATGCCGCGCATCCGTCCATGAATACAGATACCCGTCCGGATTCCCCACCGGCACAATTACCACCCGCGCATGATCGAGCAGCATCCGCACATGCTCGTCCGTGTCGTACTCCGCAACAAGCTTGGACGCGATATAGCTCGTCGTCATCGGCGCGATCCACTCCCGCGCGTGCACCGTCGAGAAGATGAACAACGCCGGGCGATCCTCGATCGGGTTCGACTCCGTATCGACCCCAGAGATGGTGATCGAGAACATGTCGCGCCCCTCCCACGATTGACCGATCACATCAATCGTCGCCAGATCCGGACGAAGCGCCTCGATGTTGTTCATGTACTGCGTGATCTCATCGAGCGTGCGATAGGTCGCGAACCACTCGTCGTCGTGCACCTGCCCGCCGCGCTGGAACCCCTCGGGCTTCCGCTCGAGCTGCTCGCGCCGCACGCGCACCATGTCCGCTGCGTGCGCATCCGCGTGCGCCTGCAGGTCATCGATCAGCATGTCGTAGGGCACGCCGATCGCATCCAGCCGGTGCAGGTACACCCTGCGGAGATCGATCTCCAACACCCCCTGCCCAATCCGCTCGGACCAGACATCCTCCGCGATCTCAAGCACCCGATCGAGCTGCTCCTGCGAGGTGGTCCGCACGCGCACAACACACCGCCCGTCAAAGGGCTGCCCATCGTTCCACGATACATACCGACCAGGGTCAAAGCCGATCGCTGTCTGCAGCGCCGCCGCGGGCATCGTGAGCAGCGCAACCAAACCGCTAATCAAACGCACATATTTCATGGATACACCCCATACTACAAATCATGTAAGTAAAACACCCTCAGTGTACCCTCACGCGTTTTCATTCCAAAATCAAATCCAGATCTGCGAGCGACAAAAAAATGAGCCCCGCTGCAAGGGGGTGCAGCGGGGCCTCGTGGGGAGAGCGACTCGTCGACCCGACGGGGAATCGGGTCGGCGCTCACCCCTGGGGGGAGTCTGGTTGTAACTATCCTTGATTGAAGTACCCAAGGAAACTGGATACATCGAAGAAGCTCAGGATCCCGTCGCCATTCAAATCCGCGATGAGATCTCCTGAGTTATATGCATTCAAGAAGATGCTGACATCAAAGAAGTTCAGCTCGCCATCATTATTGAGATCCGCCGGGTTGACCGTGCAACCGACCGCCTCGATCCGCAGATCATCGACTCCAGCCTCCACGATCGACCCGTCCCCCAGGTCGCTCGCGATGAAGCGAACACGGATCATGTCCGTCGGCTCGACAAAGTCCGCGATGCGGAACCGCTGCTCGACCCACGCGTTCGCGTTCTCTGTGACCACTTCGATTGTTGTCCACGAGTTCCCGATATCGTTGCTGATCTGCACAAGCATCGAGTCCGCGTTCGGCGAGGCGCCCGTGTTGTTCGAGTACCAGCGCCAGTACACCAGCTCCGCGTCATCGCCCAACGCGATCGCGTCGAGGATCGGCGAGGTCAGTGTTGTTGACCCCCCGTCGATGTCCCGATCGCCCAGCCCAGAGCCCGCGACGCCGTCCGTCACCCAGCAGTCCGTGCCTGCACCCGGCGTGTGGTCGTTCTCGGGCTGCGCATCGGTGCCCTGCGGGTTCATCCGATTCCAGATCCCCGTCGTCGCGTCGTCACCCGA
>CENL01010635.1_pt1 | contig 13534 bp, 20 predicted proteins | sample 530221 | NCBI WGS metagenome assembly CENL01 (sample SAMEA2619791, study PRJEB7988) | marine metagenome | isolation source: saline water (ENVO:00002010), including
TATCATTGTAAAATAGTACACATCACCTGCATCTACATTACCAGAAGTAATTGTTGCATCACCTCCTGCTAAAGCTGCGGGTGCTGATGTACCGTGATTTGAAACATAAGCATAACGCTTGTGCCATGAAGGTCTTTTCTCTGTGAACTTAAAAGAAGGATCGTCAGTGGCTTTTTTAGAAGCTTTTGCAAGAAATCTAAAAAAAGGATCTTGAGCTATTGCTAGTTCAGAAACCCTATCACCAAAGTTAAACTTTCTTCTGAGATCGCCAGTATCTAACCCTGTACCATGACGAGGACCAGATGTAGCACCATTGGTACTAACTGTATCACTATATGTTTCTAGACTAAATAAGTCTGACATAGGACCATCTCCTTAATGTCGTTCCCTCAACTGCATATTATATGCCTTCGGTTCAGACTAAAAGTGAAGCTCGGTAGACGGTCTAACCCAATCTAACCGAACAAGTTATCTACATTACCATCAAGTCCTAGTATACCATCAAACAATTCATCGTCTTTTGATTTACTAGATGTACCTTGACTGTTCGAATCGCTAGCAGTAGAAGGAATGTCTCTTACATTTTTCATTTGATTTAACATTTCTTTTTTAGTAGAATTGGCCACGTTTTTGTTCGCTTTATCTTTATTTAATAGATAATAGACATCATCAATGGTTAATTTTCTAGATTTTGCTTCTTCTTTAAAAGAAGTAAATTCTTCATCAGTCATACCATGCTTTTCAACAAACTGTTTCTCCATATTTTTTTGAGAAATTTTAGCTTGAGTTTTTTGAGCATTTTGCTTTTCACGTTGAAGAACACTACCAACTCTTTGTTGAACTACTCCATCTATGTGTGCATTCATTACTTTAGCAGAGTCAGAATCAGGATTCTCAACTGCTTCAGTTGCATCATAAATAAAGTCTTCATCTAGATTTAGTTGTTCTTTAACGGTTTTAGCTGGTTGACCACCATTTTTAAAATATGATCTAACATGATCTACTAAACCACTATCACGTTTCATTGCATCGAGAACAGGCACAAATGGTTTTAAGTCTCTAAGCTGTTCATTCATTTTAACAGCCTCTCTACTTGAATCCGTATACCTTTTTTTGTATGGATTGTCCTCATTATCCCAGTTCACATTAGAGCCTTGCGAGTTATCATGGGTTGCCCTTTCGGAGCCACTATCACTTTGGGTTACTTCTGCGTTATCAACTTCCCCTTCTGCCACGATTCCATTAACGGAACCTTCTAATTGGCCAAAGAAATCGTTGGAGTCATCAATGATATTATCTACCACTTTTGAGTTACCTTCTGTTTCGTTTGACATATTTCTCCTTTTATTGAAAAAAAATTAAATGAATTTACTCATTGTTATTACTACTTTGCAAATCATTTTTTAAATTATTTACAGCCATCTGAGCCTCAGCATCAGTTTTAGTAATAATTTTTTGTTGTTCAGCGTCTAAAATAGTTTGATTTTTTTGTACTTGATTTTTCATTTCAGACTGTAAAACTTTTTGTTCGCCTTCTGTTTGAAGAAGTTCTTTTTCTATTTCAGATTTAACTTCTTCTTTCTTTTTGTTAATTTCAACTGCTGCCTGCATAACTTTATCTTTTATACCAGACTGAACTAACTGTCTTTCTAAGGTTTCTATAGTTCCACTTAAATCTTTTATTTGTTCTTCTTGTTGACCTAATTGACCTTGCATTTGAGAATACATAGATTTTCTTTTAGCTATTTGCTCTTTATTTTTAATATCAGTTTCTGCAAGTAAAGCTATATCATCTATAATTCCTAGTTGCATTAATTCTTTTAATTCAGCAACGTAAGCCCATCTATTAACAGGTAAGGTTGAACCAGCAACAATTCTAACATCAAATTTAGATGATGCATAATCCATAATTTTACCTACAGCTTCTCCAAAATCATTATAAATTGGAATATTTATTTCAACTCTTCTTTCTTCTTGTAAAGCATTTGGTTGCACAATCCTGAATACTTTTTGCGCGGTGTAAACAGATTGTGTAAATTGTTTGACTAAAGTTCCTAACTGCTTGAGTGCAGGTTCTAAAGAATTTGACATCCATTGTTTTATTCTCCTTGTTCCATATTCATCTAAAGCTAACATACCTCTATAAGTTTCATTTGCAGCACCTGAGTCTCCCATCATAGAACTATAAATACCTGCTAAATACTCCATATCACCTTTTCCTTCTTGTACAATATTAAAAAATGCACTATTTAAAGGAGCTGGTTGAATAGGAGTAGGTGCTTGTGCTCCAGGTCTTATAGGTAATAATGCTCCTGGAGAACTTGAATACTTTTCCCAGTAATCAGTATCTATACTTCCTTCTTCATGCATCCATCTTAAACTACTACCTAAAGAAGCATTGTGAACTAAAATTTGATGTGATTTATTTATTTCTCTTTGCTTTCCAATTAATGGAGATACTGCAGATATTGGAAATGGTGTTCCAGTCCATTTAAAATGAAAAGGTACAATTGGATATTCTGTTATAGTTTCTGGAAGAACTTTTGAGTATAAAGTCTTATCTCCAACTACACAATTTAATTTAATTCTTGTTCCATAAAATTGAACATAATCAACTAAAGTATTTTTAAAGTTTGTATCTTTTTTAATTAAATCAAACTCTTTTTCAGTTATAATAGTATTTTGTACTACACTAGCTTTTTCTTGAAGATCAGCCATCATAGATTGAGAAGCTTGTTCAATTTCTTGTTGCATAGCTTTTTGCATATTTGCTATTTCAAGTTCATATCTTTCAGGAATCATTTTACCTTCTTGAACAGCTACTTCCATACTTTTTTGTTGCTCTAAAAATTGAACTTGTTTTTCAGCTTGCATCTGTTGCATAGCTTCATCTACTTGTTTTTTTAATTGATTTAAAACTTCAGGCTCTAATTTTTGTCTATAAAATACATTAACATAAGAAACTTTTACTTTTTCATAATGTTCATACAGTTCTATTAAATCATCATGTTCTCCATCTGAAGTAACAGATTCATTAGAATCAATATCTTTGTAAAAAAAATCTTTTCTATCAGAACCAGTAGCTTTTTCACTATAATCAAACTCTTGATCATCTATACTACTTGCTTTAGAAATTTTAGATTTATGTTCAGGAAATAATGAATATAAATGTTCTTTTGGTAAAATTTTTCTAATAATAATATAGTTAGCATCTCTAAATAACATATCTCTAGATTTAGGGTCTACAAAAACATCAAAAGGTTCAGGATTTTTTATTACAACTTCACCCATACCGTTATCAGCATCTTTATCTACATTAATTAATAAATACCCTACAGATTTTGTTACACAATCATTTATAGCATTAGCGTACAATGTTGAACCATCACTACCATCCCATATATAATCTGCCATATCAGAAAACACAGAAGCAACATCAATATCTGAACCTTCAGCACCTACAGCTTGCCATCTAGGTTTATTAGACGTAGCATAAAAATTTAACATTTCTACAACAGGCATTATTCTATTTATAGTAAATGTAGGCATGCCTTGATCTTCTAAAGATATTCTTTCATCTTCAGTTAATTGATTGTCATGAGCAAAATCATATCCTTTTTGATTTATATACTCCCATTGAACTCTTGATGAGCTGTTAGCTAAATCAAAAATATCTCTTATTCTTTGTGCATTTTTATCTATTCTTTTTGCCATTATTTGCCTTCTTTTAGTTTTTCTTTACCAAGAGATATTTCAGTATCACTCCAATGACTTGTACCTTTAGGTCCTTTTTTATGCTTTTTCCCAACTGGGTGTGGCGTTCCTTCAAAAGGTCATATATGCATTTTTTTAGTCATTAATATCCTGAGTTATCTAGTTTATTTTTATTATATCTTGATAAAGCATTATTATTATTATTTTGAGGACTTCTATTAAATTTCATACGTCCCATAGTAGGTCTACTCATAACTCTAGAGCCACCACTACCTGGTTTTCTTAATTGTTGATTTGGTAATCCTACAGGCCTACGTCCTGCACCAGAGTTTCTTGGAGCATATCTAGGGTCTTGGCCGTTTCCTTGACCTTCGTAAGTTATGTTATCTTGAGGTGTAACATATCTAGGATCTTGTCTTCGTCCAAAGTTGTTATTTGAGCCACCTTGTTCTGACATTGGCATTGGTCCTTGATTCATTCCAAATCTTTGAGGTCCTCTTGGAGCAAATCTAGCTCCACCTTGTTGCCTATTATTTCCATTATTGTTCATTCCTTGTTGACCAGCAGGCATTCCACCATTTTGACTTTGTTGTCTAAATTGTTGTGGTCTTCTAGGTGCAAATCTAGGATTATTATTCATACCATTATTAGTATTTTGTAAATTGTTGCCTTTAGATGAATTTCCCCCTGCTGGCATACGCATTCCAAATCTATTTTTTCTTTGTGCCATGGTTTCTCCTTAAGCTACAACCCAACTTTTTGCGCTAGGTCTATGTTTTCTCCAAACACCTTCTCTACTTTTTTGCATAGATTTAGGTGGATGTGCGTGTTTACATGCATACGCTAATGCATCTATAGTATCATCATGTCCCATTCTTGGGCCAAATGTAAAAATTTCATGTTGTAAATCATATTGTTCTTTTCTAAGAAACATACTTCTTATTGCAAATCTTTGTGCTAATATTTCTTGTATTCTATCTCTTTTACTCATTCTATTACCAGGTTTTTCAGCAACATATTTAACACTAAAATCATTTCTTCTTCTCATTTCTGAAACAAGAGATTGAAATACTGGTTTAGACATTGTTGTATCTTCAATGGTAAATAAAGAAGGGTGGTAAATTTTTTGATAATCAAATAAATAATCCACAATACCTTTTTTGCCATCTCCAGGAATCCCAAGTACAGGTAATGACCTATTACGAATATAGTCAAGAACATAGCAATTATTGTCACCATCAACAGCGACAACAAGGATAACACTAAAGTCAGTATCTCTTCTAGCGCTATCTGTAGCTGGATCACACCCTGCAAAGACGTTGACAGGTTTTTCAGTTCCGTCTTCAAGTATAATATAGTTAACTCCAGTATCTTCGTCATGTTTAAATTGTCCGTCCCAAAATCTTATATGTTCTCTAGTAAAAATAGCATCTTCACTATTTTGAACTTCCATCATATACTCTTGATAAAACTTTTGTGGCTGCCCTGAATCAGCATAGAACTTTTTCTTACGTTCCATTTCTTCTTTGCCAAACCAGCCTGGCCATAAAGAATTACCATTTGGCTGCATAGCTTTATGACTAATTACATGCCAACTATATTTTTTACCTTGTTTTTTAGCTTTTTCTTTACCAACAAGTATGTTTTGTATAAAGGAATCAAAGTGAACAGGAGTTCCATTAATCCTAAGCCTACCCGTATGTGGCTCAAGAGCAGGGAAAACAACTGCTGTAACAAGATTGGCAATTTTAGCACGAGACTCTGATGTAACGGTATTATTTTCATCTTCAAAGTCATCAAGAACAATGAGGTCGTATCTTTTATGGAGCTTTGCTCCTCCTCTAATGCCTGATAGATTTGATTTCGATATAAGTTTACATCCATTTGTTAGCTCTATATCGTCTTCTGTCCATTTTTTTCCTTTTAAATTACCAAAATAATACGAAACTTTATCGTTATACTCCAAATGGTATTTTATATAATCTAAATTTGGAACACTAATTTTAGACGAAGCAGCAACCCAACCATAAAATAAAGGACTTGTAGCAAAGCAAAAATTATGCATAATACTACACTTAGTTAATACTGTTTTACCATGTCCTCTAGGTAATATAACAGCTAATTGTCTTTTATCCATATCCATTAAAGAATCTGCTACTTCATAATGGAAAAAGGGAGTTTCACTTCTCATAAAATCATCTGGTAAAAATAATTTACCAAACGAAATCATATCTTTTTGAGCCATTAATAATGCTTCTTCAGCTTTACTTACATTTTCTTTATTAATATTTAAATTATATTTAGACATTACCTTATCATTAATTCTTTTAAAAGCTCTCCCATAACAGCATTAGCTTGAAACTCTCCTGTACCAGAGTATATTTCATGTTCAAATTTTACTACCTTATCACTTTGGGGTGTAAATCTAAATACTTCAGCTGCTCTATTGTCAAAATTTTTCCCTATTTTTTGCCATGTAAAAAAACGAGTATCTAAAGTCCTTCCTCTATTTTCATTGCTAGGAGCATTACCTGATCCTAATAATACTCCGTTTTCAGTTATATCTAAAACTATTAAAGAATGTTTTCCAGATTCATTACCTGCTGAAGTTGGTGGCCTATTTTTATGACCTACAGGTAAAAAAAATTCTTCATCTCCATAAATTACCCAATCACCTGGCTGTAATTTTTGAAATGATTTTTCTATTCTTCCTGAACCTACAGTAGTCCAATGTTTCCAAGCTTCTTCATTTTTTTTTCTACCTTTAATAGCGTCAATAGTGTAATCATTACTACTAGACCATTTTTTAGCTGTATTGTCCCAAGGTAAATAATTAATAAGCCCTGCATCTGCAAAAATTCCACAAGCTGTATCTGTACATATAGAAGACTCTCTACCACCAGGCATTACTACAGGTTTTATATTTTTAGTTGAATTTGCAGCATCATAAATATTATCTCTTCCACTTCTATTTAAATAAGAATTAATTATTTCATTATGATAAACACTAGCTTCATCAGGGTTTGCAATACTTTGTCCGTATATTTCTTTAGCTACCATTTTATTTAATTCTCGGTAACCTTCTTCAGTATTTTTTGTAAATTCAGACATTTTTGATATTTTGTCATAAAATATATTTGTTCTTACACTATTTAAGTCTTTTGGATTTTGTTCTAAATCAAAGTAATCCTGTAAAACTGCACTACTTATATCTCTTATATCTTCATCATCATAATATGTATAATTTGACCAATATACATTATAACTTCCACCAAAAGATAAGCCATCACTACTAGCTGTAGTTCGATTTGAATTACGATTCCAAATACTAAGTAAGTCTGATATATACCCAGGCATTTTTAGTAGTTTTCATTTTGCATTTTGAGCTGCATTAACTCTTCTTCAGTAATACTACCTTCTATAAGTCTATCTATAATATTTAAAACCTGCGCTTGAGGAAGCATAGTTTTTCCTACAGGTGTATTAATAATATCAAATATAGCATCTGCTGATTTTCTTATATATTTATCACTAGAATTTTCTTCTTTCATTTACTCTCCGATTTTTTTTGGTCTTTCAGCATCTATTAAGTGTTTATCTGCAAACCCTTGAAATAGTGCTCCTGATACTTGAGTAACAGTAGTTTTATTTTTATCTTCTAAATCCATAATATCAGATAACTTAAATAAAGCTTTTAATCTTGTTTCATCTTTTTCAGATGACATTGCTATTGTATTTATATTTTTTAAAATACTTGTTTCATCTATACCTAATCCTTCTAGAACAGGTTTTAATTCTTCTTTCATAGCAGTCATTATCCTTTTTGTTTTAACGAGCTGTGCTGATTTTTGTTTTGCATAACCAGGACTATTTGTAGGAAATGCCTTTATATAAGCTTCCTGCATAGATAACCCTGATACAATATATCCAACAAAGAGATGTTCGTGCTTACTTAGTACGGTCCGATCTAGCAGAACGTCTGCAGAACTCTTACTCCCTCCAAAGGAGTAAATATTGAGTCTGCGCGAAGTGTCCATCTTCGCCTTGGAGGTTACTGGAAATGTCCCAGTGCACGTGCCAACGTATTCCCTAACCTTGTTCCGCCCTTTCGGCACAATCATCTTTCCTTTGCGCAATATTTGTATATAACATTTATCATCAGCTTTAACCCAATCACCTATATTAGCACTGCGCCAGTTACTTGCGATTTCTATACTACTAGGTACCTCGCTGATGTCATCGAATACTGTATGCTCTATTCTATTTACTTTATATACTCTCATAATAACAAAGCCTCCGTCAAGGAGGCGTTAATAGTTAAGCCTTAGCATAATCTTTTAATTCAAACAAAACTTTTACATCATCTATAGTTAGACTATTTATATCATCTACTGTTATATCTGATGTTGAATCAACTTCTACTAGTTCTTCTTGTAACCATTCTACAGTATCTTCTTTTTCATCATATTGAATTGTAAGTATGTATTTTTTCATATTGAAATTTATTAAATGGATTATTTAAAAACAAGACTTATTTTAATCAACTTTCAAAAATTGTAGCATTTTAGTGCTTGGCTATATAGTGTGCCCCACCCCCCCTTCGGGGGTTTTTCAAATTTACTTTTTAGTTATTTTTGATTTACTTTAATCCGTTCATAAACAAAAGGAGAACAAGATGAATGAATACCTGAAGAAGGCCTTAGCAATTATGCTAAGTGGCCTTGAGGCTAAGAATAACATTGCTATTCAAGCAATGAATATGCAGGCACTTAAGGGTAGAACCCCTAACTGGCAGTCTACTCAGTTCATGGCGAACAATAACCAAGAGCTGTTACAAATATCTATGGCTGCGCCTAACTTATTAAATGGTACAGTGCCACAGCAACAAGGTAACTCTGAACTAAGTCAGCTTATAGAGCTAGCTAAAGCGTCAGATACTACAACTAATAAATCAGATAAGAAGTTATATCACTTATCTAATGATGTCAAAGCATTGACAGCTAGTGTTAAATCAATTGTGGATGCACTTAAACCACAACCATAGTTTAACTTACCCAGTAACTGGGGGCTTCGGTCCCCTTTTACTATTTTAATTACCTTAAAACTTATAATATTAACTAATACAGGCAATAATGTAGTGTATAAACAATGTATACTATGATATGATATAGCCTGTCTAAATGTAGGCATGTGTGCGTATTATATATATAAACTTATACCACACTTGACATAAGATATTTTCTCCTAAACCAATTAACGCCTAGTGTAAAAGCTAGGCAGAAAGGTATGTATGAAACATGCTAAAATAGATCAGTCAGGTAATAAGTCTAATGTATATTTTGCTGACTTAATCCATGCTGATGGACGTATACAATATTTTGTTAGATATATTAATAATAAAGCTGATAGATGGGCTATTAATGTATTAATAAATAAATTAGAAGATAGTGGTGTAACTATCATAAATGAACGTAATAGAAACTTGTTGGAGGTAAAATGAAAGATATAGATATAAAGAATAAAGTCATAGGTACTTCGTTAGGCTTATGCATTAGAGACATCTTGCAAAAGGATGTTTTATTAAAGAATGTTGTAATGATATATAGTAGCACAAACATTCAATCATTTAATGATCTTGAAAAAGTTATTAGTAGTTATAGTAACGATAGATGGGCTTTTCATGATATAGATGTAGTTAGGAAGTTGATACAATATTTCCTATTTAAGGGTATGATACAGCAAGAAAGAGCTGGAAATGGCTTATATGGTGGTTCTTATCCTTGTTATAATATGACTTGGCAAAAGCTAGATGACTTAAAGAATGGTTTTACAGAGTCTATACTTCAAGTATTAGATGCAGATTTTAATAAGGAAGATTCAGGTGATATAGCTCAATCTGATAAAACATATAATCTTAACCATAGAATAAGAGTACAAGATATGATAGATGCTAACTATGTTCTGTATAAGCATAAAAAGGAGGCATATAGTTTATGATAAAGATAATATTGTTATTAAGCATGTGTTATGGATTTGTCGATTTTGATGTATTTGTAGCACATGCAGTTAAACAGACTTATAGTCATGTAAAATATGATGGTAATTACTATGAAATAGACTATCCTAACGGTGATATACCTAGAGATATAGGTGTATGCACTGATGTAATAATTAGAGCTTATCGTGACTGTTGTGGTATTGATTTACAACAATTAGTGTATGAAGATATGATAAACAACAATCATTTATATGATACGCCCTATGAAGTTGATAATAATATAGATCACAGAAGAGTTAAACACTTAAGAGTCTTCTTTGAGAACAATGGCTACTCTAAACCAATAACTGGTAGATTTGACGCTGAATATAATCCAGGAGATATAATAACCTGGAACTTACGTGATGGTACACTACCACATATAGGTATAGTGTCACACATACATACTATAAATGGTACTCCTCTTATTATCCATAATGGTGGTAATGGAGTAGTCATTGAAGATATATTATTTAAATTTGAGATAACTGGTCACTATAAATACGAATAAAGGAGTAATAAATGAAGTTTAATCCTAACCAATTAAGTTTAGATCCTACTGTAATGCAGTCTAAAACAGTAGCTAACATAGTAGAAATACTGTCACATGCAGTAGATTCTAACAATCTAGAAACAATGATAAGATTGTCAAACCATATAATAGAACAGAGAGATAAATCTGAGACATTATATAGTAAAAGAAGTAAAGGCGGTACTCGTAGTAAGCCTAATATGTCTGAAGAAGCAAGAAAAATGGCTAATAAATTACTAGGAGGGTTTTAAGATGGAAGATGAATTAGAAACCTATGAAACAGCTTTAAATGATATGTCAGACTCTTACGATAAGATATATATAACAAAAGAGGAGACTTATGCCAACATATAAATGTGATATATGTGGTAAAATAGAAACAGCTAAAACTAAACTAAGTGCTGAAATATTAGACTTTGATTTTTGTTGTCGTGAATGTGATAATTTATTCATAAAAGCTGCAGAAGCCACAGATATAAATGATTTAGATAGGCAATTATGTATGATAATAGAGCTTATTGAAGAAGGTAAAATACCTGAAGATGTTAGTAAACTTATTAATAGAGTTGTTAAATATCAAACAGCAATGTTCTTAGATGAAACTGATAGAAGTACTCTAGAAGAGATAGAAGATAAACTAGATAAAGAAATTAGAAATCATGAGCGTATAAAGAAACAGTATATTTCTTATACTAAGAATAATATTACTTATTCAACATCTGCTATGATAAATCAGTTACATATAGCTCTTGATAATGCAATAGATAATGAGTTTTATGAAGCTGCCGATAAAATCAACAAAAGATTAAAAGAATTACAAAAGAGTTGATTGGTAGGAGACAACATACTGTAGTGGCCTGACAAGTGCCAAAACAGACTACGGTAAACACCCATCATCGATAGTACTGCACTGAGGGCTTAGGCCTGTTGGTGGGTGTAAAATTTAAATATGAGGAGGTAAGATGAGAAAGTTAATGTTTTATCCAGTATCTAGTACTGAAGAACTGCTTTTAACACTACAAAAGACAAGGAATAAAATTGCTTTGTTAAAAATTAAAGAAAATAAACTGATTGATGAGTTAATTAAAACAAAACAAGGAGAAAATGATGCCGAAAACAATTAAACCTAAAAATGATCCTGGTAAATCTTATAGTGTTACCGATACATTAGTAGAAATAGATGCTATTGTAGAAACAATAGAAGAAATACAAAATAATATGGATGTTTTAAACAGAAATATGCAAGGTTCTATTGATGAAATAAAAGAACTAACAACAGATATGAATAAAATAAAGAAAAGGATGGGCTTATGATAAATTGGAGTAACCTTTTCATTTATGGTGGTATAACTATATCAGGTATTATACTATGGTATTACATAGTAAAGTGGTGGTTATAACATGGATATTGATAAATTAAATACTATAGAAAGAAACAATGTAGTATTAAGAAAAACTCTCACTTATGTCAACGGTGAGGTTAAAGAAGTAGTACAAAGACAAATAAAACGTAACGTAATAGAACTAAATGATCTTTTAGAAGAGTATGAAAGAGAGTTTAATTCTATTGAATCATATGAACAAGGAGGTGCTTAATATGGCAACTAAAACAATAAAGTTCTTACAAGGCGGTGGCTTTGTAGAAAAACAAACTAATGCTGATACTGTAGAACAATTAAGAGCTGAGTTACCAGATGATATATCTGCAAGCTCATCTATTGCTGTTAATGGTATATCTGTAACTAATACTCATGCTATTAATGATGGCGATATTGTTGCAGCTGTTAATAACAATAAGTCTGGTGGCGATCAGTAAATAAGTAATTAACTTTAAATAGACGAGGTGCTAGAGATATACTAGCGAAGGATGGTGCGTGAGATTGGCATTAGGACAGACAGTAAGAAGAGCTGTTATTGTACAATCATAGGTAACAGGAGAATGTCCTGCGTGTAGTCAATTTAAATAAACCTTGGAGGGTATATGATAGATTCACATTATGTATGCACTGTAGATGGTACAATGGAACAGTGTATGGCAGAAATAGAAGTAGAAGACCTTGGTGATCACATTTATTTTGGTCCACAAGGCGATATATTAGAGCAAGTAAACATATTTAACAGAAGATACAGGTCTAATTTAGATATAACTAAAACATTTAAATGGAAACGTGGTAGTTACAAAATAGTAGCTGAAGCTGTTAATGAAATGTTAGGATTTAATAGAAAACCAAGTGGTATGTATAACTTTATGTCTAGAGAAGATTATTTTAGACAACATTCTTGGAATAGTATGCAAGCTATGTTAAGAGGTATAGATAGAATGTTATATACTGCTAGATATAATGGCGAAATGTGGCTTGAAGACCCAAGTATTCTTGTTGAAAGAAAGAATGTATATTCTAATTATGTGTGTGAAAAAGATGAGATAGCACAAAGTCTTATAGATAATTTAGATAATATGGAATATATGAGACATAGAATGTATGTAGCTGAAAGATCTAGAACTAATCAAAGGTATAAATTAGTATCTACACTAAGAATGACACCAGATGCTATGAAAATATACATTACTAAAGGTAGAAGTAGTGCAGAAGCTGCTAAACATATAGAAAATATAGCTTGTGATATGGATATAGAATTAAATATTGTAACTTATCCATTAAAAGATATGACTAGAAATAGTAGTTTTACTAATCCTCGTTTTGATGTTATGACATATGGTAATGTAATACAGCATGATGATAGAGGTTATTTAGCATTTCCATACATATCTGGTTCTAGATATGGTAGTAATAATGAATTTGGTCAAAGTGTATGTTATGGTGATGATGCAACTAACTTTAATACTTCACTAAGAAAGTTTGATTTACCTTCTTATGTAATGCAATGTATTAATTGGTCTACATCTTATACTAACGAGACAGGTCCACATAATAACATTAAAACAATGTATCATGGCGAACCAAGTAGATTATCTGATGAATATAGAAAAGTATTTGGTACAAATAGCGTAGATACTTGTAGTTATGAACCAACTGGTAGAGAAGACTATTGTGATATGCATGAATGTAGATTTAGGTCTAGCTGTACAAGGTATTTATCTGTACATAAAGAACCTATATCACCAGAAGATGCTGAACAACTAACATTACAATGGGCAACTAGAATGGGTGGTGTAAATCATGGTCCTACTATAATACATAGTGTAGACGATGGTGGTCAACCAACTGTAAGTATACCTGCATCAGAAC
>CENL01015853.1_pt1 | contig 13511 bp, 26 predicted proteins | sample 530221 | NCBI WGS metagenome assembly CENL01 (sample SAMEA2619791, study PRJEB7988) | marine metagenome | isolation source: saline water (ENVO:00002010), including
TACCAAATGTTAAACCACTAACATCTTTAGGAATCCAAATCCCAGAACTGTTGAATTCACCAAAGCTGTTACAATCTGTTGCTGTGCCATCAAGAAAAACTATTTCTGCCATATAAGCATCTCCATGTACTGTACCACTAGTAAATCTTTGTATCATCCACAAAAAACTACTAGCATTAACCATAGTATCTTGACTTTTTCTTCCTGATATATTATTAACTGCAAAACTTGTAACTCTTTGACCATTTACATAGAGTCTTACAGCTTCACTTCCTACTGCATTATCTCGGTCATTTACTAAGACAATATGATACCAAGCTGAAAAATCCCTAAACAGTTGATTTGTTTCAAATGTAGATGCTGAAGATTCGTTTGACCAATACCTTAATTTTAAATCTCCATTTAAGTGAAAATAATCTCCAGCACTTGCTCCACTATCATTTGTTGATAAAAAGAAACAACCTCCACTTGCATCTGAACCAGCGGCATTTGCACCTAATTTAAGCCAGAAACTATAAGTATGAGTTCTTCTATTTGATGCTGAACCACCAAATGTTTTAGTTAGATATGCACTATCAGAATTATTAAACCTAATTGATTGGTCTATCGTAAAGGCAGAACTGGTAGAACTTGCTCCTGCTGCTCCTAATAATGCTGCTTTATTTGCTCCTAGTGCCATAAGTTATGCCATCGCTAATCCTGCAGCAAAACCAAAAAAGTTTGTGCCACCGTCAAAAGTAGTAAAAGTTAAAACATCTGTTCCTGAAGAAGATAATGTCGGAGCTGAACCCCCAGCAAATTTCACTGCATTTCCTCCAGCAGCATTTCCTCCAGCTTTAAAAGAAAGCGTTCCTGCACCACCGTTAGTAATAATTACTGTCATACTGTTTGAGTGACTTGATAAAGAATTAGTTATACCAACATTAAAAGTGCCACTTCCTACCGTAAATGATTGTACATTACCATTAGTAAAATCTAAATCAAAAGCAGAAGTTTTAGTGCCATTGGCATAAAGAGTTTCTGCGTAATCTTTTAATTGTGGTCTAGAAACAACATCATCAGAAAAAACTACTGATCCTGTGCCATTTGTTGCAAATGTTATATCACCGTTTGAACCATCTGTAAGGGTGATTGTTCCTGCGTTTGTACCAGCATTTGTGTCTATAACTAAATCGTGAGCTCCATTTGATGTAATTTTACCTGAAGCAGAACCACTACCAACAGCAACTTTTCCTGTACCATTAGTATCTAAAGTAATATTACCGTTTGCTGCATCTGTTATTTTTACTTTTGAAGAGTTTGTACCAGAATTTGTTTCAAGTATTAAGTCATATGCACCGTTAGATGTTATAACACCATCTTCTGAGCCACTCCCTATTTTTATTAAATCCGCATCAAGCACTACATCTCCCGTGCCATTACCTTGTAAAGTTAAATCACCATTTGTTGTCGTAGGTTTAAGAGTGCTAGTTGTAGCAGTTAAAGTTCCCAAAGCTGTTATATCAGATAACGCTATGACTTCATCACTAGCGTCGCAATATATATGTTTTGCAAATCCATTTGGTACTGTCACCGTTGCAGCACCTGAACCCTGTTTCATTACAACATTAAAGCCACCAGAAGTAGCGTTTTGTATGTGAAAATAAGAAGTAGTTGTTGAAGGTGCAACTGTTACTGTACAATGTTGACTTAAAGTTCCTGTAAACTTAATAACTCTAAACATACCATCTTGTACATTACTAGAGCCACTAGAAGGTGATCCTGCTCTTACAGTAAGAGTAGCGGTAGAAGCATCGGATAAAGCAACAGACTTAAAAGCACCCAACCTATCAACAATATCTAAATTATGATTTGTGGTTGTACCCCAAGTTCCTGATTGTTCACCCGATCCTATTTTTTCTATACCAAAGTTAGTAGAATAAGTTGAGGCCATTATTTATCTCCTATTACGCAGCTATCTCAGTCCAATTTGGCGTTTGAGAAACTGCTATGTTTTCCCAAATGTTTATTTTACCTAAACCAGAAGTTAAACCAGTATTAGTTATTGATACCACAAAATTACCCGTTCCTGCAACACTTTCTACAGATCCTGTTGCAGAAACACCCGAAGGTAAAGCTGTGGTAGCTCCGATAGCCACTTCAGATCCTACCGAGGCTGTTCCTGAAACACCCGTTGCAGAAATCGGTGTAACTAAACTTATAGTAACAGAACCTTGACCTGAAGTACCAGCTAACCCAGAAACACTATATATAGAAGCTTGTCCAGGAGTAGTTGTGGCTGCTGTTCCTGAAACACCCGATTGAATTACAACGGGAGTAGTTTGATTCCAAGGTCCATCGTTCCAAGCACCTCTACTCCAACCTTGTAAAGTGCTATTGGACATTTAAGAAATTCTTATAATCGCTGTGCTTGAAGCCGCTGTTGGAAACTGTATTGTAAATGTACCACTAGAAGAACTTTTATTTCCACCAAAATCTAAAGCACAAACAGCTTTATTACTTTGTGAACTGTTATAAATTAAACACCCTCTAGCTGTTATTGTAGCAGTCGTGTAACTTAAATCAGAAAAATCGCAAAAACCTACTGTTCCCGAAGATGTTGGTGTAACATTAGTTAAAGCTGATCCTCCTGTTGTATATGTTCCGCTAGAAGCAACTTCGCCTGTTGTAACAAAAACAGTTGTTGCAGCACCTAAAGTAGCGGTTGAACTTGATTTTCCTCCACCAGATATAGCGTACAAAGCTAATTTAAAACTGTTTTGTCCATTTGTAAAATTGTGCGTAGCTGTAAGTAATTCTTTTTTAAAAGAAGTACACATCGCTTGAGTTATTGCCATCACAGCCTCCTTATCAAATTTGCTAACTCTTTGTGTCCGTTTTGACGAATCACATGACAGATTGTACCACGCTCTTCTCTTCTTGCCAAGCTGAGATGATAAAATAATACTTGTTTTAGATTTTGTTTAAATGCTTCAGCTTGTTCCCTAATCGCTGGAGGAGCATCTTCTGATAAAAACATTATTTTATTTATAGCCATTTCCATGATTTGTTCGGTAGAAAGACCACCATTATCAGAGGTGGTAACTCCGACATTGTTTATTTGTGCTCCAGCATTTAAATCAAACATATCTTATAAAATAAAAAATTTAATAATAAAATGCAATTTATTTATTCTCATCATAAGTAAACCCTTTTATGTCGTCTCTTCCCCAAACAATGTTTTGAGGGTTTTTATCCAAAGGCTCAGGCGGCAGCAAAGATTTTTTTGAAACAAGTAAAGAAGAATTTTCTGTAGAAACTACAAGAGGGTCTTTTAGTCTATGGTATCCATATAGTTTTTCTTCTGGTGGAACATTTGTGTCTAAAAACGGTGAGTTATTAGCGACTTCAATTTTCATACCTTTTGCTATACCAGTAGCCACCCAAAACTCACAACAAGCTCTTCCAGCTTCAGCAAAATGAGGAACATTTTTGTAACTAAAATCTATACCAAAAGTATGCAAAGAACCAACTTCATTAGCAACAGCAAACGCTATAGCGTAAGCTGTCGTATTATTAAGGTAAGCCAAGCCAGTTGTTGTGATTACCTCTTCTAAAGGATACTCAACAACTCCTGGACACCTTTTATCTTTTTCGCAACTATATATAGGACCTTTGTGGGTTTTAAGTATTTTTTGCATGATTTTAGTTTGTTTACCAGCTTTGATATCATCTAAAAATCTAGAAGCTGGATCCATCATAAAAACCCTATCGTGGTATATTATTCCTGACATTGAGTTTATTACCCAAGTTTCATCGTATTCCTCGCTACGCATTTTAGATAGTATGAAATCAGAAAATGTAAGACCCAGTCCTACTAACGCTATCTTTTTCCCCTTTAAATCTTTTTTCATTTACATCATGTTCTACGAGTAGATACTAAACCTTGCCTATAAGCATCAGAATTTTCTCGTGCTTCCCCATAATCTTTTAATCTAAGTAAAGACTCTTGAAACCTAGCTAAATATATCTTAAATAAATCATCATCACCCTTCATAAAAGTATAAGCCTCACATAATGTGCCATACAACATAGCGTCTTGAGCGTTTGTTCCTAACCAAGAAGTACCATCGCTTGTAGCAGTTATAGAAGTCGGTCTGTAATAATAGTGAAGCTCGGTTGTAAAATCACCGCTAGGGGTAGGAGCAAGTATGAAATTACTTACATCAAACAAAGCATAAAATCTTGGGTCTCCAGTTGTTGTGTTACCTTTTGGTGTAAATGTCTGTATATAGTTCACATCTTTTTGCAACAAAAACTGCGTTTCTGCATCAGAATTTGTAAAAGAAAGTGAGAAAGAAGCCAGATAATCATCTGGTACTTGCAAAAACTTATTACCAGTAGACATACTACCAGTAACATTTTTTCTAAAATAATCTAAATCTACTTGCTTTAATATTCTTTCTTCAGTTGTAATTATGAAGTTATTAAGGTTGTTTACAAAAGTTGTTTCCGTGTTTTGTGTATAATCCTGCACAGCGTTTTTTAAAGTAGTAAGTGTCCAACTCATGAGGTTACCACCTTAACTTCACCAATACCACTTGTTCCGTGTATTGATTTACTTTCTATACCATTATCACTTAAAAAAGTTTCACTTACTTGTATTGTAAATGTTTCAGGTTGTGGTGTTCTTGGATCCATTAACGCTTGAGGTTCAAATGGTGGTCTTTTAGGTTCTAGTTGTGGGTGTTTTGGTTCATACTCACTTCTGTGAACTAAAAAACCATTCCACTCTTTAACTCTTTCCCTGTACGGGAATTCCATCCCACTTCGGTCGGATATAAACTTAGAATATTTTCCACTAGCGTATTTCATATTAATTGATAATAAGTGCTGCTTGGGGTTAAACTTAAACTAGAACGATCTCTATCCTCTGCTGCTGCTCTTTCAAACTCTTCTTCGTAAACAGCTTTTAAAAGTTTTACTCGTTCTGGTGCTTTCTTCATAGCTATATAATAAGCTAATCCAGCGGTCAAACAAGGATAAAATCTAAAGGGAACATCAACTGTGTTAACATCTGCATCTGCATCTTGTATTCTTGTTAATCGGTCAAACACTAATTTTAAAGAAGAAGAATTTGGTGTCGGCCATAATCGTAGTGTTGGGGTTACTTGTCTATCTACATAAAACTGACTAGGCGTAGAAGTGCTTCTTTTATTTGAAATAGATAAAAAAGTATCTCTACTTACTCTTGTTATCGATGTATCAGATTGTGTAGAAGTACCATCATTTTGTCTTACCACAGCTGATAAAATATCTATACTTGAAGTAACATCAGAAAAACCTACAGTACCGCTAGAAGTTGTTGAAGCTGAACTTGTTCCTCCTGTTATTGTTTCTGATGAGGAAAAAGTTCCAGAAGGTATTGTAATTGCTAAAGAAGTTGAAGAAGGAACGCTAGTTACAGAAGCTGTTGCTGAACTTGTTCCTCCTGTTATTGTTTCACCAACAGAAAAACTTGCAGAAGATGCAACTGATAAAGTAAGCGTACCTAAAGGATATTCGCTTATGCCATTGGCTAAACTTAAAGTTTCTTGGCTAATTGTCCAACGGTTCAAACCTCTATTAGCCCAATCAGCAAATAAAATATTTAAAGAGCGTCTTGCAGTTTTAAGGTCGTAGCCAGTTCGTACTTCTAAACCACATCTTTCAAACGCTTCCTCGATGTAATCAGCTACATCTAATTCAAAATCTTTTGAAGAAGAAGTTGTCATGATCTTTTCCTCGCTGTTAGTTTCGCACTTGCAAAGTTAGCTTCAGTAGGAGCACCTTTAGCACCTTTTTTACGCATTTTACCGCCTCTTTTTCTTTTAGCGTGTATGTTAGCGTATAAGCCTTTTTTAGCCATTAGCTGTATGGTCCTTTGATTACTTTACCACCTTTAGCAAAGTTTTTTTTATTCATCATACCGCCTTTAGCATAATTTTTCTTTTTCATCATGCCTCCGCCCATCATTTTTTTCTTATCCATCATGCCGCCACCAGCCATCATTTTTTTATTTTTCATTTTTATCTCCTGAATAAAGGTTATTAAAAGTTATATTTGCATCCATATAGCTATCATGAGATTCTGCTGAATGTGTCCACTGACTAGGTTTAAAGTCAGGTGGTCCTTCTCCAGTTTCCCATAACGCAGGACTAGTAGCCCTAACCCTGTTATTAGGTAAAGCGACAATGTTACCTGTCCACTTACCAGCATCAATTAATTCTATTACATGAGACTGCTTATGTTGAGCTGGATCATCAGCAATAGAGTTATTTGTGTAATCAATCGTAAACATATATTTACCAGTATAAAACTTTCCATCGATTTTGCAACGCCAAGGAGAAGAACTCGTTCTTTCCATAACAATACACGAATGATCTCGTGAAGAACAATCCCAAGGTTGTACTAAATGAGTTTGCATTACCTCAGGCCACTCTTGCAAAGGAGTGTCGGCAACTAAAGCACTTATAGGCATTCTCGCCCACATAGCACCGCCATGAATATTTTTTTCATTTGGTGAATCATCGGATTCACAACCAGTAAAAATAACTTGAAAACTCAAACATCTATCGGGTATTGTATTAACTGCAATAGCCATCGCATGAAGATACTCTCCATGATACCTTTCGTGGTTTACGGTAAATTCTCTTCTAACCCAACATTTAAAATATGGGATATTACTAATTAAATGAGGCATATTTTCCCCTATGCAGTTGTAGTTTTCTTTTTCTTTTTGCCTTTACCAAAGATATGAGCGTCAACTTTTGCAGCTTTTCCACCAGTAAGCACAGAGTTCACCCTAGCCATAGCCCACTGATTTGGTGAGGCTCCTGGACGGTGTCCTGTTCTATACGCTGCAAGACCTTTGTTGTACACTCTTGCTAATTGACCAGCTGATACTTTTTTACCTTTGGCTCTAGCTTTTTTAGCTTTTTCAGCTAAAGTTTTTTTAGTTTTCGCACTTAACGCCATATTAGCCTCTTTTTTTCTTTTTACCTTTCAAAATAGCAGCTTGAAGAGATTTAGGTAATTTTTTCTGTTTAGCTGATAAACTGTTAGTTTTACCGTTTTTAGCAAAACTTTTTTTGTTTTTAGTTTTTTTAACCATACATCCTCCTAAATTTTTTGGTATGTTTAGACTCTTTTGTTTTTCTTCTTTTTCCTCCAGCAGTAAAATCAGTAGCAAACTTATATGCTGATGGGTCTTTTGAAGATTTTCTTGCGTTTTTGTTAATCTCTTTTTTCCGTTTAGCTAACTCTTTACCTGATAAACCAGCTAAATATTTTTTTGGAATCTTTACTTTTTTCTTTTTCTTTGTTCCCTTGGATATTTGTTTTGTCATTTGGGAGCGTGTAATTGGCATTAGATTGTAGTAAGTAAAATAGCACAAAGCTGGACAATAGCTAGTGTTACAATACCCCATATTTTATTGTTAAGTGAATCAATATCTTTTTTCATATGAGCAAGATGGTTGTTTTCTATGGTTTCTACCTTTTCCATGATAACCTTAACATCTATTTCTAGGTTAGATATTTTTTCTGATTCTTTTCTCGTTACCACGCCTTACAACTCCAATATCTTGCACTAAACTTATCTTTAGCAGTAGCACAATTATGTCTAGCACGAAAGGATTTTCTTCGTGCTGGTATGTCTTTTTTTATCTTCATATTAGGATCACCAAACCTAACAAGTTTTATATTAGAACCAACTTTAGCCAAAACAGCTGATTTTTTAGGTCCTGACGGTGTTCTTTTGGGTTTGTTGTAACCAGAAAAAGTTTCTCCTCTGTAAACAATCTTCCCACTTGGGGTTCTTTTTACATTTTTAGTTGTCGCCATCTAAAACCTCTATGCAAAAAATACAGTCATTGCAGTAAAATCAGCCCGAGTAAAAGTAATGTAACCACCAGATTCAAACAAGATACCCTCACCAGGAATATCAGGGTAAGAATTAGTTGTTACTCCAGCTGTAGTAGCAAATTTCATTCTAATTGAGCCTGTACCAGATGTTTGTCTAAAATTTATAGTTTTTGCAGAAGCACCATTTACAACATAAAGCCCTTTTAAACGCATTCTGCCTCTAAACATAACTGCTGCTATAGAAGTACCAGAGCCAACAGTAACAGCTCCTGCTGTTGCAGCACTCGTTGCTATTTGTGTTACAGTCGCAAAAAAACTAGAACCAGTTGCGGTAGCCGTATCTGCTCCAGTTATTACTTCAGTCTGTGCTGTGCCTGTTTCATCTGTTCCTGTAACAGTGAAAGTTTTACCACTATCGTCTCCAGCTGAAGCTATAGTAAGGTTTCTTGGTTGATCAAAAGTTACGGAACCACTATCTGCTAACGCACCATTTATAGTCATATTGGTGGCAGACCCAGGAGTTTGACTTGCACAAACTCCATCAGGGTCAGCAGCAGCAGCTTCAATAAAACTTGATTCTACATCAGATCCTGCCATTTATTTCTCCTTAATTCTTCCATCTAGAATTGCAGCTTTATATTCTGCACTCCAAGGAGGAAGTTTCAATGTTTTGGTTTTTTTAGTTTCAGTTTTCTTAGTTGTTTTTACCATTTATAACTCCTAAGAATCAGCGTAAGATACACCACGATCTTGTGCGACCATAATATAATCAATAGCCATTGACTTTGTTCCTGTAGCGTTTCCAGAAATTTCCATCGCAGCCGCAGCCATATTAGCAGTCGGTATGTTTGTGGTGTGAGTTCCTACAAGTTTTCTATTGATGTAGTATTTTACAGTATCAGTAGATGTTCCTTTTGTAGCAACAAAACTAACAGTAACATTTGTGTCATCAGCAAAATCATCTGCTGTTCCTGACAAAGTTGTATCAGTTTCCGTACCACCAGACTCAGAAATTAAGTGAGGAGTAGCGTCCCCATCATCAATTTGAAAACCTATTCTGTTTGCTGCTGCAAGACACGCTTCTGGGTTTGTTGCAAAATTTTCACAAACACCAATAAACAAATCCATTTGATCAGCATCAGCCATAGAAAAACGAGCTTCAAAATAAAGTTTTTCACCAGCAGTAGAAGGTAAAGCAAATATTTCGTTACCTTGAATAGAACTGCCATCATTATCTGTTGTAGCCTGAGAGGAAAGTTTTACTGCACCATTTAAAACATCAGCATCTAATGCAACAGAAGCACTAGAATCTTTTACAACAGTCCAGTCATTTGTATTATCAAAAGCTACGCCAGTAAAGTCATCCATATAAACAACTTGATCAGGCCACGCTTTTATGTTTAAGTTTTCTAATGTAGGTCTAGCATTTGAAAATAATACTGGACCTGAGAAGTGTGATTTACCCATATCTTAGTACCTCCTAACGAAAGGGTTTGCTCTAGAGTCTTCGTTAGCGTCTGCTCGGCCAGTCGCTAGAGCTGTTAATCCGAGATAAATTTATAATACATAAAAAAAGGGTGACACGCAAGTCACCCTTTTATTTAGTCTAACTTTTTTAAAAGTTATGCTCCAGGAGAGCCGAACACACAACGAGGATCGGATACACCAAAACTGTATCTTTCTCTTGCTTTGTATCTAACATTTCCTGTATCAAAATCACCTTCCATAGATGTTTTGATTGCAGCTCTTTCAAAATGTTTGAAACCGTTAGGAGCATCTGTTTTAATAAAGAATGCGTCCGTATCAGTTAAGAAGTTATTTACTACATAGCCATCAGGTAACATACCCATATTTCTCATAGCATTAACATCATTATCTGAAGTTCCTGGTCTCAAGTTTGTTGCCATTAAACGCTCAGCTACAAATTGCAACGCAGAAGGAATAATAAGTTTTCTTCCTTGTAAAGCAATTTTCAAGCCTCTTTCATCAATAAATGCAGCAATATCAATTAATGATTGCTCCAATGATGTTTCGTTTAAATCAGCCGCAGTAGTCAACTCATTTCTAAAGTTACCGCCACCAGTAGTAGGATGGTCTGTAGCACAAAGCTCTTTTCCATCTCCGTAAGTGACTGAACTATCAAATGCGTTGTTTAAAACAGCCGCAGCTTTCACTTGTTTAGTATTCGCCATAGACCTTGCTAACGCACGAGTGTAACGACTAGAAAGACGATCATAAAGATTGTCTTCTACCGCTTCCTCAGTGATAGCAAATGCTAACGCAATAGTCTCATGAGTATAACGAGCCGTGAATGCTTCGTTTGCAGAATCAAAAGAAACCGCAGCACCCTCTCCTTTAACAGGAGCCTGTCCGAAACCAGCTAACATTACTTCTTCCTCAAAAGCTCGGTCAGAAGATTCTGTTTCGTAGATTTCAGAATGTTGGTTATCGTATCTATCATACTCAAGTCCAAATAAAGCGTTTAGTCCTGGTTCTAGTTCTTTTAGAAGTTGTGATCTAGTTATTGCCATTTCATTTCCTCCCTATATACCAGCACCAGTACCGTTAGCATTATAACGATAAAAGTGATTGTTTAACATTACTATTACTTTTCTACCAGCAGCAGTTGCATCTGAATTTGAGGGTGAATCCTCAAAACCAATAACTCTTAAATTAAGAGTATTAGTTGTATTCAAAGTACTAACTGCTAACTCAGCTGAGGATTTACCAGTAGTATCATCTCCTGATGTTCCACTAGAAAAGTTTGCATTAGCGTGAACTCCTGCTTGAGTCATTGCTGCATCCGCATTGATCAAAAATAATTGATCAGGGTTTGCAGAAATCAAAGCAGTTGCTGCTGTACTTGATTTTACAGCGGAAGTTCCAGGCCACTTATTAGCGAACTTGGTATCTCCGTTTAAATCAATATACTTGCAGCCAATAAACGCTCCGAGTAGAGGAACAGTACCACCAGCGGCAGCTCCGACAATATCTAACAAACCATTAGCTAAAGGTATTACTGGAGTTCCTTCATAAATCGTACTTGAAGTACCAGCCACACCTGTGGTTTGTATATCGAATGTCATCACACCATTTGAGTTTGTTCCCGCACCGAGCATTTTATAGGGTCTAAGCCCAAAAGCAGCATCTATATTTGCCATTTTCTCGATCCTTTCAAATCAAATTAATATTATTTAGAGGCTTTTTTGCCTCCAAAAGTTATTTTACTCTGCCTTTCAGGTTTACTGATTGGCATTGATGGATGATTTTCCCTCATCAAATCATTATCGACAGCGGTCATTTGATCCTCAGTCTTTTTTTCAAAAAACTTTTTTCTCTCTTTAGCTGATTCAACGGGAAATCTCGCCAAGACTAATCCACCGACCCCTATAACACCAGCGTGTTTGCCGTCTTGTATAGTGGGAGCTTCAAAATCTGGATATTCATCTGCACGAACAAGTTCAAAGCCTTCGCGTAGGCGAGCAGAAAGATTCTTTTTATCATCGAAACCCATTACAGATTCTCTTATCCAACGATGAATAAATCCTTCAGGTGCGGGTGGTGCGTCTAAACTAGACGGTGGTCTCCAAGGTTTTCTTCGAGACTGTTTTTCCCTAGTTTGGGAAGTGCGTGGTGTTTGATCTACCATAGTAGTTTTCTCCTCACGAATTAGTGTTAACATTTCGCCCAGCTTGTAATTTTAATACTTGCTTTGCGTATTGTTCTGGTGTGACACCAAGTTTTCTAGCAATCGCTAGTTCAGAAGATGTCAACTTAACTGATTTCTTTTTTGTATTACCAGAATTCCTATTGACTGAAGCAACAGCAGGACCAGAAGACTTTGTTGTCTGTTGTTCTGCAGCTCCACCATTAAATTTTTGAGGCCATTGTTCTCTTATTCTTTTATCCATTTCTTCATAATAATCATCAGAAGTACCATCAAAACCTTCTACTTGTATAAGTTGTTTATGAATATTAAAAGCTGTAAGAGTCATAGGTTCATCCGAACCAAACCACTTATTTTTTTCTCCCCAAGCCAATGCCTTAGGGTCAGGCGGTGGTTGTTGAGGTTGTTGCATCGGCTGTTGCATCGGCTGTTGAGGCTGTTGCATTGGTTGCTGAGGTGCTTTTTGTTTTTCTTGTTCCTGTTTTATGTACTCAAGTCTATTATTATCTTGTGCTAAATTAGCTAATTCTGTTTGTATTTTAACTTGCGTATCTGTGTCGCCAGATTCAATTGCAGTTTTTAGTTGAGTTTCTAACGCACCTTTTTGTATAGTTACTCTGTTTTCTAATTCTTTTACATAATTAGTATCAACTTGTTGTGTTTGAGCTTTCATGTTCGCTAGTTCTTGTTTAGCGGACTCAGCAAATTGAAGAGCAGCTTTTTCTCTTCTTTCGTGCTCTTTCATTTTTGCAGTGAGTTTGCCTATTCTTTTTTGAACTTTTTCGCTATACTCATTCAGCTCTTCTTCTTTATCTTTTACTTGTTCTTCCGAAGCAACGGTTACTTCTTCTTTTTCTTCAGTTACTTCTTCTTTCTCAGTTTTTTCTGGTTCTAAAGGAACTTCAATAGTTTCTTCTTTTATTTTTTCGGCTGTGTTTTCTTGCATTATATCTCCATAATGTTAAAATTGATGTACTATATCTTCAGGGTCTTTGATGGTAGCTAAAATTTCATCATCGTTTAAAATTCTAACTTCTCCATCTTCTATTTTAAAACGACTTCCAGCATATCTTCCGAAAATAACCCAATCTTGTTCTTTACACCAAGCTCCAGTTTGTCCGAATTTTTCTTTATCTTTATACGCCAGAGGTCCAACCTTTAAGACATAACCGCAAACAGTTGCTACTGCTTGAGTGTCTACAGTTTTTTCAGGTAAAAAAACACCACCTTTGGTTGTGCCTTTACCTCTATAAGGGAGAATTAATATTCTCCATCCTGTGGGGGTTGGTAGTTTTTGTAAATTAGTTTGCTTTTCTTCTTTTGCAAATCTTTCTGGTACTAATAGCTTACCCATTTTTTTCTTCTCTTTCTAGCAGGTCTTTTAAATCCTGTTCTATTATAACAAGCTCTTGCAACTTTGCTCTGAGCTCTCTAAAAGATTCGAAGTCATTTACAGGACCATGACATATGGTTTCTCTTATGTCCTCTTGTCTCTTGCGTATTATCTTAAGTGATTTCTCGTAAAAGTAAAGTGTTTCCATAAATTATTTTGTAAGTTTCTTGTGTTTCTCAAATGATCTTAAACCACCAAGTCCTAACATCCCCAGTAAAACAGTCATTAAAGTTTCCATATCGAATACTGGTATTTCCATTTTTAAACCAAATAAAGCTAGAAAAAATAAAAGAAAAGGTTGAATAATAAAATGATAACCCATAGCCAAAGTGCAAATCCACCCACAAGCAGGACGCCATCCAGCAATCCACCAATGTCTAGACTTTGCTTCTTCTTTATTTATATCCATTTGTGATTTAGCTATTTCATGAGCCTGTTTGTCAGCCATTGTTGCTATTTCATGAGCTAATTTGTTTTTCTGATCTTTGTCCTCGATAAATTTATCAAGTAAACTTGTAACTGGTCCTATAAGTGCTGTCAACATTTAAAATACTCCCTTAAAATCTA
>CENL01005755.1_pt1 | contig 13476 bp, 29 predicted proteins | sample 530221 | NCBI WGS metagenome assembly CENL01 (sample SAMEA2619791, study PRJEB7988) | marine metagenome | isolation source: saline water (ENVO:00002010), including
AAAATCATCATTAACCAGCCAATTACGAGGAACAAGTAAAAAATTGACAATATTATGAGAGAAAAATAAGCTATTTTATTGTTTTTAGAATTCCAGAGAAGGAATACGAATAAAGTAACGAAAAAAACCTTGAAAAAAGCGAATAAACTACCATCACCACCCAGAAGCGCATTCATTATCGGATTAGCTTCGTCTAGAGGACCAAATTTTATGTATTTTAGCGTAAAGATTGTATCTAAAAGATTAGATATGATGAGAATTAGTGCGGAAACATTCGCTGTGGTTTTTTTGCTCATTTTAGAAAAGTTTTATGACAATTTTATGTTCCTCTTCCTCGTCGTCATCTTCAGTTGACTTATCTCTTGAGGGTGGAGGGTGAGATGGGGCGTCAATTTCAATTCTTGGTCGATTTCTATCCCACTCTTCGCGTTTTTTGCGCTCATGTTCGATCAAAACCTCAATGGGAACGTCATCCCAAGGATTTTTTGGATCTCCCATATTTGTAACTAGTAGAGGCAACACGTAAGGACTCCTTTAAGATGATTCTTTCGTCAAATAACTTAAACTGAAAGGTTCGTAAGCACCATCGGTTCGTCTTACTCTTGCAAAGGCAAATTTTCTATTAACCCCTCGTCTTTCCATGTATATTTCCTCTATAAAGCCATACTCTTTTTTCTCGCTTTTTAGATGTTTCCATGACACAAGGTCGCCAATATTAAATTTACCCAATAAATGAGAGTCAAATAAGTTTTCTTGTTCCATCATGCAAAGCGAGCTAGGTGTTGAATGTAACTATAAAGACATTCTGTTTGAATGTTGTAGTACTTTTCATCATCAACATAAATATCTAGTCGATGAGCTAATTCTCTTCCCTTTCGCCAAGCATCAATTTCTTCTGCCATTACATCAACTTTGTATTTTTTTGATCTTTCAAGTGCTTTATTGTTTTTAATCGCCAATTTCATTGAAGTTGGAAATCTTTTTGAATATAGTTTAGGATTCTTGTCTAGTGCTAAGTGTCCACATTCATGCAAAAGAGAATATAATTGGTTTTCTGTGCGCTGTCTTGTACTTATAGTGATTAGATTATCAGCAGCACGATATTCATCTTGAACACAATAATCGAATTCAACAACAACACCTTTTTTTTCTGCCCAATCAACAGCACTGCGAATTCCTAATTTAAATAATTTTTGTTTAAGTTTGCCCATGACATACCTCCATTTTGGTAAGCATATTATAACAAATTCAGGGGGTTATGTCAAGTAGAAAAAAGAATAATGATTACAGGTATTTATTATCAGGTCCAATCGCCAGCGGCTATGCCAGCCATCTGAGTGGTGGTTAAAGCCGTGTTATATATACGAAAATCATTCATACCCATGTTTAAATATAGGTTAGTGGCGAAGGCTGCATTCTGAGCGTTGCTTGGACCAGAGGCGATGACTAAATAACTTCCATGGTTCCCTGTATTACCCGCAACACGCATAGTAATATCGTCTTGATTTAATGCCAATGAACCGCTCAAGGCACCATTTAAATAAACTTTTAAAGCATCTCCAGCATTATCCAATACTATCCCCACATGTGCCCATCCACCAAAAAGATCGTTACGGTTTGGAGAGACGACTTGCGTACCAGTTCCGAAAAGACCAGCACCGCCGTTTGAGTAATGCCCTACGAACGAGTTGTATCCTGCTGAAAGCCCTGGATTACCATTCCAAGAACCCACACCATTATTCCATGCATTGTGGCTACTGGCAACGAACAAGGGGTCAAATTGTACGGCATCTGTTTGAAAAGTCTGAATCCAAAAAGTAATTGATGTATTTTGTTCTCTAAAGACCGTATTGATTGAGGTGTCATTATTAGATGTGTCAACAACTGGCACAGTGCCAAATTGATTTGTTCCATTAAATTTAATATATGTGGGTGAACCTATGGCAGACGGACCACCGGCAGTTTGAGTTGCACCATTGGCAAATGACATGCTTAGTTCTGAAGATGCACTTAAACCATAATTTGTAGCCCCAGCACTAGGATCATCATTCATTTTCCACCAATGAATCAGGTTGCTTCTTGCAATAATTGAGCCAGGGATTCCTCCACCTCCTCCACCAGATGCAGCACTTTGACTAACGGGAACCCCCAAGCTCCAATCAAGGGCCGTTTTCGGTCCCGTTACATATGGAAATCCACTGTCGCGATACTGCGCTCTAAACGGTAAGATGGAAAAAGGTGCAGGTTGTCCGTTACTTGTAGAGTGTTGAAACACACTCGAACTAACTGTGGTGATCGTATAGTCTGAAGAGTTGCTCATAGAAATCCTTTTAAAAAAAGTTCCTATGATAAATAGTTGTTATTTTACTTTACATTCCTGAAAGCGCAGTGAATACCGCGAAAGGCTTTGCGATCAATTTTTAATTGAACTCCTTGTCCATCAAGAAACCCATAATCAAGAATTGCATCACCACAACGCTCAATAATCTTCGTTGCATCAGATTTTGTACTATAAACCCAAACAAAACCCTCTTTTTTATCTGCATTTGCATCAATAATGTGGGATTCTCCTTCTGGACCTCCACCTTTTCCTTTAAAGTAAGCTTTTACTTCCTCTAAACTTGGTTTTGAAGCTAATAATTGACCCCATGCGTCTTTTTCGTTGTTTGACATGATAAATTTCTCCTAATATTTGTTGATTAATACTTCTAGTGATTTTGCTGTAGCTAGTGCATCACCCATTGCAGTGTGACGATCTTCTTCAGCAATCTCAACATTTGCTGCTTTAAAGAGAGTATCCGCCGAAGCGCGAAAACCCTTGATTTTACCAGAAATCATTAAAAATTGTAACACTGAACATGTGTCCAAAGCCCGTCCACGAAAGTCTTTTCTAAAATCTTCACCAGCGAGCCTATAAAGCCTCTTAATGAAGCCTAGATCGAATGGGGCATTGTGAGCTACAAGCTGGATTGCTCGCCTGTCACGTCCAAAATGGGCGTCTAAATAGCCTCGAATAAGAGAGACAGCTCTATTGGGGCAATAACCTTTAGAATTTACCTCATTTAGGTCGATTTTATTGACCTCTAAAGCCTTATCTATGACATTTATGTCGTCTTCTTTAACATACATATTAAATACTGGCGTTACATCACCATTAGGTGTCCAACTTACCCCAGCAATACTTAAAATACTGTGATTTTCACAGTCTAGTCCACCAGTTTCAGTGTCAACTACTAAAAATTTTTGTTGTTTACTCATTTTGTTATTTTACCACCTTTTTTTAGAAAATTTAACCTAGAATTTCACGATATTTAAGAAGCGCAAGCTCTTTAGCTTTAGCCTCAATCATTAAATCAAAATTGTGACCACAAGTGTCGATTGGTTTGTATACATAGTCAGAATGTGCTTGCGGTAAGCAATCATTTTGTTGTTCTTCTCGACGCGATTCAGATAAATGACATACTGGAGTTATTGTGCCCCAAGTTTCCATCGCATAATCAAGCGCCTCATCCAGGCGTGAAGGTCCAGGGTGTAAAGCATGATGATGATAGTCAAACACAATGGGACTGCCAATATCCAAGAACATATATTTATAAAGTTCTTCGGTAGTAAAGAGCGAATTTTTGTCATCATTTTCAATTGTCAACCTCTTTTTAAGATTATCAGATAATCGGTCAAAGTTTCTACAAAATCGATACGCAGTTTCACGCTTATCCTCATACGCTGCACCGATATGAATATTAATTTTGTTATAGTAACTAGGAGTGAATCCCATTAGATCAAATATTTCTGAGTGGTGTTCTAAGTCTTTGATTGTGTTTTTAACAATTCGTTCTTCTTTTGCGGCCAACTTATTGAATGGACCAGGATGAAAAGTCAGTCGTTGACCTACGTCGGTTGCAAACTTTCCGACTTCTGCCAAAGTTTCACTAATTTCTTGAAAATCAGGCAACTGTTCCAGCTCGTATTCCGATGCCCAAGGAAATAGGTTTGATGATATACGATAAAACTTGATGTCATTTTCTTCATTCCATTTAACAATTTTCAGCAAATCTTTACAATTTTGCACAGCCAATTCAGAAGCGTAAGGGATCCCTCTCTGCAAGAATGTACGCTTGATCATTGACCTATTTGTAGTAATTTTAGTAGACTTGGGGCGGCTTGAGAAGCCCATGTTGATACATGCATATCCTAAATTCATAATGTTATAGTATCAAAGAAGCTCAAGAAAGTCAAGGATTTATTGGTAAATTAGGAAATCAATCCAATCGCTAGGGGTTTCCTCTGGGATAATCATAAAAAAATTGTTTTTAGGTTGAATTGGCGACTTACCTAGTTTGAGGTTGGTTTCATGCAGTAGGGAATCCCCCTTCTTGGTATTACATTTAGCACATGAAACTACTAAATTTTTCCAATCGGTCTTTCCACCCTTAGATTTTGGAATTACGTGGTCAACTGTAAAGCGTGATTTGCTCAATCTCTTGTCACAATACTGGCAACACCCACGATCACGAACAAAGAGGTTGGTTCTTGTTAATTTTACACCCCACGGCAACTTAAAAACATAATTTATCAACCTTATTACTGCCGGTAGTTTAAACTTTTTGCGAGGAGAGTTTACCCAAGTATCTTCGTACTCTCTTATTATTTCTATTTTTTCTTGAAAATACATAGTCATCGCCTTTTGCCAAGAAATTTGCTTGATTGGTCGAAAACTTGAGTCTAATACTAGAACAGGTTTCATGTTATTAATATATAGTTGCACAATGGGTAAAAAAAAGGGGGCTAAAAAGCCCCCCCCAAAAAGTTTTTTTGTCAACTTACCCCAACAGTGTCTTAACACGGGGTGGAAGCATCAATAGAGTAGGTGCCCACAAACCAACAAAGATTCCTGCTTGCTGATCTCCGGTAAACCATAGCCCCAAACTCCCTACAACACTTAAAAGTGATGCAATTGTCATTGTTTTTTCCATTTAATACTCCTATAGACTTACATTCAAACCAAACCCAACAACGTGCTGGTGATTGTCTAGTTCCGTTCCGGTCGAGTTGAGCATATAGTACACACTCCCGGCAAATGTATCGGTAATTGAGCGGGTCAATCCAACTGACGCCCGATTATGTACAAGCCCGTCTTCATTGAGGCGAACCTCGTCTGAAACTGCAAGTGTAAGCCCCGCAACATTAGTGGATGCAGTTAGTGCTGTTCGCCCGAACAAAGTGTCAAATTCACTTAATTCAATAGCTGAGGCACTATCAACATTAACAGAACTACGTAACAAGGACAAGCCAAGCCCTACATAGGGTCGATGTTCAGAGAAACTCGTGTTCCTATATCCAACTCTAACGCCAACCAAATCATTCACCTTGAACCCAAGACTAAGATCAGTATGTTGTCGCGACAAAGAGGGATCCGTGATGTCTCCAAAACGAAGCTCCTCTTGAACATTTAATGTTACATTTTCCATAACACCACCAGAAACATTCAAAGTGGTCCAAGCACCAGTGTCAGCAGCCATAGCTGTATCTGCAACAAGTGCCATAAGGATTGCGCCGAAGCCAATCGCTAGTATTTTTTTCATTTTGTTAGTCATTTTAATAACTCCTTTATCTTCCCTGTTTGGGAAAGCCACAAATAGGAATCGAACCTACAACCTACGGTTTACAAAACCGTTGCTCTACCGTTGAGCTATTGTGGCAAAATTTTTGTTTATTTGTTTTTGTATTCTGAGTAACACCTAGAGCACAACATTTTACCGTCTCTTGTTTGATGCTTATAATCACTTAAACACCAATCACAGATTTTATCAGGATTTATTTCTAACCTAATAAGTTTTTGTTTTTCGTGAGGTATTTTATTGCCAATATATGAGCTAATAAGTTTACCTAAATATGTTAATCCTTTCATATCTCTTTACAATGTTCTTTTCTACAAGGTCGATTACATGTTGTATAGCATTTTCCAAATTCATAAGGTTTTTTTATCGTTTTCCTACAAATAGATGAACACTCGCTTGCACATTGAAAAAACTTTTCATTGCACACTATTTTATCCCGCACAGATTCATTACAACTTTGAACATTGGAAAAGAAAAGTGCGGTGAGTATTATGTATCGCATTTGATTTTTGTATTATATTAGATTCTCAATAGAATGTCAAGAATAAAAAATTTATTTAGAATTGTTCTTCCTCAGTAGAACCCTTAAGTGCTAAAGTCGAAGAATCTCCATCACTTACGATTTGTGAAATTCTATCAAAATATCCTGTTCCAACTTCTCTTTGGTGCTTCACTGCGGTAAACCCACTATCAAGCTCATCAAATTCTTTTTGTTGAAGTTCTGAATATGCTGCCATTCCATTTTTATTATAATCTTTTGCAAGCGTAAACATGCTGTGATTCAAAGCATGAAAACCGGCAAGAGTTACAAATTGAAACTTATAACCCATTTTTTCCAACTCTTTTTGAAATTTAGCAATTGTTTCTTTGTCCAAGTGCTTTTCCCAATTAAAAGATGGAGAACAGTTGTATGCTAAAAGTTTTCCTGGGAATTTAGCATGAATTGCGTCTGCAAACTTTCGCGCTTCTTCGAGTGAAGGTGTCGAAGTTTCCAACCACAATAAATCGGCATAAGGGGCATATGCAAGTCCTCGCGCAATTCCCATGTCTAGACCACCAGTAATCTTATAAAAACCTTCGGGTGTTCTCTCGCCTGTCATGAATTGATGATCTCTTTCATCTATATCGGAAGTGATAAGTTTAGCAGAGTTTGCATCAGTTCGGGCGATCAAAACTGTTGGAACATCACAAACATCAGCAGCCAATCTTGCAGCAGTTAATGTTTTGATAAATTGTTTTGTTGGGACAAGCACTTTGCCACCCATATGTCCACATTTCTTTTCAGATGCTAATTGATCTTCAAAGTGTACACCCGCTGCGCCCGCTTCAATCATCGATTTCATTAATTCATAAGCGTTTAAGGGTCCACCGAAACCCGCTTCAGCATCAGCAACAATAGGTGCATAATAATCTGTGACAGTTCCAAGACCTCCTTCAACACACTCTAGTTGATCTGCTCTTTGGAATGCCTTATTTATTTTTTTTACGACAGAAGGTACACTGTTCGCTGGGTAGAGTGATTGGTCGGGATACATGTCACCAGCAAGATTAGCATCAGCCGCAACTTGCCAGCCTGAGAGGTAAATTGCTTTTAATCCCGCCTTCACCTGCTGCACAGCTTGATTACCGGTAAGAGCGCCCAGCGCCCTAACTGCGTCTTCTTCATTTAGAAGGCCCCACAATTTCAACGCACCATCCCTTGCAAGAGTATATTCTATTTTCTTGGTCCCCCTTAAAGACAGCACCTCTTCTTTAATATAGGGTCGTTCAATGTTGTTCCATCTATCAGTCATTTTGTTTATTCCTTTTTAATGTTGTAGTTTATCGTAGCATGGCAAAGTTAAGAAGTCAACCAATTTTTCGGCCACACATAATTCTAAAAATAATTCTTTTGTCTCATCAAATCTATTATACTCACTAAAAGAATTTAATTCTTCGTCGCAAATTTTATGGAAAAGCTCTTCCTCTAACCTTTTCCCATTAGATAAGAATACTTTATACTTTATCCATTGCCATATTTGGGCTCGACTAATTTCAGCAGTTGCTGCATCTTCCATGAGGTTGTTGATTGGGACACACCCATTTCCGTTAAGCCAGGCATTTAAATATTGAAAACAAACATTAATATTTTTTCTAAGTCCATTTTCTGAACAAATCCCAACGGGAAGAGTTAGTAGATCTTTTTTATCAATTTCTTTATTCAAATAAAGTTGTTTGCTAATTTGATTTGCATCTGGCATATGCTCATCAAAAATATTTTTCGCAATCCCAACAAGAGCAGGGTGCGCGACCCATGTCCCATCATGCCCGTCTTTGACTTCTCTTAATTTATCATTCTTAACCTTATTTATTGCAATCTCATTCGCTTCAGGGTCATTTTTGATTGGAATTTGAGCAGCCATTCCGCCAATCGCATGACAGCCACGTTTGTGGCATGTCTGAATCAACAATTGAGAATAGGACCTCATAAAGTGCTGATCCATACCAACCTGATCTCTATCGGGCATAACATTGAACTTGCTTTGATTGTTTTTTATATAGCTAAAAATATAATCCCATCGACCACAATTTAGCCCAACAGAATGCTCTCTTAGTTCATACAATATTTCATTCATTTGAAATGCAGCCGGTAATGTTTCAATCAATACAGTCGCACGAATTGTTCCCACCTCCATATTAAACTTGTTCTCACTAAAGGAGAATATTTCATTCCAAAGCCTTGCCTCGCGGTAATGTTCCAGTTTTGGTAAATAAAAGTAAGGACGACTCCCATTTTTTAAAAGTGTTTTATAATTATGAAAGAGATACAAGCCGTAATCAAAGAGGCAAGCAGGAATTGGACTACCATCAACAAGATAATTACTCTCTATTAGATGAAGACCTCTTGGTCTCACAAACAGAGCAGCTGTTTTGTCATTTAGACTATACTTCTTTCCATTTTTTGGGTTTGCATATTCTATGGTACGTTTTACGGCATCGCGGAGATTAACTTGCCCTTCAAGGCAATTTTCCCACGTAGGACAGTTAGAATCCTCAAAATCTGACATGTAAACATTTGCTCCTGAATTAAGAGCATTGATGATCATCTTTCGAACTGGTGGCCCTGTGATCTCGACTCGTCTATCTAAAATTTCTTCTGGCGGTGGTAAAGTTTTCCACTCGCCAAATCGAGTTTCTCTAGTGTCCCATATAAAAGATGGGGTCATGTTTATCCGATCATCTCTTTTTCTTAAAAGAGCTTTGATTTGTGGAGTGAATTTTTCCGAAAGGGTGTTTAAAAATAATTTTGCTTCTAGTGATAGGATTTCGTTTTTCACTGTGTTTCCTTTTATTCGATTGAATAATAATAAAGTTCAACAGCATGAGCAGTGCATAATGTTTTTTTATAGCTCCATTTCATCCATTTGGTTGAACAGTATAGTTTGCCAAGTTTACCACATTTTTCACATGTTTTAAAACTCAAAGTTTTTGAAAATAATACAATTTCTTGTATTATTTCGTCGCCGCCATCAAACTCTATATCTAGCCCTCCAAACTTGTTTTCGATCTTATTAATGACTACTGGAATCAAATCTGACTGACCAAGATAGGCATCTTCATATATTTTAATTGCGGACAACATTCCCTCTACGATGTTGTGCCAACCGTCATCATACTTTATTTCAGCATCATCATGTATTAGGGTGGGGTAATCTTTCCGTAGGGTTTTTATTTTACTGCTCACAAATGTAAATATAAGCTCACATGAACAATCACATTAATTCGTACTTAAATATTTCCTTGTCATAAAGAAACCGTAATGAATCAGCGAACTCATCACTCTCTTCTACAGTGCGAAATTCACCCATTTGATAAGTTAAGCAGTGCTCCCCTGACGTAATAAAGTTTGGCAGGGATTCGATTACTAAATTCACAACCCAGGCACCACTGTCATTCGAACGGACCTCTAGGTATTGTTCCGCAATAATTTCCAATTTTCTTTCCATGTTTTTTACTCGTGCAACCCGCCCACCGGGTTTCGGGAAATTTTTTCACTCTCACTAAGATGATTATTTACCACACTTTCATCCATAATGCAAGCAATTTTATTTATAACACCGTCAATAATGTTTTTGTAATGTTTTTCTTGTTTATTTGTCAATAAATTCATGTAAGATAGTTTGTTTTGAGTATCATACAATTCTTTATACAGCACGTATAACTCTTCTTTTTCCAATTCTAAATTAAACACAATCACCTCTTTGTTGCTTGAGAGACTAATTCCAATTCGCCCATCGCAAAAATCACACGTTTACCATCAGGAAATAAAACTTCATATTCTTCGCAATAAACCTTGTTCACACGTTGTCGCTCTTTTTTAACACGAACAATCATGCCATGTTTATTGTGATAAAATCGCAATATTGGGCTTAAAGCAGTGTCTTTTTTTACCTCGACTAAATCACCTATTTCAAAATTGATCATGTGTTTATAACTATTAAATTAAATTCAATAATTATAAGTTATTTCTCACTTTCGCAATCAAGACAAGTTCCTTTTCGAATTGAATGGTGTCTCGATATATTCGCGGAGATGCCCATAAAACATTATAATGTGTATTTTCTTTAACTTTTTTGATGCCAATAATAATTCCATAATTCGGCTCAAAAAGCGTATCAAATTCTAATTCCATTTTATGAGCAACTAAGTCACCTATTTCAAACTCACGAGAACTCACCCTTTTGTCCTTTGGAAATTATCCTTAATTGGCCTTTGTGGACCCAAGAAATTTTTCCGTCATACCATGCACATTTGATAGTGTTAATTTTGTCGTAATCTACCGAAAGAATATCCACCACGATTCCATACCCTCGATTTAACTTATCAGTTAGTGGATTGTGCTTTACAAGATCGCCTATGTTATAAATTTGATTTTTATTCATTGTACTAGTAACTATCGGCCAATATCTTTTGCGTCTTGTTTAGAATGAACATATGTATAACTGCCCTTGTTAAAGGCAGGTGCAATACATTTTGATTTTCTAACAATTTCACGAATTGCCGATATACCCCCGCAGTCTAAACACGTTTTATAACCCAATTGCAAACGCTTGCAGCTATATTCTTCACCGCACTCAACACATTTTGCTTTTTTTGTCATATTAGCCTCTTGCTATAAATTCGATGGCATCTTTTATTTCCCATCGGTTTTTTCCATCCATATAGTGAATAAAATAAGAATACCACTCTTTATCATCAACGAGTGAGCGGCAGCTCATCTCGACAACAATTCCAATGCGATTTGTATACAATAAGCGCACCAAATCACCAACTTTAAACTCAAAACTGTCAGTCACCATTGGACACACTCATTACTCTAAGGTTTGTTGTCCAAAATTCGCCATAATTTGCCCAAAAAACACGCAATGACTGACAAGATGATGTACCGGGTCCATTCGGCCCCAATCGTCTAATTTCTGTTACAATTCCTAAAGTTTTTGAATCATCTCGTCGAGCGCCCGCGATTGGCGATTCTTTGACGAGATCACCAACACTAAACTCTGTTACTTCACTTATCATGACTTCGCCACCAATTCAAGTTCGCTCTCAAAATACTCACAAATATTTGGTTCATTAGCATTGATCCAAAATACTTTGGCAACACTAAAGACATCACTTACTTCATTAGGAGCAGGAACAATCTCGGTCACAACCCCCTGCAATCGCGGCACACCTTCGGGTGGAAGCCACGTGGACAAAACTAGGTCGCCTTCTTTAATCTTCATGACTCACCAACTCCAGCGAAGAATTAACATAACATTGTTCTTCGCTATTTGGCCCAACCGACCAATAAACTCGAATAAACTGATCACATTCAACCTGGTCATAAGTGTCAGAGTTGCTGTCATGAGCTTTTCCTAAATCCCAATTCTCTACATCGGTGACAACACCTAGTGTTCCCATTGGGGGATGACGTTCTGAGGTGAACGATGCATCTAATCTTACCAAATCTCCAACCTTAAACATTCTTTGCCCTCGCTAATACTTTAATTTTATGATCCTGAGCCAGCATATGTGCTTTAATTTCGTGAAAAAACATTCTTCGCCCTGTATAGGCTGAAACCCATTCCCAATAATTACGCGGGACACCTTCTCCTTCTGGTCGGAACGTAATCACAATACCGGTTTCGGGTGCTCGACCTAGTTTCTCGACCTGAATTAAATCGCCTATTTTGTAATCCCATGTATTATACATTTACTTCCTCTTGCTAAAATCCTAATTCTTTCAAATGGCCAGCTTGACTCATCTCCTGTTGTGAATTTAATTATTGCTCTTTCTTCCCCAACACTCATCACAATACCACGCCAATTGGTCGTCCATATTTCGCCTTGTAGGTCTGATTGTGTAACTGCGACAAAATCGCCTTTCTTGGGTATTGTCCATTCTGTCATTTCACTTTCCCCAATGGAATTACCTGTACTTGATGGGGGTCTTCCACGTCGATTAATTTCCCTGTGCTCAAACTTCTGCATTGGACCACAAGCTTTTTGTGACCTTCTGCTTTGACCAGGTTGTGAATTCTTTTGTATATTTTTGATGGGAATGCTTTTAAGCAGAAGTGTTGCCCGTTTTTGACGTTTTCTAGCAAATTCATAAGGTTATTGTCTCATTTTCGAGCCAATTTGTCAACCTAAAATCTGAAATTTTTTTCCCCGGATTTTTTTGATATTAGCATTGTGCGAGAAGCGATAGTTTGTCTTCTCTGAGTGCGCCATAATTCTGGCCGTCTGTTGCATGGACGTAATAGTAAGATGCTTGGTGTGTGCCAGCTACTTCAACTTTGGTGACGATGCCCACAAGATATGCACCATCGGGGTGTTGTTCCCATTCTCGGAAGTCCATGTTTGGTCTTTGAAAAACCACCAGATCGCCTACTCCAAGTTCAATTCTCATAATTTTTCTCCGCGATCACGAATGACCTTAGCCGACACCCCCGGACATACCCGCCCCCAGGGACATACATTCCGGGATCCCCCCGGAGGGGAGTAACCCTCATCAAATTTTTTGATACAGTTTGTCGCTTTTGCTTGACAAGGGTTACTCTAATTAGGATAAACGATTAAGCAAAATCCCCACTCTGCCAATCGTCTAGGAGATCCTGTGGAACCAACGTAGGGTTAGGCCCACAGAACTTATTGATATGTTTTGAGGTTGTGACTGACCACTTCTTATCTGTCTTATAGTATTTACCCGAAGGTGACTGCAAAGCGACGATGGTCTTATAGGACTGCAATACCCTATAGCCATTACCCTGCATAATCCAGGCTGATTGTTTTCCAATTTGAGTGCTAATCATTAAGTGTTTCTCCTAGTCCTAAAATGATTGAACGGTTTCATAGGCGAAACCATTATTTTCTTTCAATGTCCAGAATAGATCGATTGCTTTCAATCTAAGGGATCGCTTGGATTCGTCGGGGAACGCTTCCACATTGTAAAGATCCAAGTATTCGATCAATTCGTTTTTATCCATGTTTTTAATTTCTGTAAGGTTCATTCTATCTCCTAATTTCCTAATGTTTATGCCTGTATTATCTCACACTTTTACGCTTTTGTCTATTGGGGAAAGTCCTAAAAGTGCTTTTTTTTAATCTTTTTTGTGTAAACCCTTAGAGTTGAGCCATGTAGAACAGAGCAAGCCCGATGACATATACAATACCACCGAGGGTAATGATGGTTGTTTTATTTTTTATTTCGTAATTCATGCTCTCATTATCTCACAGTTGGTTGGTGGTGTCAATAAAATAATCTTATTTATTTATCTTTTTTGTGGAAACCCTGCGGTCCAGTGGTCTGCCATCCTATGCAGACCAGGTGCCG
>CENL01027315.1_pt1 | contig 13409 bp, 8 predicted proteins | sample 530221 | NCBI WGS metagenome assembly CENL01 (sample SAMEA2619791, study PRJEB7988) | marine metagenome | isolation source: saline water (ENVO:00002010), including
GGTTTTTCGCCGCTCTGGTGCTTTAAAGCTGGTGTTTTGCCGCCGGGCCGGGTAGGCCCCCGCGCAAGACATACCTCACACGGAAACCGCACCCTATGGATCTTCGCAATATCGCCATCATCGCCCACGTTGACCACGGCAAAACGACACTCGTCGATGAGCTCCTGAAACAGTCGGGCACCTACCGCGAAAATCAGGCCACCACTGAACGCGCCATGGACAGCAACGACCTCGAGCGCGAGCGCGGGATCACCATTCTCGCCAAAGCCACCTCGGTCGAGTGGAAAGGCCATCGCATCAACATCGTCGACACGCCCGGCCACGCCGACTTTGGCGGCGAAGTCGAACGCATCCTGTCCATGGTGGACGGGGTTGTGTTGTTGGTCGATGCCGCCGAAGGCCCGATGCCGCAAACCAAATTCGTGACCTCGAAAGCGCTGGCTCTTGGCCTGCGTCCGATCGTGGTTCTCAACAAGGTCGACAAACCGGATGCAGAGCCGGATCGCGCGCTTGATGAGTGTTTCGATCTCTTCGCCTCGCTTGATGCCGATGACGATCAGCTCGACTTCCCGCATCTGTATGCGTCTGGCCGCTCTGGCTGGTGTGACGCCGAACTCGACGGGCCGCGCAAAAATCTGGACGCGCTGTTCAACCTCGTGCTCAACCACGTCCCTGCCCCGCGTCAGCTCAAGCATCAGCACGAGCCGTTCAAAATGCTTGCAACCACCTTGGGCGCCGACCCGTTCCTGGGCCGCATCCTGACCGGTCGTGTGGAAAGCGGCACGCTCAAAACCGGCGCGACCATTCAGGCGCTGACCCGCAACGGTCAAAAAATCGAACAATTCCAGGTCAAGAAAATTCAGGCCTTCCGTGGCCTTGGCATGCAGGAAATCCCGGAAGCCATCGCCGGCGACATCGTCTCCATCGCGGGCATGTCGAAAGCCACCGTGTCCGACACGCTCTGCGCCCTCGAAGTGGACGCCCCGCTCGAAGCCCAGCCGATTGACCCGCCGACCATCACCGTCACCTTTGGCATCAACGACAGCCCGCTTGCCGGCCGCGATGGCAAAAAGGTGCAATCGCGCGTCATCCGTGACCGTTTGATGAAAGAAGCCGAAGTCAACGTGGCGATCAAAGTCACCGACACCCCCGGCGGCGAAGCCTTTGAGGTTGCCGGTCGCGGCGAGCTTCAGATGGGCGTTTTGATCGAAAACATGCGTCGCGAAGGGTTCGAACTGTCGATCTCTCGCCCGCAGGTTTTGATGCGCGAATTGGACGGCGTCAAAGTTGAGCCGATCGAAGAAGTCACCATCGACGTCGATGACGAATACTCGGGTGCTGTGATTGAAAAGCTGACCGGCGCCCGCAAAGGCGAGCTGACCGAGATGAAACAGCAAAACGGCAAAACGCGCATCATCGCGCATGTGCCGTCGCGCGGTCTCATCGGCTATCACGGCGAATTCCTCACCGATACCCGTGGCACGGGCGTTTTGAACCGCGTGTTCCACGATTGGGCCCCTTATAAAGGCCACATTCCGGGCCGTCGCCAAGGCGTTTTGATCTCCATGGATAGCGGTCAGGCCGTGTCCTACGCTTTGTGGAAACTCGAAGATCGCGGTCACTTCTTTATCGGCGCTCAGGCCGATGTCTATCAGGGCATGATCATTGGCGAACATAGCCGTGACAATGACCTCGAAGTGAACCCGCTCAAGGGCAAACAGTTGACCAACGTCCGTGCGTCGGGCACCGATGAGGCCGTGCGCCTCACCACCCCGGTGACACTGACCTTGGAACAGGCGATTGCCTATATCGACGACGACGAACTGGTCGAAGTGACGCCGAAAGCGATCCGTTTGCGCAAGCGCTACCTCGATCCGAACGAGCGCAAGCGCCACGCGAAATCGTCCAAAGCCTAAACAGCTCAGACGTTTCAGACTGATGACAAAGGCCCGTGTGAAAACGCGGGCCTTTTGCTTTGGCGCGCAGACTCTGTGCGGCCACGGGGACTGCGCCAAAGCGCGAAACTTCCTATATGGTGATCAAACGGAGGATCATCTCATGAAAAAAATCCAAACCCAAGGCGTGCATCACATCACCATCACCGGCGCGGACCGGCAAAGCTCCATCGACTTTTGGGAAGGTGTGTTGGGCATGCCCTTTGTCTTTGAACAGCCCAATCTGGATGATGCAAAACAAGGCCATCTGTATTTCGATCCCGGCGACGGACGGTTGATCACCGTCTTCACCTCAGAGGACCGCACACCAGGTCGGCACCGGATTGATCAAGGCCCCGGCTCCTTGCATCACTTGGCGTTCAATGTTTCAAAAGTCAGTTTCGATCACATCGTGGCGCGGCTCAATGCGCGCGGGATCACCCATTCAGGCCCGAAAGATCGCGGCTTTATGGACAGCATTTATTTCCGCGACCCGAATGGCATGTTGGTGGAATTGGCCAGCTACCGCTTTGAGCCGCCATTGGGGTTCACCCATACCGACGTGTTGCACCGCGCCCATCTGATCCGCGTGGCGGCGGGAGACGATCACATCGACACCGAACATCTGGCCGATGCGATTGAGGCCTTGGTCACCGAGCGCACAAACACGCTTTCTGAGGATCGCGGGCCGAAAAACCCGTATTCCACATAAAACGGCGCGGAATCTCTCCCGCGCCGCTTCATAAACTTTGATCCGATTACTCTTCGGTCTCAACCACCAAAAGCTCGCGCTCGGACGCGCCTTTGGCATGGCTCAGCGCCTCTTGGTATTCGGGCGAATGGTAACAGGCGACCGCCGCTTCAACCGTGTCAAATTTCGCCACAACATTGCGTGGGCGATCTTTGCCCTCAAGCTGCACATAGCGCGCCGCACGGGCAATGAATTTGCCGCCGTGTTTGGCAATGGCAGGACCGGCAAGCTTGGCATATTTGCCATAGGCTTCCTCATCCGTGACGGTCACATGGGCGATCCAAAGGGCTGGCATATCTTATCCTTTCAACAGAGTTTCAGCGGCGGCAATGGCAGCCTCAGCACCGGAGAAATCCTTGCCCCCGCCCTGCGCCATATCCGGTCGACCACCGCCACCTTTGCCGCCGACGGCAGGCACGGCGGCCTTGAGCACGTCGACCGCAGAGACTGTCGCGGTCAGATCATCGGTGACGCCACAGGCCACAGCGACCTTTCCGTCCTCTTCGGTGATCAACAAGATCACGCCCGAGCCGAGGTTGGTTTTATGGGCGTCAATCAGAGCCCGCAGGTCTTTGCCCGACACACCTTCAAGCGCTTGCGCAAGGAAGGGGATGCCGTTGATCATCTTGGCCTCGACCGCGCCTTTGGCGCCGCCGCCCATGGCCAATTCGCGTTTGAGATTGGCCACCTCTTGTTCCAATCTCTTGCGTTCCTCGGCCAGCGTTTTGACCCGCTCAACGACTTCGCTCACCGGCGTTTTGAGCGCGGCTGCGATCACCTCCGCCCGGTTCGCGGCCTCGGCCAGATGGTCAAGTGCGGCTTGGCCCGTCAGGGCTTCGATCCGGCGCACACCGGCTGAGGAGGCACTGTCGCCCAAGATCACACACAGGCCGATGTCGCCAGTGCGTTTGACATGGGTGCCGCCACACAGTTCGAGCGAATAGGTCATTCCATCCGCGCCTTTGCCGGTGTCAGCGCGGCCCATGGAGACCACGCGCACTTCGTCGCCGTATTTCTCGCCAAACAAAGCCTGCGCCCCAAGTGCGCGGGCGTCATCGGGCGTCATGATCCGGGTTTCGACCGGGGTGTTTTGGCGGATGTAGCCGTTCACATCCTCTTCAACCTTACGCAGTTCTTCCGCGCTCAGGCCTTTGGTGTGGCTAAAGTCAAACCGCAACCGATCCGGCGCATTCAGTGACCCGCGCTGCGCCACATGCGCGCCCAGCGTTTCGCGCAGCGCCTCATGCAACAGATGCGTGGCAGAGTGGTTGGCGCGGATCGCGGTCCGGCGAGCATGATCGACGATCAGCTCAGCCGCCTGTCCGGTTTTGATCTCACCCGTGGTGACTTTGCCGATGTGAATGAACACGCCAGCGACCTTTTTCGTGTCGGTCACATTTACAGTGCCGCCCTCGACGCGGATCAGCCCCATGTCACCGACTTGGCCACCACTTTCGCCATAAAACGGCGTCTGGTTGACCACGACCATGACCTCGTCGCCCGCTGTCGCAGACCCGACAGAGCCTCCCCCTTTGACCAGTGCCAACACCTGACCTTCGGCGCTCTCGGTGTCGTAGCCCAAAAACTCGGTGACGCCATGCTCTTCGGCAATATCGTACCACACGGTCGCATCGGCCGTTTCACCCGACCCGGACCAGGCCGCGCGGGCCTTGGCTTTTTGTTCGGCCATGGCGGCGTCAAAGCCTGCGGTGTCGACCGCACGGCCCTGTTCACGCAGCGCGTCTTGGGTCAAATCGAGTGGGAAACCATAGGTGTCATAGAGTTTGAACGCCGCTTCGCCCGGAAGGTTGGCACCCTCTTCAAGGCCGGACAATTCTTCGTCCAAAAGTTTCAGGCCGCGATCCAACGTATTGATAAAGCGCGTTTCTTCGAGTTTCAAAGTCTCTTCGATCATCGACTGACCTTGACGCAATTCCGGGTAGGCCTCGCCCATCTGGCGCACCAGTTCGGGCACCAGCTTGTACATGATCGGGTCTTTCGCACCCAACAGATGCGCATGGCGCATGGCGCGGCGCATGATCCGGCGCAGTACATAACCGCGGCCCTCATTGGACGGCATCACGCCATCTGCGATCAGGAAAGAGGTCGAACGCAAATGGTCGGCAATCACCCGGTGATGGACATTTTTATCGCCATAGGGATCGACTGAAGTCGCATGGGCCGAAGCCTCGATCAGCGCCTTCATCAGATCGGTATCGTAGTTGTCATGGCTGCCTTGCAACAGCGCCGCAATGCGCTCAAGCCCCATACCGGTGTCGATTGACTGCATGTCCAGTTCGGTCATCGTGCCATCGGCGAACTTCTCGTTTTGCATGAACACAACGTTCCAGATCTCGATGAACCGGTCGCCATCTTCCTCAGGGCTGCCCGGAGGACCGCCCCAAATATGATCGCCGTGGTCATAGAAAATCTCTGTACACGGCCCGCACGGTCCCGTGTCACCCATCTGCCAAAAGTTGTCAGAGGTGGCGATGCGGATGATCCGCTCTTCCGGCACGCCAACCTTTTTCCAGATCTCAAAGGCCTCGTCATCGGTGTGATAGACCGTTGTGTAGAGTTTGTCCTTCGGGATGTCGAAATCCTTGGTGATCAACTCCCAGGCAAAGGGAATGGCGTCGTCTTTAAAGTAGTCGCCAAAGGAAAAATTGCCCAGCATCTCAAAGAATGTGTGGTGGCGCGCGGTGTAGCCGACGTTGTCGAGATCGTTGTGTTTGCCGCCGGCGCGCACACATTTTTGTGCCGTGGTTGCGCGGACATAATCGCGTTTCTCCACCCCGGTGAAACAGTTTTTGAACTGCACCATGCCGGAGTTGGTGAACATCAACGTCGGATCGTTGCGCGGCACAAGCGGCGAACTGTCCACAACCTTATGACCGTTGCGTTCGAAATAGTTGAGAAAGGTGGAGCGGATATCGTTCACGCTGGGCATGTTGGGCTCATCCTTACAGGCGTTTTGGGGCCGCCAGATTTGGCGTTCAGGACGGTTTACCGCCCCTGTGCGATCCTGTCCATAACCGCGCATAGGAAAAGGGCCGAAACGCGATGGTTCCGGCCCCTCTTCCCTTGAAAACCTTTGGGTCCTTCGGCGGTCTAAGCCTGATCCCGCACTCTTATACCTCGTCAGCCTCGTCATCGACGATGTCGTCATGGGAGAATTCCGCACCCAGATCGAAATCCAACCCATGCGCCGCACGGATTTTATCTTCGATCTCAAGCGCAATTTGCGGGTTTTCTTTCAGGTACCGTTTGGCGTTTTCACGCCCCTGCCCCACGCGCTCATCGCCGTAGGAGAACCACGCGCCGGATTTATCGACCACGCCCGCTTTGACGCCAAGGTCCAAAAGCTCGCCGGTTTTGGAGATGCCTTCGCCATACATGATGTCGAATTCCACCTGTTTGAACGGCGGAGCGACTTTGTTTTTGACGACTTTGACACGGGTTTCGGAACCGACCACCTCGTCGCGATCCTTGATCGCGCCAATGCGGCGAATGTCCAGACGCACAGAAGAGTAGAATTTCAGCGCGTTGCCACCGGTCGTGGTTTCGGGCGAGCCGAACATGACGCCGATTTTCATCCGAATTTGGTTGATGAAGATCACGGTGCATTTGGAGCGTGAAATCGAGCCGGTAAGTTTGCGCATCGCCTGCGACATCAAACGCGCATGTACACCGACCGAGCTGTCGCCCATGTCGCCTTCAAGTTCGGATTTCGGCGTCAAGGCCGCAACCGAGTCGACAACCACAAGGCTCACCGCGCCGGAGCGCACCAAAGTGTCCACGATTTCAAGTGCTTGTTCGCCGGTGTCCGGTTGGGAGATCAGCAGCTCATCCAGATTCACGCCCAGTTTGCGGGCATAGATCGGATCAAGCGCATGTTCGGCATCAACAAAAGCGCAAACGCCGTTTTTCTTTTGCTCTTCAGCGACGCAATGCAACGTCAGGGTGGTTTTACCGGAGCTTTCCGGGCCGTAGATCTCAACGATCCGGCCTTTCGGAATGCCGCCAATGCCAAGCGCGATGTCCAGACCAAGCGAGCCCGTCGAGGTGGATTCAATCTCTTGCACCGGGTTGTCCGCGCCAAGGCGCATGATCGACCCCTTGCCAAATTGCCGCTCAATTTGCGCCAGCGCACTGTCGAGCGCCTTTTGCTTTTCGCCATCTTTTTTGGTCATGTTCGCCGCCGTAGCCATTGTTCACTTCCTTATTTCACACCAAATCTCGCACGGCAACGGGTGCAAATAAGTCACCTCATGCGGCGGTCTGGGACTGTTCTTGTTCGCCTCTTGTTCTCACGGATCTTTATGAGGACAAAAAGAGAACATTTCAACTCAATTCTTAACATTCCAATTTAAAGACAAATTGCACTGCTAATATTTAACAAATCGTTTACCGTGAAAGAACTGCTGAAAAATAATTCTATAGACAAATATGCCTTTGTTTATGAAAGGAAATCCTCCAGATAACCAAAAAAGACGCCGTCTCATCTTTAGTAGAACTGCGCCTGAACCGTGGCCGTCAGTTCCGACAGGGAAAACGGTTTGGGCAGGAACACCGAATTGGGGATGCGCGCCTGTTGTTCGGTGAAATGGTCTTCGGCATAGCCCGAGACAAACACCACTTTCACATCCGGCCGGGTTTTCAGGGCTTCCGAGACCCAGCTTGGCCCATCCATCCCCGGCATGATCACGTCAGAGACAAACACATCAATATGCAGGCTGCTGTCTTCGAGCGTTTCCAACGCCTCTTCGGCATTTTCCGCCTCGATCACCGTATAGCCCCGCAACCGCAAGGCGCGCGAGGCAAAGGCACGCACCGGTGCCTCGTCTTCGACCAACAGAATCACCCCGGAGCCGCGTTCGGCGGGCACAGATGCGTCAGGAATCGGTTTGTTTGCCGCCTCGACCACCGCCTCAGCCCGCGCGGTATGCGCAGGCAAAAAGATGGTAAAGGCGGTACCAGACCCGACCACGGAGTCCAAAAATATAAAACCCCCGGTCTGTTTGATGATCCCGTATGCCGTGGATAGACCCAGGCCCGTGCCCTCGCCCGTCCGTTTGGTGGTGAAAAACGGCTCAAACACTTTTTGCAACCGCTCGGGCGGAATGCCGATCCCCTGATCTGAGACGCTGACCACGACATATTCGCCTGCGGGCACCGTGGCTCGATCTCGGGTCAGGGCCTGGCGCAACACTTCGTTACGGGTTTCGACCTTGATCTCCCCGCCCGTCGGCATGGCGTCACGGGCGTTCACCACAAGGTTCATGATCACTTGTTCAAGCTGACGTTTGTCGACCCGGATCGGCAACAGGCCCGCGTCGTGACTGAGGGTGAGGGTCACTTTCTCCCCAACCAGCCTGTTCAGCAAATGGGTCAGATCAGACAGGGTATCGCGCAGGTCAATGACCTCGGGCTTGAGGGTCTGTTTGCGTGAAAAGGCCAACAATTGACCAACAAGAGACGCGGCACGGTTGGCGTTTTGGTGAATTTGGACGAGATCGCCATAATCCGGGTCGGACTTGTCGTGACGCAGCAGCAACAGGTCACAATGGCCGGAAATGGCCGTCAAAAGGTTGTTGAAATCATGTGCTACGCCACCAGCCAACTGACCGATGGCCTGCATTTTCTGGCTTTGAACAAATTGCGCCTCAAGCGATTTCAGCTCGGTTGCATCTGAGAGCACCGCGATCAATTCGATCTCATCTCCCTTGCCTTCGACCCGGCTCAGGGTGATTTGCAGGAATGTATCGTTTTGCGGCCGCGCCGCGCGGACAAATTCCGGCTTGCGCGCCCGCGCCATGGCCACATCCGTCACCCAATCCTGCACAGGCCGTCCCAGCCCTTCGACCAAATCGCCGAGTCTGAGTTGATCATGGGCCATGATCGACAAAAGTTCGCGCGCGGGTCGGTTGGATTGTAAAATCCGACCATCAACAGAGACTTTCAAAAGCGCCACAGGCAGCGCATCAAAGGCGTCCCATTCGCCCACAGAGGGGGTTTTTTCCGGCAAGAAATACACTTCCTTGCGCCCAGAGCCACCCGTTTCAAACTGGGCCACACGGGCATAGACGCGCCCTTCGGCACCCGACAAAACATGCACATCACCATGGCGGAGCGGCAGGTCGGTCACCACCCGATCCAAGGTCTTTTCGCGATGACCGATCAAGCGGCGCATGGCCTCATTCATAAACAGCACCGCATTGTTTTTGCTCAGGGTCATCATCGGCAGAGCCAAAGCCTCGCCGTCCAGGGAGCTGCCCTTTTCGACCATATCATCCAGGCGCCATAAAAACCCGTCCTCCCCGATCATATGCACACCCAGGCGCACATGACCGTGGCGCATCACCACATCTTCGCGCGCGCCGCCCTTGGCCAAAGCCCGCGATTGCAGCCGCGCCAAAGTGGTGGCTGGAGCGGCAAAAAGATCCTCAAGGGCCGCCAAAAGCGTCTCTCCGCCCCGCCCGCCAAACCGCTTGATGGCGGCCCGGTTTTCATAGCCGATCACACCATCAAGATCTGTGGTGAAACAAGGCGCCGCATCATTGGCCACAAATTGGGCCAGAGCGTTGTGCACACGTTTACGCGCGATTTTGCGCAGATGGGTCAGCACACGCACCAGAATGGCGGCCCAAAGCAGAACGGCCCCCGTACCAAAAGCCAAAAGACCAAATCGCGGCAGCGGCAACACCAGAGCCGCGCCACAGAGCAAAAGCCCGCCAATGGCAATGGTCATACTATAAGGAGCAAGGCGCTCGGCCTGTTTCGACAATGGGCCTGCTGTCATGCTGACGCTCGTCACATATCCCCCTCGTCGTGCAGTGCACGCAATTCTAAACGTGCGTTGCACGCAATTCTAAACGTGCAGTGCACGCGGCTTTGGGAGCAGAATGCCCCAGGCTGTCCGGTGGATCGAGTCATCCCGATCCGTTCCTCTCTTGTGCGATAATTTGGTTAATGACGCTTTAAGAGCGGAGGTTGGGATGAGGATAAACGTCGAAGAACTATCGGTAAAGTTGTATTGTTAACCTTTATTGCCCCTGAAAAGGGTTTTAAAGGTCATCTCAGAGCACAACAGCGCGCTGAAACACCGCGATGAAAAATCCGTCACCGCCCTCAAGCGGGCTGACGTGGCGGCTCATGCGCAGGGAGAACTCGGGGTGGCGCGCGGCGAATTTGGCCACTTGATCGTCGTTTTCGACTTTGAAAAGCGAACAGGTGGCATAGGCCAGATGGCCACCGGGTCGGACACGCGGCGCAACTTCGTCCAGAATATCCGCCTGAATTTGCACCAAATGCGACAGCCGGTTTTCGGTTAACGCCCATTTGCCCTGTGGGCTGCGTGAAAACGCACCAGACCCGCTACAGGGCACATCGCACAGGATCAAATCATAGGACTTGGCCAATTCGGATGTGCGGGCCAAAGCAATGTCAATCCCGGCGCGGGATGCGCGTGGGGCGATGTCCTGCATCCGGGCGGGATCAATGTCATGGGCGGTCAATTTCACATCCACGCGCGCACCGATGGCCAAGGCTTTGCCCCCGCCGCCGGCGCAATAATCCAAAACCGATTGGCCGGGTTCCAGCGGCAAAACATCAAGGATCGCCTGAGATCCAACATCCTGAATTTCAACCAGTCCGGTGAGATAGGCCTGAGACCGGGCCACAGCACGAGCATTGCGGGTGACTTTGAGCGCGGTGTCGCACAGAGGATGCGGCACGGCGTCAATGTCGTCTTTGTGCAAAGCCTCACAGGCGCTGTCCAAGGTCGCCTTGCGCGGATTCACCCGTAAAAACACCTCGGAGCGATGGCGCAACAGCTCAAGGGCAGCATCCGCATCGGCGCCCAAAGTCGCATCATACAGCGGCAAAAGCCAGTCCGGGCAATCCAATCGCACACCGCGCGGCGCGCTCGAAAGCGGCGCGGGTAGCGCGCGTTCGCCCTCATGCAAGGGGCGCGGCGCAAAGCGGTCGGTGCAAAAAAGCGTGTCGGGATCGGTGCCCGCCGCACGCAACGCCCCCAGGATCAATTGCCGACCGGAGGGGCGCTCGCCCGCCCCACCGAGCCAGGCATAAGAGCGCATGCAACGGATTGCATCAAACACGAGATCGCGGATCGCGGCGCGGTCTTTCGACCCGGCATAGCGGTGGCCGCGCGCCCATGTTGTCAGCACCCGTTCGGCATTTTCGCCGACGAGAACATCATCCAGAATTTCGATTGCGGCGGAAAGGCGAGCGGCTGGTGTCATGATGTAGCGAAAACAGGTTCCATATGAAAAAGCAACGGGGACTTACCGCGATCTGCGCCAAGCCCCCGTTTGTATTTGGTCAAACCCACCTCAGCCGACGCGGTAGTTCGGGCTTTCGCGGGTGATTTGCACGTCATGGACATGGCTTTCTTTCAGGCCCGCACCGGTGATTTTGACAAAACCACAGTTTTTGCGCATCTCAGCCACAGTGGCACAGCCGGTATACCCCATGGCCGCGCGCAAACCGCCAACCATTTGGTGGATCACAGCGCCCGCCGGGCCTTTATAGGCGACTTGGCCTTCGATGCCTTCGGGCACGAGTTTGTCAGAGGCCGCGTCTTTTTGGAAATATCGATCCGCCGAGCCGCGCGCCATGGCCCCCAAGGACCCCATGCCACGGTAGGCTTTGTAAGAGCGGCCTTGATACAAGATCACTTCGCCCGGAGACTCGTCCGTGCCTGCAATCATCGACCCGACCATGGCCACCGAAGCCCCTGCCGCGATGGCTTTGGCGAAATCGCCGGAGAATTTGATGCCGCCATCCGCGATCACGGGCACATCGCCCGCCGCCTTGGCGCAATCCATGATGGCGGTCAGTTGTGGCACACCCACCCCCGCGACCATGCGCGTGGTGCAGATCGAGCCCGGACCGATGCCGACCTTGACCGCATCCGCCCCCGCCGAAATCAGCGCCTTGGTGGCTGCGGCTGTGGCGACGTTGCCGGCGATGACCTGAACGTCTTCACGGTAGTTTTTCAAGCGCTCGACCGCCATGGCAACGCCTTCAGAGTGACCATGCGCCGTGTCGATGACGATGAGGTCACAGCCCGCATCAATCAGCGCCACGGAGCGCTCAAAGCCTTCGTTGCCCACGGTGGTGGCAGCACCGACGCGCAACCGGCCAAGGTCGTCTTTGCAGGCCGACGGGTGCAGCACGGCTTGTTCGGTGTCTTTGAGGGTCAACAGCCCGGTCAGATGGCCATTGGCATCGGTGACCAAAAGTTTCTCGATCCGGCGCGCTTTCATCAGCGAAATCGCCTCATCTCGATCCGCAGGCTCGTGCAGGATCGCGAGATTGTCCGAGCTCATCACCTGCGAGACAGGCGTGTTGTCGGAGGTGGCAAAGCGCATGTCCCGGTTGGTGACGATACCGACCACGCGGCGATCCGCATCCACCACCGGGAAGCCGGTGAAATTATACTGGGCGCACAGCTCTTTGGCATCCGCGATGGTTTGATCGGCGGTCAGGGTGATCGGGTTATACACGATCCCGCTTTCAAAGCGTTTGACCCGGCGCACCTCGTCGGATTGCCGTTTGATGTCGAGATTGCGGTGAATGACACCGATCCCGCCCATCTGCGCCATGGCGATGGCCATGCGGCCTTCGGTGACCGTGTCCATGGCTGAGGACATCAAAGGGATGTTCAACCGGATTGATTTGGTGACAAATGTCCCTGTGTCTGCCGTTGAGGGCAGGACAGAACTGGCCGCAGGAACCAGCAAAACATCATCAAAGGTAAGGGCCTCGCGAATCTCCATCGGGTCTCTCCATGGGGGATACGGTTTGGCACGTCCCTATTACATGGATGCCCCTCTATGGAAAGGGCGTTTTGCCGTTTTTCGTGACGCACCACGCAATATTTAGGGCCGCACTCCAGTTGGAAACGGCCCTATAGCGTCGATTTCAAAGCTGTTAAGACCTCAGACAGAGGCGGCGTTGGTGGCTTTGGACAGTTTGCCCTTGGTCCAAATCTGCATGATTTTGGCGGCAATGTAGACGATCACCAAGGAGGCCGCGACCAGGACCAGACCGCCAATCACGCGAAACGGTGTGGGCGAGACTGTGGCGGCGGCAAACATCAGATTGACAAAGGCCACCAGGGGAAACGTGAAAGCTCCCCAGAGCGCCGAGAAGTCACCTTTGGTCAAATATCGGATCGCCAAAAGCGCCACGATGAAAACGGAGAGACCCACCCAGGCAAAGGCCACGGCCAGCGTGGTATAGCCCAAAAACGTCGCCACGATGCCAAAGAGCGAGAGCGGCGACAGGTGAATGGCCAAGAGCGGGCGCAACGGCGGCGGCACATCGGATTTGGCGAATTGCACGGCGGAGATCACATAGATCGCGGCGGCTATCGGCAAGGTGGTGGCAAAGATGAACTGCGACAGGCCGATCCAGCCCAAGGGCACGGCGGCCAAGGGTGCGATGATGAAGCCGACGAAAGTCAGATGCCACACCGGCGTGACCCGGCGTTGTTCGACTGGACCCAGCGCAAAGGAGCGAATGGTCAAGATCGCTACGATGACTTGGGCCGCGAGAGCCAAGACCAGGACGGTTTTGGCGAATGCGACCGAATAGGGCACAAGCACGGCGGCAAACAAAAACCCGCTCGCCGCCCCGGCGGACAGCCCAGCCCGACCCGGTAAGATACGCAGATCATCGGCAACAACGCCCGGACG
>CENL01019593.1_pt1 | contig 13331 bp, 16 predicted proteins | sample 530221 | NCBI WGS metagenome assembly CENL01 (sample SAMEA2619791, study PRJEB7988) | marine metagenome | isolation source: saline water (ENVO:00002010), including
TTTAAACATTCAACAAGGTTGTCACCTTTAATCATGGGTTGTAAAGAAAAGTATTTGTCATCAGTTTTGTTTCCGGCAATAATATTAATACCAGCAACACTTCTAATGGGTTGTTCACTTTGAGATGTTGTTTCGGAACCTGGACCCATTGTGACAAGTTTGATGCCTCTTCGAGCAATAAGTCTAACATCGTCAGCTTTCATTGCTATACAAGCTGCTGGACCCCAGTCCATTTTTTGAGTCTTTTGTCCTACAAACCCAATATTCCCAGGAACTAAACTAAAATTTTCATCAACATCGGATTTTTGACTGATGTATATTCTTGCAGCGTCGTCTTTGAACATTGGATGTACAAACACTGTTTTTTGCCCAATACTTGGATAATCTTTAGATGCGTTTTTTGCTGTTTTTGATTTCGTTTTACTTGCGCCCGACTCTGATTTTGGAGCAGCACAAGCTACTACGCCAGAACCCATGCGACCGACCACAATATCAATGGCTCCAGCTTGTGTATGAGCATTGTAGCCTGTTGTAGGTGCGCCAGGTCTATCGCGCCCTAAAACAATATAAGAATTGTTTTGTCCTTTCCAAACATCTTCACATGGCAGTTCAATAAATGTGGGCAATGCTTCTGGCAATTGTGAACCACCAATGCCATCTTTCCAATTTTTTGCAGCTTGTGAATCTACATTGGAATCCAGGTAATTGCTGATCTTATCACACAATTCTGCTTCCATTGCTGGTTTTGTTGGATTTGGTTTGTTGGGTGGTTTTACCATGATTACATTTCCTTATATATCTTCGTCGGGTGGATATGGTCCACACATTCCAAATTTGAATTGACTTGCTGTTGGCATAACTGTATAATCGATTACATAATCTCCAATTGTTTCTGGAAATGTTGCTCCTGTGTTGTGTCTACTTGTTAATACTGTTTGGCATTTTTTAAGACTATCGCCAAATGAGCGTTTTCCATTTCTTGTTTGCTCTATCATCTGTGAGAATTGATACATAGTGCCAAAATTTATTTTAATAAACATCATTAGTGCGTACATCTCACATGCTGCATCTCCAATACATTCAACACCTGTGTGGTTGATGCCATACTCTTTCATTTCTTTGTTTGGAAAATATTTTTCTATATCATCAAACTCGAAAGATCCAAAACCAAATCTAGTGTTTCCAAGCTCTGGTGGTATACCGTTTTTTATGATTGCACGGTACTGGGGTGATATGTTTCTTCGTGGACCACTTCCTAACCCATTCCACCACAACTCCCAATATTTTTTCTGTTTTGAAAACTCGATGGGAGATGGTGGGAAATTTACAACCTCATTTTTAATAGTTCCGTCTTTTACCTGGACAAGATCTTTTCTTATTTCATTGTTCAAAAACAACCTTGTATTCCCATTGGGCATTCCTGGAAAGCCCTCAGCATTATCTAATATGAAATTCTCCAATATAATAAAATTATCACTTCCAACTGTGGTCCAACTATCAGGGATTCCTTTGTAGATGGATTTATTGGGGGGTTGCACAAACTCTACGTTTAATCTAGGGTCTATCGGGGCCAATCCGAAACCGGGGGTCGCTAATCCGGTGCGGTTTGGGTCGGATGGGCCTTGCTGTTGAACAACCGAAGATGTCGATTTTGGAGCATTATAGTTATTAATGGCTTCTGCTGCTTGGGCTGCGACCTCTGCCAATTGTTGACCTTTATATTGCACTGGTGGTGTTGTCTGTTGTTTTGTAACCCTCTTTCTGGGTTTTCGATAATTAAATCGAGGTCTTCTTCGCTTTTTGGGCTTAGGAAGGGCTATGGGAGGTGCTTCAATCGCAAAGCCGACATAAATACCAAAATTTTGGGACTCATCTCCATCAACTGACCGGCGAACTCTAATGATGTCACCTACATGAGGTTTTTTGAGATCTTCTCGTAGTGGATAATATTTAGGGTGCATTCCGATTATTTGGGCGGCTTCTTCTTCATCAAGGTTACACGGATCTGGTAGAAGTATGTCAGGGTTTTTCTTTGTCTCAGGTTTGCCCTCATTCAGGCCATTTTGTGTAGCTTCAGTTAAAATTCTAGCTCTTATTTGATATTTTGCTTTATAAAAATACTCAGGCTTAATTTTTTTAGATTTATCACTTTGTTGTGCAGCTCTATCGCTTTGTTCCATTACACTTAGGAACTCTTGATCGAGATCAGTTACTTTTAACACTCTAGCTACATAATCATAAGTTCCAGGAGCCATTCCTAGTTTTTTAAGATTTTCTGACTTTACGTATTGGCTATTTAAAACATCTAAAAATTCTTTAACATCACTCATTAGTCATCACCGCTATTTTGAAACTGATTGAAAATTTCATCTCTTTCTTCTTCTGAGAGATTACTATCTTCTTTTTGGCTTTTCTGTTTCAAAGAAGCGATTTTAACTAATTGTTCGTTTGATCGTTGAAGAGTTTCAACATATTTGGCAGCAGTGATGCCAACTTCTTTGTGCCGGTGTTCGTCGCTGGATAAATATTTTATGAGATCGTTTAGAAGCTGTTTAGTCTGTTCTCGATCATCCCTTATATTCCCAATAGCCTCTTCGGTTAATGACTCAAAATCTTTTTTCATTCGTTCCACTTCTTCTTGAAATTACCATATTCAAACCTAAAACGGTGGAGATTGTTTAAAACCTGTTTTGTGTTTAGATTCGTAATCTCTCTAATATACAAGTAAATAGCTTTCTTGTTAAAAATTTCAATGGAGTCGGCATCACGAAATAGTATCTTTATAGCTTCTAATACTTTTTTTTCATTATCTTTAAGATTTTGTTTTTCCCACTTACTAATTTGCATCCATAAATGCTCCATAAACTCTTTTCTTTCTCTTTCGTAATCATATTGATTATAGATTGCAAGTTTGTCCATTTCTACTCGTTTAGAGATTTCTTCATAACCGGCTTCTCTTTTTAATTGAATAGCAGTTTTTTTAACTTTCGCAATAAACCAATTTTTTGTAATCACACTAAAATAAGAAAATGCCTTAGAGCCTTTGCTAGGATCAAAGTTACTTAAAATAGTAATAAGATGAATCTCGCACTCATCTTTCAGTGAGTCAATATTTGGCAAGTTGGTGAACTTATAAGTAAAAACAATCTTGTTGATCATTTCCAAAAACGCTGGGCGTATTATGTCCCTATAAAGTTCATTGCGTTCTTTTTGAGTTGTGCATTTTTGATATTCGAGAATTGCATTCTCGTGAACCTTGGTAAAATATTGATTACTACCTTTCTTGCGGCGTTTCCTCTTCATAAGAGTCCTCCGTTTCTTCTGTGGCTGCCGCTAATTGCTCCAATAAATCTGGTTGTGTAAAGGAATATACATCCTCATACTTTCTCAGGTTGTCAATCATGTCATTTGAATGGTCTAATAAACTTTTTAACGTATCATCACCATAAAACACGGGCATTTCATAGACTGATTCTATATGTTCTTTATAGGCATCCATTCTTGTGAATAATGCCGATAGTTCTTCGGCAGCATTAAATACTCGTACAAGCACACGCCTAGAATACAAAAATAAAATCACATTAAGTGCTATTGAGGCAGCGGTTAAAAATATCAACACTACGGTAAATGTATCAATCATTGTTAGTATACTCCCGACTTTTTAGTCTAGCTTGTTCCAGTTTCAATTCTTCTTTTGCCTCTTCTATAGTTGCCTTTACAACCTTTCCAGGTTTGGAATTTGTATGTAATTCCACAACTTTTTTATTTAAAAAAAACCCAGCAGGCTTTCTCTCCAGCTCTCCCTCAACATTACAAATTTCACATATTTTATGTACTTTTGATAGAGAGTGTCTTATTTCGTAAGATTGGTCACAAGAGTGGCAGTAATAAACATACTTAGGCATTAAGCAAGTTCATTTACTGCTGGTTCTTGTACATGAAATGATGGTGGGTTCTCTACAACCAATCCTTCGTCAGCAACAATAAAATCAAACTCCTTTAAGATTTCTGTAATATCTGATTGCTCTAGCAAACACTTTTGAAGAGCCATCATTAGGGCTCCTACAGCTTGATTTGATAATTTATGTTTCATTTTTACTCCTTTTCACTTGCATAATCTGCCTCATACATGAGTTTGCAAAGTTCTTTAAATTTAATTTTTGGTTCCCATTTTAATATTTTTTTTGCTTTATCACTATTTCCCAACAAATAAGGAACCTCTTGTGGGCGAAAAAGTCTTGAATCGATTTCAACATGCTTTTCAATGCTCAGACCTGCATGTTCAAATACATTTTCTAAAAATTCTTGTACTGTGTGTGTTTCTCCGGTGGAGATTACGTAATCATCCGGATTGTCTTGCTGTAGCATTAGCCACATTGCCTCAACATAATCACCTGCGAAGCCCCAATCTCGTTTTGCATCCAGATTTCCCAAAAATAACTTATCTTGTAATCCTAATTTAATTCTTGCGGCGGCTAAAGTAATTTTACGTGTAACAAATGTTTCGCCTCGCAAAGGGGATTCATGATTAAAAAGTATTCCACTAGATGCATGTAGTCCATAACTTTCACGATAGTTTCTTACAAGATTATGTGCGAAAGTTTTTGCACACGCATAAGGTGATGCGGGCATCAATTTTGATTCCTCGTCAAATGGATAATTAGGATTATCGCCATACATTTCCGATGATGATGCTTGATAAAAGCGGGCTTGAGGAACAACGGTTTTCATAGCATTTAAAATTCTTAATGTTCCCATCGCAATACCATCAACGGTGTTTTCTGGAATATCAAAAGATACGCGAACATGAGATTGTGCTGCTAAATTATAAATCTCGTCGGGCTTAATCCTTATTAGAGTATCCCATATAGCAGATGTGTCATTTAAGTCGAAATAAGATAAGTGGAAATTTGGATGACTATATATCTCATCTACTCGGTCTGTATTGATGAGTGATGTTCTTCGCTTTAAACCGTGGACTTCATACCCTTTATTCAGCAAAAATTTTGCCAGATATGAGCCGTCTTGACCGGTAATTCCCGTTATTACTGCCTTTCTCAACCCACACCTCTTACATTTGGATAATTCTCAATAAACCAATTGCAAGTATTTTTAAGTGCTTTTTTAAATGGTGTGTAGTCTTCATTGTCCCATCCCATGCTCAACAACTTAGAATTATCGGATGGTTTTCTATGTTGACCCTTTGGTTTGGATTCGTCCCAAACTATTTCACCCTTAAAATTCATAATATCTGCTATTGTTTCTGCAACTTCTTTTATAGTATACTCGTTTGTGTTGCCAACATTAATTGGCTCTTTATCGTTATATTCTTGAAGTAATAATAACACAATTTTAGACAAATCTTTAGCGTAAGTAAACTCTCTTTTTGCTTTTCCGTCACCCCATAAAACAACATCTTTATTGTCCTGCTTTGCTTCATACATTTTTCTAATAATTGCTGGGATTAAATGGGATTCTTCTAAGTGAAAATTGTCATGTTCTCCAAATAAATTATTTGGAACTGCTGTTATAAAATTGCAACCATACTGGTCCCGATAGGCTTGTGACTGGATGTCTAACATCCTTTTGGCATAAGCATAGGCATAGTTGGATTTATGAGGTGGGCCAGCATGGATCTGATCTTCTGTCAGTGGATAGTTTACTTTGTCGGGGTAAATACAAGTGCTCAAAAGAGACACTACTTTTTTAACATTCTTTTGACGAGATACTTCTAAGATATTATTATTCATGGTGATATTATCATAATAAAAGTCACCTAAATAATCACTGTTTGCTTTTACACCACCAACTTTCGCGGCCAAATGTATAACATAATCTGGCTTTATTGAATTGAATAGGTATTTTACCCCGTCGTACATACGAAGATCACACTCTTTAGAGGAGACATAATAAGCTTCCGGTAAATATTCTTGTAGTGAGTTGCCGACCATGCCAGAACCACCAGTGATTAATATTTTTTTCATTGGTTTTTACACAAAGACATGGTGTCAGATATTTTTACACGCAGGCTTTCTTGGATCAAAGTGTCAAGTTTTGGATTTTTCGCCTTATAATCTAAAACAAATGGACTATTCATGACGTAATGACCACATACCCTGGCGATAAATAAAGAGACTAGCGATGTTTCCAGAGACGCAACTTCTGGTGGAATCCATTTCACCCACTTTTTACTTTCGTAACAAACTTCAAAAAATTTATCTAAATTTTCAAAATCCATATTGTCTAGCATGTGTTCAATTACAGTAGAGGTTTCCAGTACGCCAAATTCAGGTGCTATATTTATGGCATCCAAACCAATGTTGAACCTATCTTCGATCTCTGCTTTGGTTAAATAATCACCATTATGCTCCTTTGAGAGAACCTTATACTTCTTACAAACATCTATCATTTGTTTTGAGCGATGACGATTAAACACACCTACGTTCTTTGTTCCAACAATCGCTGTGCCAAATTGAACCACCGCATATAAAACTTTTTCAAATTTATCTCCGAGTTGGTTTTGTGTTTTATATAAAAAGTAATCTAGCTCTTCTGGTGTGTAGGGGTGGATGGCCTCTTCTGTTCCGATTTCAAATCTAAGATTTGGGTTAATAGACAAGCAACGTTCAATGTTGTCACATGTAGTTTCTGCCACTTCATCTAGCGACGTAAAGTTTTTCCATGGATCTATGTGTATAATGTCAAAGCCAGTTTTGGCGTCTTCTTGAAAGGAAACCTTACCGTCATCAAGTGTTTTGCCCTGGCTTCTTCCGCCATGATCTCTGCACACCAGCGCATTTGAATTTATTTTCTTTACATACTCATAAAAATCTTTAGTCTTCCAACTGTTCACATATCCACCATCATGCTCAACTTGGCGGCGAGAAGGGATAAAACCAATAGCGGCATTTTGATCGATAGAATATTTCAATAGAACATCTACAATGTTTTTTGTCATAGGTCCGAAATAAATTTTAGGTAATTTATTGTTCATTAATACTTCTCCATAAATTGTATTTTCCAAAATAAAAGAGAAAAATATTTAATGGATATTCATGCAACGGACTCATGTTTATCCAAATTAAAGATGTTAAAACTTTAATCTTTTTCAGATCCCAACCATTCTGTCTAACAAAATTTTCAAATGCTCTCTGGAATTCCACTAGCGTATTTTTTCTCAAAATATCTACAGTGATATTATCATCACTAAAATCAATGGTATAACATTCTTGATTCACAAGACTATGATTAAAGCTTAAGCTATGGTTTAATTTAGATAGGTCATAATATAGATCGCCGTACTCTAGTGCATTATCTCCAAAGTTGTGTCTCCAATCAATTAATTTAAATTGATCTACATCACAAATTATATTGTCTAATATAAAATCTCCGTGAAAGTAACTTGAAAGCCCATCACACATCCACTCTTTATCTATTTTTTTAACCTGCTCTAGAACTGGTGGACAATCTAACCCATTAATGGGTAAATGAGATTCTTCATACGAATTAAGAAATTGATTAATTCGACTCTCGGTCTTGTCAAAATAAAATTTTTCACACAAATCCCTAATGTTTTCCCCATTCATTTTCCATAGTTGTAAAGATGACCAATCTAAAAACTGCTTAAATACACTTAACTTAGTATTTTCGGAAAATGTTTTTCCTTCAACAAATTCATAGCGATAAAAATTATCACAAGATCCCAATATATTGGGAGTTAAGGGGTTAAGTAGGTTTGCTCGTGAAACTCTTTGCGTGACTTTTTCAGGGTCATAAAAAAATTTTACCACCGAATCATTAAAGATGTATGTATTTTCCTCCTCTTTATCTAGGACGCAAATGTCTTCACCAATATTTTCTCTAGTTTTGCGCAAGTCGTTTATGTTTCCGATGTCATGCCAATCACATTCAACAAACCCAAACTTAATACCACTAGTAATCATTTTCTGAAGCGCATGACAATCTGAAAGGGATGAATTGTTGGGGTTTGAATCATATACTTTTTGTAAATTATCCCAAAAAGGTTTATAATCTTTTATTCCGCAAACACCTATATAAGCATAATCGTAATTTATCTCACCCTTTTCTTGAAAAGAAACCACCTGATTATTCAAAACTTTGACGGTACGATATTGAAATGAGTCTTTGACATTGCTGACTCCAATCCAATTTTCTTCAGGAGGTGGGGGATTGTTTTGCAAGATAGAATCACAAGTATGAAAAATAAATGGACACTGTAAGTGTTCTTGGGTGCACAACATTGACCAACCGAGGCTGCTCCCTTCTCCCGCATACTTTTCTACTTCAACATAAGCTATGTTTCGAGAGGGGTATAAAAGCTCCAGTAGGCCACGAACGTGTTCTCCAAAGTGACCTAGTGTCACCACGAATTCGGTATTTTCAGGGTATTGTTCTATAATATACGAAATGGCTGGCTTTGCACCCACTCTTACCAAAGATTTGTTAGTATATGTTGTTAAGTTCCCTAATCGGCTGCCGAGGCCACTTGTTGTTACAAGAACTTTATGGGTCTTGTCTGCCATATTTATCTTCTAATCTCACAATGTCATCTTCGCCAAAATAAGTTCCGGTTTGGACCTCTATAAAGACCAAGTTTTCATCACCAGTATTGATAATTGTATGTTTGGCTTGTAAAGGAATGTTGGCCACAGAACCAGGGGTGAGATCAGTGTAAACATCGTTCAGTCGTAATTGACCTGTTCCAGAGATTACAACCCACACTTCACTCCTTTTAAAATGCATCTGGTATGAGGGGTTTTGTTGCGGTTTAATGGTTATTTTTTTAACCTTACAGTTGTCATCTTCGTAAAGATTATCGTATCTTCCCCAAGGTCGTTCTTCACCTCTAGATTTATCGTTTAACATTTTTATCACCCTTTTAAGTGATTATAGCACGAAATTTTTAAGATTTAAAAGTTAAAAAATAATTTGTTTTTACTCCCGGTAAGGGAGAATACTCATTTCTGGAGGGGTACATTATTTTTTCAAACTTAATAGGTTTGCCGAAAACATGTTCAATATACTCTTTCAGTTTATCAATTCCACCCGTTAAAGTAGCCCACGGTGCCCTGTCTGGGTTCTCCACTGCATGTTCAATAAAACCCACATCATCTATGACGATTAAGTGCCCCTTGATATGATGAGCGGCAATTGCTTCCAGTTCTTTAAAAAGGGGATTGTTTGGCACTTCTTGCCCAACATCATTATGTCCGTGGGCATCCAGGTAGAACATTGATGGGTCTGTTATATTTTCTAACACTTGTGGCATAGTGACTGCGGAATCGCCGGGAACTAATATTGCTCGTCCCGATTCTACAAGTGCTTTTATATTTGGGCGTTGTAAAGATAAGGCTTCTGTAAAATATTCTTCATGAAGTTCAAGAGAGTAAAGTTTTTTGAATACATACTCTCCTGTTTCGTCTCCTGTTTCACGTTTCAACTTCGACGCATTATGTAGGGTTTGACCCTTCAAAAACCCTGTTTCAATAAAAATATCATACTTTTCATTATCTTTGTGAGATAAAAATTCTTTTAATTGTTTAACCCAAGCCATACTAAATTACCCCTAACCATAATTAGATGTCTACGTCTTTTATCCCTACATTACGAGTTAGATTAATGGCATAACATGTATCTCGTTCAGAATCTGGTTTTCTGTCGTTTATAACTACCCTATCACCACCACCAATTCCCATAATCAAATAATCATAAATAATACCTAAAGAATTGATGTGTTTTTCGGTCATTTTCCTTGAGCTTTCACGGCGACCGGTTGTTAAAATTATTCTATACCCTTTTTGGTCCCATTCTTTTATTTTTTCCAAAGTACCCTCTAAAAGTTGTGGGGAATAATCATCCTGGCAGCTCATATGGGGAGGCTCATGCTTTATGAGGGTTCCATCAATATCACAAAAAATAGTTTTTGGTAAATTTTTTCTCATCAAATATTTGTTCCTTTTTAAGTTTTATTTGAGGGGATAGTATTCTCTAAATATTTAAATATACCTTCGCAACAAATCTGCCACCCTCTCAATTCCCCTGACAAACAGAGAGCAATTTTAAGCTTATTCACTTCATCCCTCTTTGGTGTAGTAAATCTTTGACAAATTCACTCTCAAGCATATTCGGCCCAATCGATAATCTAATCCAGGTTTCACGTTTATCGCCTGGAACTCTAACTGCGGTGCCTGTTTTTTGTTGACCACACTTGAAGGATATGCCGTGTTTCTGCAAGATTTCGATTGATTTTGTGTTGTCCCCACTTTTCTCGTGAAAATGTATAGTATTCGTGTGTGACCTAACAACATCAAAATTCGCAACTTCAAGAGCATCGCACAAATTATTTCGTTCGACAATAGTTTTACTTATATAATCTTTAATATCTGTGGTATTGTCGAGTAGAAAATTGACAAATTTTAAAGAGGGTCCGGTGATGGGATAAGTGAGTCCAACTTTTGATACATTCTCAATCAAATTTTTATTTCCCAACAAATAGCCCACTCGGGTTCCTGCTCCTCCCCAACCTTTCGAGAAGGTTCTCGAAACCACAACATTGTCATATTTTTGCACTAATTTAACACAATTATCAGGTGCAAAATCAGCATAAGCTTCATCAATTAAAAGAATTAATTTTTTATCTTGTGTATATTTACACAATTTTTCAATATCAGCAGGTGTTCTATAGTCTCCATAAGGACTGTTGGGGTTAGTGAGAATAACAAGCCTGGTTTCAGGAGATATGGACTCCATAATCGATTCTAACTCAAAATTTAAGTTCTCATCATACTTAACAGGTGTAAATTTGGCCCCAAAGGTTTCTCCATAAACAAAATACATTGGGAAGCAGGGGAAAGAAGATACTATTTCGGAGCCTTCTTGACAAGTTATTTGAATAAGTGACTTGATACAAGCATCAGAGCCTGCATCAATATAGACATTTTCGCGTGAAAAATTAGACCCATCATACTCGTTGTGTAAATCGGCAATACGTTCTTTTATATCCCAGTATTGTTTGTATGAGGGATAAGTTATAAAGTCTTCTTGTGTTAAACTTTTTAAAAATTCATCATAAAGTTTTTGTTCAAAATTTAAAGTTCTTTCAGCGCAATCGTAACGCTTGTTAGGTTCTCGGCTAGAGCGAGATATTTGCATACGAACAACGTTTGAGATCCAGTTATTTATCTTCATCTTCTTTTCTCTTCTTTACTTTAAAATCATTATATAAATCTTGTGAGTTCATTTCTTTCAACTTATTGTTTAACCCCTCAAGAACAAAATTGCGACGATATTTTTTTTCTTTTTGAAAAACTTCATCATTTTTAACAATTGAGTCTTCTCTCGCTTGCAAAACAATTGCTTTTCTATCGTAAGGTGAGTTGTTTGATGGAGAGCCATGAACCAACCGGTGGTTAAAAATTAATAAATCTCCAGGATTTAAGATACAATTTTTTACACCACATTTTTCCTGAAGTTGATTCATTACCTCATAGGTTACTCTTCTTTTGTGTCCAAAATTTTCATCCATCACATCTTCGTGGTCTAAAATTCCCAATTTATGTGAACCAGGAAAAACCTTGATGCAACCATTTTTTAAATTCTGATGGTCAAGTGGAACATAAAATTGAATAAACTTCTCCCAGTCTTTTTCAGAATCATATCCGGGAGCATATGTATCAATGTTAAACAACTCTTGATGCCACTCTATTCCCTTGCCGATCCACTTAACCTTGTTGTGAACATATAAATGGTTGAAAATATATGAATCGGAAAAAACATCTTTACATATCTGGTTTATCCTTGCGTCTTCTGTTATGTTCTTGAATGGTCCTTGGCGCAGGAGATTACCATACCCCCATGGAATATTAGTGTAGGGAATAGTGAGTTTGGCAGGTAGAAAAGAAAGGTATTTTTTTAACTCTATACAATATTCTGAGTCATAAAAAGATTTCCATATATAAAAACCGTTTGTTCTATAAGAATTTAATATCTTATCGCTACTCATCTATCTTTCCAGGGAATAATCTTGGTGATGTTCGCCCCACATCAAAACATTTTCATTTCCAATAACTTTATTTACGTGTTCACGGCAAGAAAAAGTTGGTCTAATACAGTAATCAGTAATATTATTGTATAAATCACCAAATTTATTCATATTTTGTGAATTTGACATAAACCAATAATCAAAAAATGCCAATTCTATGTCTGGGCGACCGGTTCTTGGGGATGCATAAAACTTGTCAGTTGGCATCTGTTCCAGTTTAGGAAATTTATAAAAAACATTATCAAACCTGGTGGCTAAAACAAAATCGTACACAAAGCCATTTTCTTCTTCATATTCTTTTTTTAATTTAATAGATTGTTGGGTACTATACCACCGACTGTGAGTTCTGAAAATCTCCTTAGACATCTCTTCTTTAATAGCTGATACTGATTTTCGACTTGGTAGTAATAATTCATATCCAATTTTTGCTGCCTGACTTATGTCCCATTCTTTAATATCGTCACCTACGATCCCATATTCTTCTAGTGTTCTTTCAAAAACTATTTGCTCCTCGATAATATGTGACTTAGGCTTGTACGCTTCAAGAATCTTATCTTTTTGGGACTCAGACCAAGAATGGATAAAAATGTCCACATCATAATTTTTCACAAACAACCTATTAAGATTGTTTAAAGAGTTGTTAAAATCTTTATTAGCATTACGAGATTCATCAACTAGTGTTTTTTCTTTCCTTAGAGAAGGATCTAGGTGATGCCCTAGGTTGCCATATAAGCAAATAGCAAGTTTCATTTTACTTTGTTGCCTCCACATATAAACTAAAATTACTACGATCTTTCCAGTTGTCAAATTTTTGAGTTGTTAAAACGTCTGATATACTTGAATTCATATGACTTGACTCAACTACCTTAGCAAACCCTGCTTTTTTCAAAAGTTTTTTAAACTTCTTAAATGTCCACCAGTTTATATGTTGAGTCTGAATATTGTTTTCTTCGGGTATAAAATTAATAACCCAATCGCAAAAATCTCCTACGTCACATAATTCTGCTTTCTGACGAACGTCATTAGTTGGGAGAAATTTTGGTGGGCCTCTATAGACCAATCTCTCTTCATCAAGCTCATCATAATTTGCAATCCAATGAAGAAAAATATTGGTAAATGAAGTTTCTACTCCTTGACTCTTCCACTCTGGTCTTCCGCTAAAACCTATCGTTTGTGTAAAAAAATTAACATCATTATTTTTATACTTTTCTAACATCAGTTCTACATGAGGAACAATAATTCGAAACGAAGAGCCTGACTTAAGGATTCG
>CENL01047300.1_pt1 | contig 13327 bp, 28 predicted proteins | sample 530221 | NCBI WGS metagenome assembly CENL01 (sample SAMEA2619791, study PRJEB7988) | marine metagenome | isolation source: saline water (ENVO:00002010), including
CATTTGATGACAGCTCAAATAGTGGATTTGGTGCAAAGATTAATGTCACTACAAATTCTGGCGATGTAAAGGCTCAATGTATATCAACTGCTAGTCAATACACTCAGCTTTATGGCGGTTATTTTGGCTCTGCCGTCACTTTTTATGTATTAGCCAACGGCAACGTCTTAAACACTAACAACTCTTACGGGCAAATTTCAGATCAAAAGCTGAAAGAAAACATTGTTGACGCAAACTCTCAGTGGAACAACATCAAAGATGTAAGGGTCCGTAACTTTAATTTTATTGAAGGGCAGACTCACACACAGATTGGTGTTGTTGCACAAGAACTTGAGGCAGTATCGCCTGGTCTTATTGATGAAGCACCTGATCGCGACGAAGAAGGCAACGATCTTGGTACTGTCACTAAATCAGTTAAGTATTCCGTGCTTTACATGAAAGCAGTCAAAGCACTGCAAGAAGCAATGACTCGCATCGAAACCCTTGAAACCAAAGTCGCAGCCCTTGAGGCTGGCTAATCGGCAACCCGCCCCGTGTTACAGCGGGGCTTACAAGTTACACTGACCCTATTGCTTCTTTAGCTTGCTGGTTTCTTTAATGAGTCTCCATCCAGTTGTGTCCAACACGAGCCTCACCGGTCATTGGGCACTTGAGATTGTAGAACTCACCTGATTTTCTAAACGAAGCAATCGCCAGTGTTTTGTAAGGTGCGACATACTCTGGCCTTACTAACGATTGAATTTCGTCGTGGACGTGTGCAACAAATGCATAGTCCTTCCCCCATTGGAGACCCGCCTCTTTTAAATCATCGTACAGGATTGTTGTTGCTTTCTTTACGGTGATTGCACCTGTTGACTGAAGAAGTTGATTAAGTGCTGAATGCCTAGAACGAATTTGAAGATGACGACCATCAATACCAGTCAAGTATCCTCGTTGAGATATACGCTCATCAATCTTGTCCTTGAGCTGCTTGATAGCTGGTAGATTTTTGTAGAAAGTATTAATCGTTTCCTTACCAAGATCAGCCTGCTTCCATTCACCTAAAGATGGATCAATAACACTACCAACCTTCTTTGATCCGGCACCATAAAGTAGGGCATAAATTAATCGTTTCGAAAGGTCTCTGATCTTTTTAGGGATCTCTCCCTGACCATCGAAGATACCAAACAGTTGCGCATTGTAGGTATGGATATCAAAGCCTTCAGTGCTCACAAGCTTCGCATATTCACCACCATCAAAGTGCGCTAACCAAGCACCAAGTGCCCTAAGCTCCAAGCCGCTTGCGTCACTACCGACAAGAAGCCAACCCACAGGAGCCACGAATAAAGATCTGCATTCCGCTCCATAATGATGACCTACACTGGGAATTTGCGCCATATTTGGACGCCGGTGTGAGCAGCGCCCGCTGATACAGGCGTTAGTAATAACTGTACCGTGGATACGACTATCGTCAAAAACTCGACTGTGCGTCAGCCACGCTTCCTTGCCTTCAGCAATTTGGCCAAGCCTTTTGTTGAGCGTTTGATATTCAGCAAGGAGCTTAGCTTCTGGGTATTTTTCACCAAGCTTTTCAAGGACTTCATCATCAACCTTGACATTGCCTTTCTCCGTTTTGTTGAAACTAATTTCATCGTAACGCTCCTGTAAACGTTGTGCCGTTTGTTGACGCGAACCGGGATTAAATAGAACGACCTTGTCTTTGAGGCGTTTACCTGTCCTTTCTGAAAAGCGTTCCTCCACAATTGGCGGAAATACTTCTTGAAGCTGGTCGTCGATTTCCGACCGTCGCGTCTTGAGTGTATTGACAAGTGCGAAAGCAGACCTTTCATCGAAGGGAAAACCAAAGTCTTCTTGCATTGTCATAATAGCGGCGAATTCATGTTCCAGTTCAAAACAGCGGAGATCAAGTTCTTGGGTCAGGAAGTATTCATACAAGACCTTTGTCACGAGAGTGTCCTGCTCGCAGTACACCTGCATCTCTTTCGACCAATGTTCCCAGACATTGTCCTTTGATACAGACTTTTTGGACTGGTTCTCTGTGAATTTTATTTTTGCGACTCCTAGCCGTTCGCCCCAGGCTGCTAAAGAGTGTCTCCCTTTATATTTATTATCGATGTGAGGATACTTTTGCAAGTCAACTTGTTCAAGTTCTGGTGACAACACACGACTAATAATCAACGTATCGTGAATGTCACATTTTTCTTTAATTTTAAATGTAGGGTAGACCCTAGCTAGCCCTCGCAAATCAAAATTAATAAAATTATGCCCTACAATTAGATCAGCATTTTGCAACAAATCCAGGCCATGTTGCAACGGCAAATAGTTACTCTCATTCGAGCAACTTATTACTTCGTTTGTATCAAGATTTCTTAGCACAAGACTGTGCACGCGATCCAGTTGATGCAGGAGACCATTAGTCTCGATGTCGCATGCGTATCTCAACATTAGACAATCAGAGGAAGCGCTTGTACAGGGATCCAATGTTCACAATATAGACGTTGTCGATGATGTCACACTTTCGTAGCCTTTCTTGAATATTTCTCATCTCTGTTCTGTCACTCAAGCAGATTGCTTTTCCAAGGCTTGCCGCAAAATCGACAGGTATCAATTCGACAGAGGTCCGATCACTGGTGTAGCAAAGCACGTTTTGCTTATCTAAGTCGCAGAAAACGAATCCTGATTTCATTTTCATCCACCTTGTTCGTTGTTGGGGATGGCCCGCATCATGAAAATGTCGAGAGCAATGTGAAGGAACAAAGGCACCATCTCAAAAGCCTTGGGAGGTAGTCCTCCGAACAGAGCATCGAGCTTGTCGTTTAAATCAGTGCGATGAAGATCTTCGAATTCAATTGCAAGCATCTGTGCGACGTCTAAGATGAAATCAGTAGGCTCCTCGTCTTGGTTCTTCAGCTGCTCCATAAGGTCCCAGAGTTCCTGGTCCTTTTGAATCATCGCTAGTAATTCTTCCACGATGTCATATCGAGTACGCCGCAAGTTTACAAGCTCTACATTTCAAGTAGGGGATCACCTTTGTAAAATCTTTCTCCAACCAGTACACGAGTATCGCTCTGGATTTTGGTTATGGAACACTGGTTTTGCCATCGGAAAGTCACAACGGCAACTTAACGATTGGTACTGGAGACGTGAGAATAAGAGGAGGAGATCTTTAGATGATGCCTTTAATGGAAGAGTGGGAATTAAAGCAATACGACGTGGCTTTATGGAAGTCCTTCGGCTTCGTTGGGTCATTGCCCCTGGCGACGTTCTTGTTATCGATAGCACTTCAGGTGCTCCAGCTAAGCAGTTTTCTGCATTCAGCTGGTGGAGAAGATACCATCCAGAGTGGACGGTTAACGAAGATCGGAAGGAGTTCTTCTGGCACAGACCTCCTTATCCGGACGACCCGATCAGAAATCAGTTCAAAATAAGTGGGATTACTCCTGACCAGCCTCTAGCGAACACGGCGGATCAGAATTATTTTGATTGCTTTCTAGTGCGTTATGAGCGTCTAGGTACTGTTGGATCCACTCACCGAATAGCTCATCTATTAGACCCGGCTCAATCCAGTGAATGATTGAATGAAGAGCACTACGTAGGGTTGACTCATGTGCGGGATTCTTATCCTCAATCATTTTGAGAATAGTTAATTCAAGCCAGAGGTTTGGGTTCTTTACGGGGTCTACGTAATTCACTCGAGGCTTATCACTATGCATTTGAGTTTACCTTTATTATCCCTTACTTCGTAGACAGGAAAGTCTCCGTCGCCAATTTCAGTTTCGAAAGAGGTGTAGAGATTACGTTTTGGAAACTTGACCTTGCCGGGCCTGTAAGCCTTGACAAGACACGTATCAACAATAGAGAGCGTACCGGAATCACTGCACACAGAACCTATAAATTTTGGCTGTGTTTTGGATAACACGGTCCATGTAAAACAGAGTTGATACATCTATTATACATCCGGGGCCGAAGAAGAACAGCGTCAGGCCCTGGGGAGGTGTGATTTTTGCTGTTTCTCGCACCTGGAAACTGATCAACCTCGCCGGCACCGCTATCGGTGAGGCTGCACCCCTAAGCTTAAGGATGTCTCTAGATTAAGTGTTACTACATAAACCGTAGTAACCGTTACGAAATTCGTATGATTGACTTAGTTCAAAGGACAATCATGACTCAGTTGACTTACAGGGGCACCCGATATTACAAAGAGGATCAGGCTGAGGCTGATCGTCTTGACTGGAACAACCGTCATCGCCCTCAGCTTTTTCTACGCTACAGGACGCTTCGTTATCGTCCGTATCAGACTGGTGGTCAAGTTCCTTCATCATTTTGATTCTTCAGTTGTTTATTAAACATAAGCTCAGTTATCTTTAATAGATGTTGTTCACGTTTAATCTTTCCCCGAGCACACAGTTTCTGTGCGTATAATTCGCATGATTAGCTGATCTCTATGTTTGTGATTACGTGCCTTTGAGTAAAAAGGATCGTTGTAGATCGTTTCGATCAATTCATCCTTGGCGTCACAAATAAAACGTGCAGATACAGGTTTTACGTTCGTAACAACACCGAGTGTCATAAAAGAGAGAATAAAGGGTGGGATAAATCGGTTCATTTTGAAGTTCCTCCATCTTAAAACTCTAGGTCAACTGAAAACTGAGTAGAATTGCTCATGAAAATGTCAGTTTTTTGACTGTCTATAGCTTAATTCTGATTAGGTCTCGCTATATTTTTGAATGTATACCTATTCTCTATAGACTGTGTTAAAGAAATTACTTGCAGCTACTGCAGCTATCGCCGCATCGACTCCTGCAGCTTTTGCAGGCCCCTACCTGAACTGGGAAACCAACCTTTCCTACACAGGTTCTGATTACAACTCAGCCCTCCATGAAATGCATGTTGGTTGGGAAGGTGAAAATGGTGCTGCTTCCTATTACATCCAAGGTGGCCCTGCTTATTCCGCTGTGGATGCAGCCACCTCGTCCAGCGACTTTGAGTTCTCCGGTAAAGCTGGCGGCGCCGTTGCTGTTTCCGAATCTGTAAGCGTTTATGGTGAGTTGTCCCTAGCCACCGCCGCAGAGAATGGTTATGGTGCAAAAGGGGGAGTGAAATATTCCTTCTGATTCACACAGGAACTTATCAGCCTGGGTCTTGATGATCCAGGCTTTTTTGTGTGTGCTTAATTTATGATATAAAGATGGCACAAGATGATTCCAAGTACACCAAGCCTGATCTACGTGAGCGAATTAAGAACCGCATCATCTCAGGCACCAAAGGTGGTAAATCTGGTCAGTGGTCTGCTCGCAAAGCCCAAATGTTAGCCAAAGCTTATAAGGAGAAAGGCGGAGGCTACAAAGGAGGCAAGAGCGAAAAGCAGAAAGATCTCAAACGCTGGGGGAAAGAGAAGTGGATGACTCGAAAAGACTATGAAAAGAAGAAGGATGACTGAAGTCCACTCCAAAATTAATGCGATCATTAGTGAGCTTGAGAAGGCTTCGCGTATGCATGCTAAACAAGCCAAGAAACTTGGCTTAATTTTGAGCACGCTGAAAAAAGCAAAAGAAAATGGCTGACAAAGCAATCGAACCTGGTAGGAAGTCGACTGAGCGTTACCTCCCTGAGAAGGCATGGGCTGCTATGTCAAAGTCTGAGCGTAAGAAGACGGACGATAAGAAGAAGCGCGAGAGTCGCAAGGGTAAGCAGTTCGTTGAGAATACCGACCGTGCAAAAAAAGCACGTAAGGCTGTGAGTAAAGCTGAAAAAAGAAAGATGGGCCAAGGTTGACACGATTAAAGTAAGGCATCTTTTTTAAAAGATCTGTATGAAAAAGTTTCTTGCTTCTGTATTTGCGGCTGCCGCATTAGCTTCGCCTGTGCTTGCTGAAGATAAGGTCAAGAGCTGGAGAAGCTTTGACTCTGTCGGCTGCATGATGCTCCGAGAATGTACAGAAGAAGTCGTTGAGGTGACTACCTGGTCAGATCTTGGACCTAAATACAGTATTGCTGACGCCGAACTTGATGGCATCATTGCTGCACTGAATAAGGTCGGCGCCACCCTCTACTTAGCAGATGACAAGTATTTCGCGATGCAGATGCGTGGGGTCTATGACGTGCGTTTCAACAACATATTTTTGAACAAGTTCTATCTGGATCAGCCTAGCAAGTTGATTCAAGTCATCCGTCATGAAGGATGGCACATGGCTCAGGACTGTATGGCAGGGACTTTGAATAATACTTTTACAGCTCTAATCTTCCCAGAGGAGGATGTACCTGATTGGATCCGTCGTGGTGCAGAGAAAACGTATCCTGAGCACGTGTTACCGTTCGAAGCTGAAGCAATGTGGGCAATGTATGTTGAAGATAAAACTAAAGATGCACTTGAAATTTGTGCAGGTCCTAAGAAGATGTGGGAGTACTACACACCTACGGATCTTACTGGAGAATGGTTGGAAGAAGAGGGGTTTATGAAGAAAAAGTCAGTGTGATTAGACGCAGTCAGTGATCGGACCACCATGCAACCATGCATCGCAAGTACGTGCTGCAGCACATTTGAACTTGAAGAGCTGACAGTAACCAAGGTTGGCTAGGTCCTGCACGTCGTAGGGATCGGCTGCCTTGTTTTCGTTGATACCTTCGATCATGCAATCGAGGATCTTTGATGTCTGATCAAATGCTGCACAATTACCGCATCGAGCGGTCTTCACTGTATCCACGTCACTCTTCCACAGCTCTGCTTTCTTCTCCCAGAAGCCGGGGTCTGGTGCATCAGGATTGAGGGGACCATAGCCAAAGCTCTTGATGGTCCAGTCTCGGTTCTTGATGTTCTCTTTGATATCAGTCGTTGCCGTGGGGCACGCCTCACCGACCGAGCTGACTGTTTTACCTAAGAGAATAGTCAGTTTGGGGTTATTATCCATCATTGGATTTAATGTAAACGTAGGTCTTTTTCATAATTGATCCTAAGGGATCGTAGTCTTTGCCGTAGCAGTTATTCAATCAGAGATTTATCTACTTCACTCATCTACTACCAGCTCCTTCATGTATTCATTCAGACCCCTGGAGAAGCAAATTCTAATAAAAGCAGCCTGAGTTGTGTCTATTGGAAGGTAACCTTTTTCTACAAGAGCATCGAGTGTTGATGCAATAAAAAGTTTTTCAGCGTTGCTCTTGATTAGTGGAAAGTATCGCTGGATGCTTTCAGTCTCAGGCATTGACTTTTTCCAGATTGTATTTATTCTAGACTCAAACTTCTATATCAAGAATCACTTTCAAAAAGTAAGAATTTTTTTACGTCTTTGTCTTTGGCAGTGATTAAGCTATCGATCATCTTAAGTTTCTTCTCGGCGTTGAGCGCACGAGTACTCCAGTAGACGAGATGACGATTCGTTTTATCCAGTTCAGTTTCTAGGGCAGTTTGAAATAGTGCCGATGGGCTGATTCTTACTTCAGACTCCTTCCACTTTGTATGCAAAGCTTCGGGCACAGATACACTGAGAACTACTGCCACAACATAAAAAAACATGCTACCCATAAGATAGCATGCTCTTCTCGTTATGAAAGTGTTCTCTAAACTGTCAACCTCAAGTCGTTGGCTGCAGTGATAGGCATAGGTTCGCTTACACATAAGGTGCTAGCGACCCTCAAGTCGTTGGCGAAGTTTTCCGCCTTATCAATGCTGGGGAAGTGCGCTGCGTGTGCGTCTTGATCAACGTGGTAAATGAGCACCACCCAAGATGAAATGGCAGAAGAATGCATTAGGTTTTTTCAGCACCTCTAAGTTAGCAAACCAAGTCGACCCAATCGCTAAGACAGTCTTAAGCCTCAGACTACAAACGGGCCAGACTTATAGTACACGTCCGGATTGTTCTGCACGAAAGCATCAGCTTCTTCGTGCCCTGTCACTTTCACCACTTCGGATCTACCGGTGGCCTGGTTTTGGCTTAGGACGGCCCATGCCAAGGTGGTGCCTTGCACCGTTCTGGTCGCTGCTTTCATTGCAGATATCTCGTTCGCGTATCTAATTATGAGGGGCATACTCTTACACCATGCAACGTTGTTTGCATTAAAAAAACCATTGCTACCACTGGAGTGTGCACTCCTTACGGTAACAATGGCTGCTGTGCCTAAACCGAAAAAAATGTTTAAGGTTAGAACATCAGACCGTCGTCCAGCCAGTCGTCATTGATGACAGCTGCAGAGGAGCTTAACAGGATGCTTGCGGCGACACTTTTCATCAAAGCGCCATCCTGATCAGGACGTCGAGTTCCGCCTAGGAGTTGTTGTGCAGCGTAGTGTTGCTGCATATCACGCAGCTGGCTGTCGGGAATAAAGAGTGCCATCTCTTTTATTTGAAGAACAGCCTTAGCTTACATCAGCGTTGCCGAACCGGTCGGCCTCCTTCACAGGCGGTGATATGTACTCCGGTTCGAAGCTGTATTTAATGTTGTCGATCAGTTCTAGCGCCTGATCAAGCGCCAATTCCTGTTCTCCGTGGATGGTGTCCAGGAAGATCGGATCATCCATCAGGTCTTCGAGACACCTGTAAGCAGTGTCGAGAGTCTGGATGACTGACTGAAAGCGTTTTTCAACGTGGCAATCTTCTTTCATCTTTACAATTGCGAACGAGTGGAGGTTCATCAGGAATATTTTAATTTAGTAATCCTTGGATTCATCAAAGTCTGCATCACTTTCCAGCGTGTAGCCAAAGGTTGTCCTTGTTTCTGAATCAGTCTTAACAATCAACTCATCCCAGTCATCGTCTTCTCGACCCCACAGTATGTGCAGGGCTTCGATCTGGGCGTCCACATCCTCCATGGTTTTCTCTGTCTTCCATTCGCACCAATCTTTAAAACTGTGTGAGCGGATCATGTTGATGATAGGGTTGTTCATCCAACGAGTATCGAAGTTGATCAGCATCACTGTCACTTCGTAAGCAACAGCATTCCAGATGTTGTACTTCATAAGGAGATCCGATTGATATATCTATTCTCCTACGGAAATCCCGGCGCTATGCTTGCTATATACAGATAGCTACCGAATAAAATGAAACCTGCTTTCATCCAACATGTGACAGCGCAGAAGAAGCGTCAGCTCCGCGAGAAGACCAAGTACAACTTGGCTGTACTGCAAGACGTCAAAGAGGGGCGTGATATGGCGTGCAAGTTAATTGGCTGCAGCGAAGAAGATGCAGAGCATTGATTTAATCATGGTGTATTGAGGTACTCGATAACTAATTTACTGAGGTCTTTATACCTTAGAAACCAGTCAGGAATCAGACCGTAGTGTGGCATCACTTCACGATCGGCATAGTCTTTATAGATACTTTCAAGGATTTCTTCTCGCAACTTCTCCTTATCCATAGGGGGGCGCCGAAAACGAAAGTAAATTACCTTAAACGAAAGTATTTTGGAATAGGAGCCGCTCACGCGCTGACACTCCCTAACCTGCTTCCATTGACAGGGTAATGCACCATGAGTCCATAAGGGTTTCATGGCATCTAACGATTGATTAAATCGAAAGATAATCCAAATTAGCACAAATGTCAGGGTTTGGTTAAATTCCGTCGTTCTTAATCATGTAATAAATGCGCCAACATACAACAACAACAAGAAGAAGGCTACGCTGAAGCTGATAAACTTCGTTTCCCAGGGGATGTTTTGCATTTCTTGATCGCGTAATAAGTGCAATCTTTAGCCTCTTCTGTGTAGAACTCGGGCAAAGCGAAGCTGCATTTCATTCCATCGTTGTATTCACAGGTGCTGCAATCATTGGTATGTTTGTTTACAACTTCGGACTTCTGATCCATATATAGTTTTAACTGCTGGAAGACACGTTCGTTCTCAATAGATTGAGTGTAGAAAGCAGCTGATACTTCATAACGAGTCCACCTGTGACCACAGCTCGTGCACTCAAAGCGTCTTCGCCTCGAGTTGGACATGTCTACTCTGCGACTCTCTATAACTTTGGAGCTGCGCCCGCACTTTTCACAGGGAACGAGATCGCGCAGGTTTTCAGGTTTCATACCAAAGTGCCTCAGAGATGGTTGGGAATTGATGTTGGAAGATGCTCTTTGCCTGGTTGGCAATTAGTCTGTGCTCGTACTGGGTGCTCGGATCAGTACGGAGATCAAGGTAATGAACCCAGGAACGGATCGTTCCATTCATGTAAAGGCGTGTCGGGCTGCATATAGGGAGGTGACGCCTTGCTGTCTCCTTAGCAACGCCCATCTTGAGCATGGTTTTGTACAGATCATGTCCGTCTTGAATGTGCTTGTACGTAAGCGACTCGAGCATGTCCTGCTGATCCTCAGTCAGATCATCAATTGAGTTCTGACGATTGCGGCTGTCCTGTCTACGAAACTTTGGAAGAATACCTTTTGGTGTTTCCGCGTAACGTTGTGAACATTCCTGAAAGGTGAAGGATCTATGTCTACAGAGCTGAGCGCTGATATCTCTCTGAGTGTGAATCTCGACGCACATGTTCCCCATCTCAAAAGGTGACCAGTGCTTGTGACGGATCAAGTATTTGAGAAGGCGTGGCCCTGTCTCTAGGTTGTCTTCGTTTTCTGGTGCGCTGACCCTCGCCATCTTGATGATTAGCTTCTCTGCATCTGGGGTGGCCCAGACCAGGCTGCAGTTGTCACGCAGTTTCATCAATCAGTCTCGTGGTAAAACAATTCGAGCTGCATCTCAAGTTCAGACTCGGATATCACTCTAAATTGCATGACCGATTCGGCAACCGATCTTATGTCCCCTTTCACTTTTAGATAGGAACATGTTGAGTATCCCTTCTTTGTGCTTCTGGCGCGTTGTTTACGCTGTTCCTTGCCTACGACCGTGCCATGTTTGAACTTCTCTGCCTCACTGACAGCACGATCACCTATCTCAAACTCTCGATTTTGTTTGGGCATTGGGTTGACTGCTTTTGGGAATGGTGACATTGGATAACAGGAGAGATGAAAGGGTGGGGGACTTACGAGCACACGCTTGATGCAGGCCTTATAGGAACTTCTTCAGACCTTGGAGCCACCTGCATTCCTCGATGGGAACCTGGGGATCTCTAAGACAGAGGCAAAGAGAAGGAAGCTCCGCCCACCGCATGGTCCGAGTAGTGGCTTGCGTGTCAAAGGCAGCGTGATAGTCGGAAAAATGACATCCCGGCTCCGCCCCAGTGATCAGTCGTGAAAGTTCTTGATAAATTCTTCGCCGATGTCTACTCCAGTAATGGGATCAGTCTGGTAACCCAGGTTTTCGATGGTCTGCTGCATTACGACTTCTTGGTCGTGCTTCTTCACACGTATTCTTGGGATGTTTCCTTTTGATGAGTAAGCAGCAGCTTCAACAAAAGCTTGTTCCCAGTCACGCATCGGATCGATGTGTGCAATCTGTTTCAGGTGATTCACCATTGCTTTGGAGGCACCGACTTGAGCAGAGATGTTGCCAGCCTCCTTTGCATCCAGACGATCCTGCTGGAGCCCAGCCAAGACCTGGGCAAACATGAAGGCACGATCCTGAGGAGCCACTGCTTCGACCAGTAGCTCGCGGCCATTGCGGACATAAGAGCGTGCTGATTGTGGCGAGACCACGTACTTGTCTGTCAGCGCCTTGACGATGCGTCGGCCCGGCCAGCCCTCAGATAGAAGATTGGCTGCTTCTTCCACCCGGTCTTGAAATTCATCGTTGTTTGATCGTGTCATTGTTTTGCTCGGAGATCTGTGAGGAATGAGGTCCAGTCAAGTTCACCCCAGGGAGTGTCGTTACCCATCGGGCCGAAAGGGATCACATGAGGCGGCATCAAAGCCAAGATCGCCACCATCATCTTGTAGGTCTCCGCTTTTGAACTTTTACCTTGTAGATCAAAATCCTTAGCTGCTAGCGATTCGCCAACCTTGCGGTAGGTAATGGGATAACGAGAAGCTACTTCTCGCATCACATGACGGAGTGCATACGGGTGCCAGTACATGAGCTTGCCGACGATCCCGATCGATTGATTAACAGGAGTGTCTGGGAAGTAACGGAGTCCTTTGTTCATTGGGCTTTCTCCTTCCGTTCTTCAGCCTTTTGGTTCTCGTATATCTTTAATAGATGTTGTTCACGTGCTTCTCGATAAACGACATTACGTTCGTAGATATTATTATTTTCAATCCACTCTTCTGCGGCTTTACCAGCCAAGACTAGGGCAGCAGCCATCCTGTTTTCGAATGTTTCTGCACCGTCAGCTATCCATTCACCGCAGAGCTCGTGGTTAAGCCCGGTAAATGACATGTCGCCGCTGTCATTGAGATGCATATTGAAGTGTTCTAGAGCTCCTTTACAGGAGTTCCATTTCATCCATTCATAAACATATTTGTTTTGTCTTTGGTATGAGTATTGAGCAGCCTCGTGATAAGTGGAACACGCAGCGTCATAGTTGTCCCACTCCTCATCTGCTTTGATGAATTCGTGAAAAGAAATAATCATCACTTAGCCCTTCCGCGAACGTGTGCACTGAAGGTGGCAGATGCGATGCCATTTAGTTGCTCTTTCTTTTCTGCATTCTTAAGGTCAAGCTTTTGTTCCTCGAGCTTGATTCGCTTGGCCTCAAGCTTCTCGGAGTAAGTCCACTGAGCTGTCATGACCTTGCTGATGACATAGCTGCCATCGGCCAGTTCGATCTTGTCTTCTTCACCTGCGACAAGATGACGAGTGAGCGCATCTTTGATTGGTCCCAGCTCCTCATTGAAAGCCTTGATCTTGCGCTGTAAATTTCGATAGTCCTCGACCATCGCCATCACCGGATCAGCGACTGGTGCAGGTGAGACGACGGGATTCTTACGGGGACGGCCAGGACCACGCTTAGGTGTTGTGACGATTGTTGCGCCTGGGATGGGGACCAGGCTTGCGCTTTTGGATTTAGTTGTTGTTGTGTTAGTCATTTCTGATGAATAGATAAGGGCTTTGGTAGTGGAGGGACACCTTTGTCATTTACATAGGGTTCTCCTCCTCGACATTGCAGAGCAGATTGGCTGCTTTACTGGCGTCGGACAAGCATTTCCGGAGTGCATCAGGGCTCTCCTTCAGTACCTCGATCCAGTGTTTCAGATATGCAGCATGATTGAGAACATCGCTGCTGATTTGTAACCTGTTGCAAACTAAGAATGCGCCTAGTTCAGCAACAAGTTCCTCCCTGGCGTAGGTAATAGAATCAAATCCGCCGCCCATCTCACGATTGAGCCGTGACTTGTGACCAGTGGAGTGGAGTTGTTCGTGCGCCCACGTTGAATACATACCCTCACTAGTAAGGAATTGATCCTTACCGGGCATCATGATCCGGTCGTCGCTCGGGCTGTAGAAGGCCTT
>CENL01027013.1_pt1 | contig 13200 bp, 15 predicted proteins | sample 530221 | NCBI WGS metagenome assembly CENL01 (sample SAMEA2619791, study PRJEB7988) | marine metagenome | isolation source: saline water (ENVO:00002010), including
TTCGTTTTCTCGGCGGCATGAATGGTTCTTTGGCTCTGCTCTGCTGGACGTTGATCGGCATCGTCCTGTTGGGGGTGGATCTATTCGCGGATCCGTTTGAGCGCGTGGTCATTCTTGTTGTACTCGCGGCAGCGCATTTCTCCCAGTTTGTCTTCAATGTTCCTGTTCGCCGACAAGGTGGGCGGCAGGCGGATGACTCCCTGTGGGATGTTGCGACCGGGCCGATGAATTTCATCTATGTCATGGATGCCGCGCAGATGAGTTTGGCCTTTGCGGCGGCGGTCGTGATCGTTCTTGTTTGACCGTAGTCCCGTGTAGGCCGGTTAGTGGCGTATCAGCGCCGTAACCGCATCCGCCGTTGCTCGGGCAATTTCACTCAGCCTCTCGCGTGGTGTCCCGGCGCGGGCGCGGGTTGCCAGATTGAGCAGGGTCCCGCTCGCGAGCTCTGCGGCTGCGGCGATGGCTGCGGGATCAGCACCTGGTGCACGATCGGCAATATGGGCTTTTACAGCTTGATCCATGCCGGCGAGTTGCGCCTGCACCATGGCTTTGATTTCGGGTTCATTCGTCGCTTCCGTCACCGCCGTGGTGAAAACCAGACAGCCTTGGGCCATTTCCTCATCTTTGCCGAGATAAATGTCGAGGGCCGCGCCGTAGAAATTCTGAAGACCTGTCTGCAGATCCGGCCCGGTTGCCAAGGCCGCAACCGCCTCTGTGGCCATGCGCTGTCCAAATACCTCCAGGGCCGCAAGGTACATGGAGAGTTTGTTGCCATAGGCCGCGTAGAGGCTTGGGCGGCTCAACGACGTGGCGGTGGCGAGGTCATCGAGCGACGTTCCTGAGTAACCCTTCGCCCAGAATACTTTCACAATGAGCGCGAGGACCGCGTCCTTGTCGAACTTGCGCGGACGTCCTCTCGCTGTGTTTCTGGCCGCATTTTCCATCATTCTATACCGTTTCGCATATATGTCTTGACCCTGGCTCTCGTTTGCGCATTATTAGGCGGATCGGTACAAAAATAAACCTCTATCTGGGGAGATGCCTATGGGGTGGATAAGAGACGTCAAGACCATGATCGAGGACCTGCAACGGGTGTCCCCTTTCATGCGGGTCTGGGGGCCTTTGCTCAACGGGCCGATGGTGCTCGGGGGTTTGGTTTTTATATATCATTTCGAAGCCGTTCTTATTCTTATCACCTGTATGGGATCGGTCCTGATTGCCGCTCAGATGCATAAGCGGGCACCGTTTACCCGGCTCTCAAGTCTTGTGCATGTGGTCTGGCTGCCGCTCTTTCCTTACCTTGTTCAGGTGCTGACAGAGCAGGGCGTGGTTGATCTTTACAGCGCCTGGCTCGCCTTTGTGACGCTCACGATGGGCATTTGTCTTGCCCTCGATGCCCTCAACATTGCGCTCTATTTCTCAAGCTCAAACAATAAATATGAAGGAGCGGACCGATGATCCTTGCTCAAGATCCCGGCCGACTGCCGAAGCCTAAGGTTATTGGCCGCATTATTGGCTCTGAACTGAGAGGTGCCCGCCACCGGCTCGCTCTGAGGCTCGGACTCAAGCGCCTCCACGATGTCCTGCCTGAAGACTGGCAGGCGCCGGACAGTGCGCTTGCGACCGAGGCACGCGGATATGCCGAGGAGCTCTGTTCGCCGATGCTGGTTGCCCATTCAGAGCGAACCTATTGTTTTGGGGCTCTTCTGGCCGCGCGGGATGGTCTGAAACTGGACAAAGAGCTCTTTTATCTCGGTTGCATTCTCCATGATCTGGGTTTGAGCGAGACGCACAAAGATGATCCTGGGTCTTTTGAATGGGTCGGGGCAAATTTGGCCAGAACGTTCTGTCTCAATAAAGGATTGGCTGAGAGCAAGGCAAATCTTGTGCATGATGCGATTGCGCTGCATTCCTCGGTTGGTGTGGTCCATAAATGCGCCCCCGAACTCGCATTTGTTCATTTCGGCGCTGGGCTTGATCTTCTTGGGTCGCGTCTTGAAGATGTGCCGAAGACTGACCTTTCCGCAATCCTTGAGCGCTATTCCCGGGACAATTTCTGCTCCGAGTTTGGCAGTTGCCTGCACCATCAAGCGGTGAGCAAACCCACCTCTCATATCGCGGGGCCCGTTGGCATTGGGTTTGTGGAGCGGTTCAGAGACCGCTTGGCTTAAGACGCCCCCCCTGCACAATTAACCATAATACCGACTTCTGGTCGCTCAGATGTGCCTGAGTGGGTAGGATCCACCCTTGAAAAGCCGCCGAATTCTTGCCGTTTGGGAGAATTGCGTGCGTTGATGGGGTTCTGGATAGTGTTAACGGGGTTGGCCCGCCATCTGGCGTCATGGGCCGTTTTCGCAGTGTGTTTGGGAGTGCTCACCGTGCCGGCAATTGCCGACGCGGGTTTGGGTGCTGGTGCCACGCCAAACTGGGAACCCTGGGTTGAGGCTGGCGGGACTTTGTCCAACCGCAATGACCGTGCAGAGGCGGTTGGCTTCGCACCGATTGCGCAGAACGATGATCAGCTTCTCTTTGTCGAAGCCCGCGGCAAACTCTTTGAAGGTGGGTCGGAAGAAGGCAATTTTGCGCTGGGCTATCGGGAGATGCGCAGCGACGGCTGGAACCTCGGTGTTTGGGGTGGTTACGACATTCGGACGTCGGAAAATGGCAACACGTTTCATCAGATCGCCGGCGGTGTGGAAGCGCTCTCCAAGGACTGGGATGTGCGGCTGAACGGGTATTTCCCGCTTGAGGATCAGAAAAGCGTCGGCACCTCATCTTCGACCTCTATGTCTGCAACGGTAACGACCGGCCCAGCATTGAGTCTCGTTGGGTCGCAACTATTCTTTGCCCGCGGTGGGGCCACGACCACAACAACAACGACCACCAGTGCTGGCTTTGATCTTGCGGCCTGGGGTGTTGATGGCGAAGTTGGCCGCCGCGCGCCACTGGAAGAATGGTTCGACTGGGTTCAGCCTGTTGAAGAGGGTGTGGATCTTTTCGATCACGAAGCCCGGATCTTTCTTGGCGGCTTCTATTTCGACAATGCGCACTTTCCAGACGCCATCTGGGGCCCGCGTCTGCGCGCCGAGTGGCGGCTCAATGATGTGTTTGGCGGACTGCCAGGCTCGCGCCTCACGTTTGAAATGGAAGCGCAACATGATGACGTGCGCAAAGAGCAGTTCGAAGTGGGTGTGAGGTTCCGCATTCCGCTGGGATCTCCCAATCGCTCGAACCGGGCGCGTGTGTCGCAGTCTGCAAGAATGATGGAAGCGCTGGAGCGGGATACAGACATTGTGACCCGCAGTCGTTCCGGCTCGACGGTCACGAGCATGACGTCGGTCGACTTGCCAACAATGCTCGAGCCCGTAAAAGACGCAAATACCAATGTTGATTTGGACCAGGTTGTCTTTGTGGATATGCCGGGCACCAGCCAGGCGCAGGTAACAGCTGCTGGTGGCAACAGTCTCATTGTGCTGCAGGGTGAGAATGGGACGTTCGGTCAAACCATTCTAGAAGCTGATCAATCCATTGTTGGAGGAACGCAGGGCATTCTCGTTGAGGGCCGCACGACGGGTGTGCAGGATACTTATCTTGCACCCGGCGCTGCGGCTACTATCCACGTCCTCGCAGAAGCCGATGCGGTTCGGGTGGCGAATAACAGTCACGTGACGGGTCTCACAATCAGCAGTGATGGGTCCGCAGCGACGGATGGTATCCACATTCCAAATACTGTGACAAACGTCTATATCGATAACAATGTTCTGCAGAACCTGGGTGGTCGCGGATTGGAAGTTGATGCGAACGCCCAATTTACGTTCACGAATAACAGGCTCACAGACCAGGGGGTCTTCAGCGCCTTTGATATGGGGACCAATGTCACCGCGGTGATCACCGACAACATATTCAGCAATATTACGCGGACGACACTTGAGGTGCGGGCGAATTCAACACTGACTTACACAGGCAATGATCATCAAGGAACTGCTGCCACCGGCGGCGGGTCGGTTTTCCGTTTTGGCGGCGGTGCAGGCGCAACAAATGTTTTGGATGGCTCAGGCAACCTGAACAATCTGACCAATGCGCCAACGGTCTGTCAGACAAATGGCGCTGCGTCGTTCACAGGCACGATTGACTTTGGCGGCGTTGCGCTGACAGACAATGTGCTGCCGTGTAACTGATCCCAGCGCGGCTGGATCCTGTCGACATAGTCAGACTTTTTCGGGCAAGACAAACGCAAGCGACACTTGGTCAGCTGCTTGTTCAATGGCATCTAGATCAGCCGGGTTGACCAACAGGCCCCGAAGACAAAAGCGAGCGGTCGCCCGCGCCGCTGTTTCCGGTGGCGTTACTGCCGCAACCTCCTGGGCGATGATGCTTGTTTCGGTCAGCTGAAACACCTGTTCAGCAGAGAGTGTCGGCATATCGCACAGCAACGCACCTGCCTTTTGTCCAGCCTCTATCAATGAGCGGTAGTGCGCGACCATGTTTGCCCTGGTTTCCTGGGCAGGTTCAAAGCCGGGCTTAGCCAGTTCGGGTAGATAAAAGATCGCGGGAAAGTCTCTGTCTGCTGAGGCAACCGCAATCACCTCTTCCATGATGGATTTAAACAGGGCGACCTCGGGCGGGAGGTTGAGCTTGCCGAGCTCAGCGTAAAAGGTCATGGACGGGGCTGCGGCGAAGCCCAACAGTTCATTCAGCAGTACATCTTTCGTTGGAAAGAGATTGAACACGGAGGCCGGTGCGGCCTTCAGCTCTGCGGCGATTTTTCGAATGCTGGCACCGGCATAGCCATCCTGCGCGATGTGTTTTGCGGCGACCAAAAAGACAGCCTCTTTGGTCAGCTGCGGCTTGCCGTCGGCCCGTGGGCGGCCCACTGGGCGTCTAACTTTTTTTGCAGCTGGTTTTTCGTTTGTTTCGGCCATATCCCAATTTATCGCAGAAAACTGCCAATGTCTAATTTATTTCATCTGGTAAAAATAATTGACTCTTTGCCCGATGCGGATTTATGGTGTTTCCGATTTCATTGGCGGATCAGCCGCTATCGAAGGGGAGGTCTCTCATGTCGACTATTTTGATTACCGGATGTTCCAGGCCCACCGGCTTTGGACAACTCACCGCAAAGGCATTTGCCTCTGCTGGTCACACCGTCTTTGCGACGATGCGTGGCGCCGAGCGCGGACAAAGTCTGCTGGACTGGGCGGAGAAGGAAGGGGTCGATTTGCACGTGCTGGAGCAGGACGTCAATGACCCCGCTTCAAACCGTGATGTGGTCGCTGAGATCACTAAGCGGTCAGGACGGCTTGATGTGCTGGTCAATAATGTTGGGATGAGCAGTTTCGGCGCGCTGGAAACGCTGCATGACGCACATATCCGTCAAACGATGGAAACGAACTTTTTCAGCGCCGTGGATCTGACGCGCGCTGTTTTGCCGGAGATGCGAAAGCAGCGGAACGGTCGCGTCCTCTTTGTCACCTCTATGGCCGGTGTCACCGGCATTCCTGGTGAGTCTGTCTATTGCGCCAGCAAATTCGCATTGGAGGGGCTCGCCGAGTCGCTTGCCTTCGAGGTGAAGCGATTTGGCATTCAGGTCAGCACGATCCGGCCCGCTTTCTTCAATACGGGCATGAGCATGCACAATACGGATGCGTCGAGCTTCTATTCCACGGAAACCGAGTATGACGCGTTTAATGAGCGTGTCGTCGCCTCAACATCGGAGGGGGAGGTTGCCGGTGAGGACCCGCGGCTCGTCGCCGAGACGATTCTTGAAGCGGCCACAACGTCTACGCCGAAGTTGCGCTGGGAGCCGGGTGTTGCCGCCCCGGAACTGAAAGCCGCGCGGGCTGCTGCCACAGATGAAGAGTGGCGCGGTTATGTCATGGAACAGTTGGGCCTTGCCGACTGGCTTAAACCAGCTGCCTAAGGAGACAGATTATGAACACACATTCCTTCACCCTTTCTGGCACCCTTCCCGGTCTCTCAGCGGACGAGCTCGCGCGTGTCTCTGCCCCCCTCGAAGACGCCTGGACACTCCCAACCGGCGCCTATACGGACCCTGATCTCTATGAGCTTGAGATTGAGCGCATTATGCGCAAAAGCTGGTTGCCTGTTGGGCGGGTGGATCAGGTGCCAAACCCCGGCGATTATATCTGCTTCACCCTCTACGATCAGCCCTTGATGCTGGTGCGCGGAACGGATGGAAATGTGCGTGTGATGTCACGGGTCTGCCTGCACCGCGCTGCCCCCATTGCGGAAGGGGAGGGAAACCGCAAACTCTTTTCCTGTCCTTATCATGCGTGGAGCTATGCGACGGACGGGCAGCTCGTCCGGGCGCCCCTCATGGAGGGGGCGGAAGGGTTTGATGAAAAATCCTGCAAGCTTCCGGAACTGCGAACAGAGATTTGGGAAGGCTTTGTCCTGGTCAATTTCAATGATGATGCGGAGCCCTTCGCGCCTCAGGTGGCAACCTTTCAGAAGACGTTTTCGAACTACAAGTTCGAAGACATGGTCATCATCAAGACGCTTGAGTTTGACAGCCCATGGAACTGGAAAGTGCTCGTCGAAAACTTTATGGAGGCGTATCACCATATTGCAATCCATAAGACAACGTTCGAGCCTGTCTATCCGGCGAAGGACTCCAAGATTCCAGATGCAGATGGGCCCTACTCCATCCTTCATATGCCGTCGATTGAGCCGCATGCGGATGATGCGGACGGACTTCCGCTGATTGAGGGATTAGAGGAGTGGCAAAAGAAGGACCTGCTGGCGACGGTTTTGTTTCCCAATTTCCTGCTCGCCTTTCAGGGGACCTCTGCGACCTGGTACCAGATCACGCCGGCGAGCGTTGACCGATTTCATCTCAAGATTCATTTCATGGTGCCAAAGTCATCCGCTGAGCTGCCGAACATTGATGAAATCGCGGAGGGAGCAGGTGCGCTTCTTTCTGTGATCCACCATGAAGACATTGAGGCGAATGATATGGTCTGGGAGGGCCTCAAGGCACCGCTCACATCGCAAGGTCGTTTGTCACCGCTGGAACGTTCCATCTGGCAGCTCAACCAATGGTGGCTCCGTGAACTTACAAAGACGGAGGCGTAATGTTTTGGCCTGACCTTATTGGGGCAGCTGGCGTCGCGCTGTTGCTTGGCGCTTTTGCCGCGAACCTCCTGGGCATGGTTGAGAAAGAAAGCCTCGCCTATCCGAGCGCGAATTTGGTCGGGGCGTCGCTGGCGACCTATGCCTCGTGGCTCATCGCCTACATGCCTTTTGTCGTTCTCGAGGGTGTCTGGGCCTGCGTCTCTCTGATCGCTGTCTTTCGCGTGATGCGCCAACCAAAGACTGCACCGTCGCCCTAGCCGCACTTAAATCAGTTGCGTTTTGGAATATGGTTGGCTTCGATGCGAATGCCGTCCGGATCTTCGAAGAGACAGGAATACATGCCTGGAAACCAGTCATCCTGTGGAGCAGGTTCGCGCATGATGCGCGCGCCGATTTCTGACGCGAAGCTGGCGAGGGCGTCAACGTCTTCGCGGCTTTCCATGGATAGGCAATAGTGATGCAGCCCGGCGCGCCCCTGGTCAAAGGGCAGGTCGGCATTTTCTTCACTACATGCCTGGATGCCGATGGCGGTCCGTTTGCCAACGCAATAATAATATCCGTCTGCGTTGATCATTTCCTTCAGGCCCAAATGTGCGAAGAGCTTCTCGTAGAAAGGGAATGATCTCGCAAAATTGCTGACGGTGAAGTTGATGTGAGCGATGCCTTTGAGTGTCATTGGTGTCTCCTATGCAGATTCGGAAAGTCTTGCCTGGCTTGCGCCTGTGAGCTTCCAGGGCGGCGTTGCCGTAAATGCCAAAATGGTTGAGGCGAGCGCTTTTGGCGCATCGTGGGGAACGAATGTCTTTGCGTCAGGGATTTCCGCCAGAAAGGCATTGTCGCCAATGGCAGCGGTGAGCCTGCGTGCCAGATCCATTGAAAACAGTTCGTCTTCCGCGCCCCAGGCCAGCAGAACGAATGTTCCGGCACTCTTCAGTTCGCCGGGTAGCGCCAGTGTCAGCCTGGCATCTATGGAGCGCAGCAGCTTTTTGACATCCCTGCGCACGCCGGACGAGACTGCCATGGGACGAACCCAATCCTTGAGTTGGGCATCGGGGAGCGGCGCTTTTGCGAATGCTGCGAAGGATGTCTCATGGCGTCTCAGTGGTCCTACATGGTGCATAAGTTTCGCAAGCGTCCAGGTTGCGAGAGGTACCCGCGGCAGCCAGGTGAGATATTCGAAGCCCTTTGCAGGACAGACTTCCAGTGCGTCGCAGTTTGTCAGCACAAGGCGAGAGACCCGTTCAGTGTGCCGGGCTGCCACAATCTGCGCGATGACACCGCCAAAATCGAGACCCACAAGGGTCACGTCATTGAGATCCAGTTCTTCGAGAAAGTCTGCGATCAGCTGGGCGACGCCGGTCAATGACAGGTCAGCCTCTTTGTTGAGCGGTGTTTTGTGTGCGCCGAGCGGGAGTTCAGGCACGATACATCGTCGATGAGAGGTCAGGCGTTCGATCGTCTTGTCCCAAATCGTTCCGTTCAAGAAAAGGCCGTGCACAAAGATGATGGGCGGGCTAGCCCCAACATCGCGATAGGTCACGCGCCCCTGGGGCAGGGTGACCGTCTTGTTGTCACTGCTGTTCATGACACCTCCTTCCGCTGAAATTCTCAATTCTTTCAAAGTAACCAGTGGTTACATAAAGGCGATGTTGTATAAGATCAAGGGCTGTGATTGAAAATTTGCGCTGGAGACAGGATTGCTAGGAAAAGCTAAAGCCACCTACCATCATGGAGATCTGCGCGAGGCGCTTCTCCGTGAGGCGCCCGGGTGCATTGCCGAACAGGGGCTTGAGAAATTTACGCTGCGCGGCCTCGCGCGCGATCTGGGTGTGACCCACGGTGCTGTCTACCGGCATTTCTCAGACAAGCGCGAATTGCTGGTAGCCCTTGCGCTTGCGGGTCATGAAGATTTTGCGCAGACGCTCTGTGCCGCTGCATCAGACGAAGGTGATGTTGAGAGGGTCATAAAACTGACTTCGCGTGCCTATGTGCGATGGGCGCTGGCCAATGACAGTATCTATGCGATCATGTTCGGTCCGCGGCTCAATGAAGATGGACGTCATCCGGAGCTCGAAAGCGCCATTGAGAAAACCTTCCGCGCTGTTGATGCGCTGTTCGAACAACACTCACTTTCCAAGGCGCGCGCGCGGCACTTGTCTGTTTCCCTGATGACGCAATTGCATGGATTTTGTGATCTTGTGCGGCTACGGCGCATCCGGGTGCGGGGTACCAAAGCGGCTGAGACCTATTTGATGCAATCGATTGAGCCGCTTGTCCGCGGGCTATGCGCTGAACTGGACTAATATTCGGCGATTGTTTGCCTTTCGACAATTTGTCACAAAGTTTTTATCTTGGCCCATAACTGCCAGTTTTTGTCAGGAGTCTGGCAATTGGCTCTGGCGTTTCACTCTGAGTGCGGTACGGTCTGTTTCTGAACCGGCCGGGTGCGATCTTTTGATCTCGTTCGGTGCCGTCCAAATCCCATATTTACCTGACCCTCTGAAAGGGAGAATGGTGGGGAGGAGAGAAGAGTGGCAGACCAAGAGACTGTATCGGAAGACGGGGCTGCAGGCATAATGCCACCCGGGTCGCGCACGGAAACCAGTTTTCAAAAGCCGTTGGCCTTCGTTTCCGCAGGTCAAAAAATCTCTGTTCTTCTCAATGGCATGGTCATCGCTGACAGTTCAGATGTGATCATCGTTCATGAGAAGGGTCATAAGCCGACGCTCTATTTTCCCCGTGGCGATGTGGCGATGGACCTCGCACGGCCCATGGAACAAAGCACTCATTGCCCGCGCAAAGGGGATGCGTCCTATTTCGAGTTTGAAGGCGCTAAAGGCCCAGCGGTTGCTTGGTCCTATGAAGACCCCATCCCAGAAGCGGCCGTCTTAAAAGACTATCTCGCTTTCTACCCCGACAATCTCGAGTTCAACAGAGAATCCTGACATGACATCTTCTTCATCGACCCCGCTCAAGGGGAGCGTGTCGATTGCGCTTGGCGATTATGCGCTCGTACGATCTCAGTCCTTGGCGCTTACCGATCATTTAAGTGATGCAGAAGCGACGGTTCAGTCCATGGAAGATGCAAGTCCTGCGAAGTGGCATCTTGCACATACAACATGGTTCTTTGAGACTTTTGTCCTTGAACCGAACGTGTCCGACTACACGCTCTTTGATGACAAGTACTGTTACCTGTTCAACTCTTATTATGATGCGGTCGGTGAGCGGCACCCGCGTCCGCGCCGTGGCATGCTGGCGCGTCCGACCCTTGATGAGGTCCGTGACTATCGTGCACATGTGGATGAGGCGATGGAGACCCTTTTGGCCAGCACGCTTTCGTCCGATCTTGCCAAGCTGATAGAGCTTGGTCTTCATCATGAGCAGCAACATCAGGAGCTTTTGCTTACAGATATTCTGCATCTGTTTGCGCAGAACCCATTGCGTCCGGCCTTTGCGCCGGCTGTTCCATTGGAGATGACAAACAAGGGTACTGGTGATGCAGGTTGGGTCTCGTTTGATGGCGGGCGTTTGCCACTGGGCGCCAGCGGCGATGGCTTTAGGTTTGACTGCGAAGGGCCGTGCCATGAAGTGCTGGTGCAACCTTTTGAATTGGCGACCCGTGCAGTCACCAATCGCGAGTGGATCACGTTCATGGAGGCTGGCGGCTATCGCGATCCACAATATTGGCTGTCGGATGGGTTTGCGATCGCCACGGAGCGTGAATGGCATGCGCCACTTTACTGGTACCAACAGGATGACATCTGGTGGTCTCTCACATTGCGGGGGCCGCAGCCTGTCCATCTGGATGCGCCCGTTGCCCATGTGAGCTTCTATGAGGCAGATGCCTTTGCAACTTGGGCGGGCATGCGACTGCCGAGCGAAGCTGAATGGGAACACGCCGCAGGTGATGTTGAGATTGAGGGTAATTTCGCGTCCTCCAATATGTTACGGCCTCGTCCACAGGACGCATCCGCAGGCGATCTTGCGGGTCTGTACGGTGATGTTTGGGAGTGGACGGGTAGTCCTTTCACGTCTTACCCCGGTTTCAAACCCGCGTCAGGTGCGGTCGGTGAATATAACGGGAAGTTCATGAGCGGACAGATGGTGCTTCGTGGCGGGTCTTGCGCCACGCCGGGCGGTCATGTGCGCGCGACCTATCGTAACTTTTTTCATCCGGATAAGCGTTGGCAGTTTTCCGGCCTCAGACTTGCGAGGGATGCGGCATAATGTTGGATACAGTAAAAGTCACGAATGCTGAATTTGCCGCTGATGTTCTTGAGGGGCTTGGACTTCCGCAAAAGACGCTGCCCTGCCGCTGGCTCTATGACGAGCGCGGCTCTCAATTGTTTGAAGAAATTACGGATCTGCCGGAATATTATCCGACCCGAACAGAGACCAAGATTTTGGAAGGCTGCAGGAGAGAGGTTGCAGCGGCAGCTGGAAGCGGCGCCACTCTCGTAGAGTATGGGTCCGGCGCTTCCGTTAAGACACGTTTATTACTTGATACGTTTGACGCGCTGCATTGCTATGTGCCGATCGACGTGTCCGCGTCCTTCTTGGAGGAGACGGCTGACCAGTTGCGCCGCGACTATCCTTCTCTCTCGATCAAATCTATTGTCGGTGATTTTCTCTCTCCGATTTCCGTTCCGTCGAATGCGCGAGGCGCTGGGCGCACGGTTGGCTTTTTTCCGGGCTCGACCATTGGTAATTTGTCGAATGCAGAAATTTCTGACTTCTTCCAACGCGCCCGACAGGATTTGGGAGACGGCGCATCCTTCGTGCTTGGCGCAGACCTGAAGAAGGATGTGGCTCGCCTTATCCCCGCTTATGATGATGCAGCCGGTGTGACGGCAGCTTTCAACCTCAATATTCTCAAACGCATCAACCGGGAGCTTGAGGGCTCATTTACCCTTGATCAGTTTGCGCATGAAGCCCGCTGGAATGAAGACGCTTCTCGGGTTGAGATGCACCTGGTCAGTCAAATGGACCAGACGGTGACGGTCGCCGATACCAAAATTGGGTTTTCTGAAGGCGAGACTATTCACACGGAAAATTCCCGCAAGTTTGCGCTCGATGAATTGGTGCAGCTTGCTGAAGCACAAGGCTGGACCCTGTCTCAGTCATGGATGGATGATGAGAAGCTCTTTAGTGTTGTGATGTTGGATGCGGCCTAGAGCCCAGTTTGATAGAATTGAAACCGGACTCTAGCTACTTTGTTTCGACGCGTTTCCGGTCGGTGAAGTTTTTGCACTTAACCTGGCAACGCTCTAAGGCATTTCAAACCCTTTGACGCTGATCACATGGCCGTTCGATGCGGCTTTGCGGAATGGCAGAATTGCCTGGTAGGCGTCTGAATTGTACCAGGCGTCGAGTTTTTCAGCTGAGGGGAAGCGGATAAGGACGATCCGCCCCTTGGGCGCTTCACCCTCCAGCACATTGGGCGCCTCGTCGACGGCGAGGATCTCCGCACCAAATGGGGCCAGGGCTTCCATGAATCCCGCTTCGTATTTTGCGTAGTGCTCCCGGTCCTTAATCTCAACAAATGCCATTGCGTAGACGGTCATGGTCTCAACCCTTCCTGTGATTTCTGCTGTATTTAGAGTGCCTTAGGTCATGTCCTTAAGGAAAGAGCCAATCCCCAATCTAATAAAGAAAGAAAAATCTTGAATTATTTGAAGGGTTCGAATAAATAAAGAAAACACTTTCAAAAGGAACGCTCCATGTCTGAGGCTCAGTACAACCTGCTTGATCCCGCTCTTGACCCGCTGCGCGCCTTAGGACTCCATCTCAAAAATGGGTTCATTAATCATGCGCCGATGGCGGCAGAAGCACTTGTCGCTATGGGGCAGGGCGCCTTGGCAAAAAGCTGGGTGAAGGCGAACCGGGGTAATATCCTCCCTGCGAATGATGGGGCACCGCCGCTTGACGTTTCGGAGTTGGAGGGTGCGGTTGGTGATCCCCGTCGGCAGGATGCCTGGCGCTCCTTTTTCCACCACCGTCTCGTCCGCGGACCCTGGGAACCGGTATTGGATCAGTGGGCGGATCGATTAGCGCCGGGCCTCTTCGCGGCGGCGGCGCACGGGATCATTCGGGTTGGCCATGGGG
>CENL01041347.1_pt1 | contig 13148 bp, 4 predicted proteins | sample 530221 | NCBI WGS metagenome assembly CENL01 (sample SAMEA2619791, study PRJEB7988) | marine metagenome | isolation source: saline water (ENVO:00002010), including
AATAGCGGGCGCAAACCAGTATTATAGAATAGTTGTGACTAGAAGTAATAATAATATGCCTATACCTAGTACTTCTGGTAATGACTTTTTTTATTTTGTTAAAGATCCAGTAGCTAACACAGCTGGTATATCTGGTTACTATGCTTCTGTTAAATTAAAGTTAGACAGTTTAGCTAGTTCTGGAAAGAATAAATTATACGCAGTAAGCTTAGGAGCTACTGTTAGTAGTAAATAACAAGATATAAGAGTAATTATAAACATAAATAAAATTATTTAATATGGCGATACCATTAGCAGTTCCTTTAGTTACGGCTGGTATAAATGTTTTAGGTGGAATATTTGGGGCTAGCAAAGCAGCTAAAGCCCAGAGAAAAGCTAAAGCAGAACAAGCAAGAGCTAGAAAAGAAATGAATAGATTGAAAGGTATTTATTCAAATTTAGATACTAGTAATCCATTTTTAAACATGGAAAATACTATGGAAGACTTGACTATAAACCAGAAACAAGCTGAATTTCAAGCACAACAGTTTCAACAAAGTCAAGCAAATATATTAAACTCTTTTAGAGGTGCTGCTGGAGGTAGCGGTATTGCTGCGCTAGCACAATCTTTAGCACAGCGAGGGCAGTTAGCTTCTCAACAATCCGCAGCTAACATAGGCCAACAAGAAGCAGCTAATCAAAGAGCAGCAGCGCAACAAGCTGCAGCAATACAAGCTCAAGAAAGAAGAGGTGAAGTTATGTCTAGAAGTTTAGAAAGAGATCAAGTAGGTACTTTACTTGGTATGTCTCAAAGTGAAACGGCGGCTGCTAGAGAGCAACAGATGATAGCTCAGCGAGCTAAATTTAACGCTATATCTTCTGGAATAACAGGTGCTACTAGTGCTATAGGTTATGGTATGGAAGCTGGAGCATTTGATATAGGATAATCATGGCAGTAGATACAACATTAATAAGAGGAGCTTATAGAGCTAACCAACCAACGGGTGTGCCAGGTGTAAAAGAAATATCTGATACCGCCGCATCTGTAGCTAATATGGCTAATCAATATATGATAGCTGAAAAACAGAAGTCTAATAAGCTTAGTGATGAGTTTGAACTATATGCACAAGGAGTTTTAGAAAACTCAGATCTTAAAGGTCAAGAGTTTGAATCACTGTATGACAGTCTCATGAGTAACAAACCGTCATATATAGACGGAGATAAAAAGTCTAGAGCTATGCAGATACGTGATTTAAATGTATTAGCACAGGATTATGATTCGTATAAGACTTTAAGAGAAGGTATGGCTGTTAATATAGATAACATGTCTCCTAGATTTTCTAACTCAGAAGATGGTAAAAAATTAATACAAGCACTAAGTGGTGATGGTAAAAATTTAAAACCAAAAAATGGTAGACTAGGATTAGAAGTAGATGGCAAGTGGATGGCTATGCAAGATCTAGGTAAATACTTACAAGAAAATACTGTTGATCAAGTTTCTAAAGACAGATTAGAAGCGTTGAACTTAAATGCAGTAAGTAACAGCGCATATAACAAAAAAACTACAGAAGCTAGAGTAAGAAAAGACTTAGTAAACGCAGATGCTAATTTAAGGTCTATGGCTTACGATGAAATGATACCTGGTAGAAACTTTCATGTAGATTTAATAGAAAATTTAATTAGTAAAAAATATAGTGATTTAGGTATTGATGATTCATACTTTGAAGGTATACAAGGAGTTGATTCTAGTAATGGTATTGATTATGAAGAAGCTGAAACTATAGCTTATTCTTTAATAAATGACAAACCTTTACTTAGAGAGACTCTTATTAAATACTTTTCACAACACATTAATAACCAGAATAAAAATTCTAACGAGTTTATTTTGACTGCTGAAGATATAGAAGACGATAGAAGAGCTGCTAGGGAAGAGTTTGAACAAATACCTCAAGAAACAAGGAGCAAGCTTATTGATGATGTTTTTGAAGAAGATGTAGCAGAGATTGGATAATTAGAATAAATATTTATTGAGTGATAATACTTAATAGCTAACATAACGGCGGGTAACTAACGATACAGTAAATGAAAAAAAGATACGAGCTTAACGGCAAGAAATATAATGTCAACATAGATTCTGAAAAAGGAAAAGCTTGGTTGGCTAAAAATACAGAAGCTATTTTAATAGGTACGATCGTGCCAAAAAAAGAGCAAAGTTCTGCGACAGGTGCGACGCAAGAACAGAAGACTTCAGCACCAGAAGCAGAGGCGAATCAGCCTCAAAACAATACGGAATTAACATCGGAAGATGGTTCATCGGAATTACAAGAAAATAGTACTAAGAAAAGTTTTTTTGAAGATAATTGGTTTGCTAGAAACATAAAAATAGGTCTTGATCAAGCTTCTGATACTGGTGAAGCATCTGATGTTATATTAGGATCTTTTACTGGTGATTTAGATTTAGATACGGTTTCAAACTGGGTAGAGGCTAATAAAGAAAAAGCAAAGAATTACAAAGAGTCTGAGAGAATGAAAGAGTTTATGGATAAGTATAACTCTGAAGGCAGAACTTGGACTTCGTTTTTTAGAAATATAAACCCATTAACTGGAGGTGATCCTGTTTTAATGGCTGAGCTTTTACTTCAATCATACGCTACAATGGCTGGTACAGCTGCAGATTCACCTGAAGCTATAGCAGCTGCAGCAACAGCTGGTGGTACAGCAGCGGCCGCTTCTTCTTATTTAGGTTATGGTGCTTTAGCTTTTGGTGCTGCGGGAGCTATGGGTGGTTTAGCTACTTCTATGGAGGCTTCACTTACCTTAGGTGAACTAGTAAGAGAAGAGTTAGAAAACCAAAACAAAGAATTTACAGATGAAAACGTTTTAGCTTTAATGCAAAGCGATAAAGGTAAATCTATAAGAAATAAAGCTGTAGGAAGAGGTGTTGCTATAGGTAGTGTAGAAGCTTTGACTGGTAGTTTAGCTGGTAAAGCAACGGGAGCTGTATTAAAAAAAGGTGCTAAAGTAGCTTCAAAAAGCGCTACAGCAGGTAGAGCTATAAAGGCTTCTTCTGTAGGTGCTGGTGTAGGTGTAGAAGCTATAGGTGGTGGTCTCGGTGAAGTTGCTGGTAGAACTGTAGCTGATCAAGAATTAGATCCAGCTGAAATAGGTTTTGAAGCTGTAACTGGTACTGCTACGGCACCGTTAAACATTGGTTTAGCTTTAAAAAACTATAAAGCTCCTGTTTATAAACTAAATAAAGAAATAGTATCTTATGATAAAATAAAAGACTTTGTAGAAACTGCTAGTGAAGAAGAAGTAGCTAAAGCTAATATAGTTATAGAAAATGATTTATCTGGTTTAGACGCTACTATTTATAACAAACAAAACAAATACTATATTAAAACCACTATTGATCCTAGAGTTAGTGATGAAAACGATATAGAGTCTTTAGTTGATTTAGAAATACAACTACAAAAAATAAATAAAGAAACTCAGTCTGGCAAAAATAGAGCTAAAGATATAAGAGATGAAATAAAGAGTATAACAGATAAGTATAAAGATGTAGATGTAACTTCTGAGCAGGTTGTTGAAAAAGCTAAAACAAAAGCAAGAGTAGAAGAAGCTGAAGCAGAGAAAGTGTTTCAAAAAAACATGGAGTTTGCTAAGAAGCATAGTCAAATGTATGGTTTAGAAATAGATGATACAATGACTAACGAAGATATTATATCTAAGTATGGAGATCAGGCTAAAGGAGCTGCCGGTCTTGTTGTTGATAATAAAATAATAATAAATAAAGAAGTTGCTAAAAGCTCTGTAAACGGAGATAACGTAGCTAATCACGAGTTGTTGCACGGTATACTAAAATCTAGTAAAGCTAACATAACTCAAGATCTAGTAAACGACTTTATGTCTAAGCTTAGTCAGTCAGATCAAGATGTTATAAATAAAAGACTTCAAGATAATTATGATACTGACTACATTAAAAATAATTTAGATGAATATTTTACAGCTGCATCTGATGCTATAGCTAACGGTGATATAAAGTTTAATGACGGTATATTTTCTAGTATAAAAGATACTATAAGAAGAATATTTCAAGATTTAGGTGTTGGCATTACTGTAGACTTTGAAACAGGGCAGGGTGTTTATAACTTTTTAAAAGATTACAATAGAAGCATACATAAAGGAACTTTATCTAAAGGTATTACAAAAGCTACAAAAGGTGAAGCTGTGTTTGATGAAGTTAAAGCTTCACGTGATGCTAAAGCACCTATAGATCAGCTAGGTAAAGTTGATAGTGATGGTAATGATATGACAGAGGCGGGTATGGGTAACTTCTTATATCAAGCTGAGGCTGATCAAATAATTAGTAAGATAAAAGAAGAAGGTTATTTAGATAACTTAATAGCTTCTAAATATAAAGTTAGACCTGTGCCTGACAAGTTCGTTGCTGATGTATTAGCTGAACTAACGCCACATATAAAACGGTTTAACCCCGAAGTCAACGATAGTTTGTTTGGTTGGATTCAAGGTCAACTAGCTAACAAAGCTGGTAATGTATACAATGAAATATATAAAGACAAAGGTCCAGCTAAAACTGTAGACGTAGATGCAACGACAACTGAAGGAGCTCCTGTCGTGCAATTAGAGGCTGATATAGACATCGAAATGGAACGTATCGATGAAATGGGTTTGAACGACGAACAAGTCCAAGAGAGGTCAAAATTCAGACAAAAGCTGAAGCTTAATGATACTATGGTTGATAAAGTTATCAACGCAGTTAAAAAGGTTTTTGGTACTAAATTACCTAACATAAACACTAAGCAGTTTAAACAAGCTCTAACTAAAGCTTTCAAAACTGATCTTAAAAAATCTATGCAAGACTTGATGGGTAAAGGTAAAGCTTACGATACTTTTCTTAAAAAGTTTATGCCTGTGATACATAAGTTCTTACCAGTTGAGGTGTTAGTTCAGATGGAGCGTAATGTAAAACCTGAACTAAGAATATTTACATCGTCAAGAAGAATAACAAAACCTACTGAAGTTGATAAGTTGATTAGCCAAGGTAGGTTACCTAAAGATACTAACAGAGATTCTGGACCTTTACTGAATACTAAACTACCTTACCCTGGTACAGAAAAAATATTAGCTTTTTACCGAGGTGAAAACATGCAGGAAGTATTAGGCTATAAAGTTGGGGCTTCAACACTTGGTACTAGAAAAGATGTATTAGCAGAGAGAACTATAACTGAAGTATCTTTCGATGCTGTGTCTACTGTAATTCAAGATGAAGCTGTAGCTAGTAAGATTGAAGACTTAAACATAGCTGGCATAGACAAAGTTGAAAACGATCTAGCTGTGATAGCTAAACAAATAGATAGAGATCCTACTATTAAGTTTAGTATGAGTGGTGCTAAAAAACCTAGTGGTTATACTAGCGATGCTTTAATCGAACACTCTAATACTTTGCTTGATGATATAAAAAATCACGGATACGAATCTGTTATAGATGAAAATGGCAAGCTAGTTGATGGATATGAAGATTTAAAAATACCTCAGTTCACAGTAAACGCGGTTGCTAATTGGTATGCTACGGGTAATGCAGACGATGGCGTTAGTGTTGGTTATAAAGCTGTAATTAAAGGGTTTAAAAAATTATTCCCTAAAACCTCTGAAACTATAGATGCTTATTTAGCGGCTGGTAATCTGCGTTACGCTAAGGATCATTTAAACCAGTTAAGTAAAGACGCTGGCATTATAGCTAATGTACTTGGTGAAAATGTAATGAACGCTATAGGTTGGGAAATTCTTGGTTACAAGAATAGAATAATGGATCCTGCTAAAACTAAAAAGGATGGTAGTAAGGGTGAGTTCTATGATAGACTTGAATCTTCTAAGAAAGATGTTAAAGGTAGAGAGTCTAAACTACCTAAAGGTTTAAACCCTAACGATGTCAACATAATGAACATAGGAGCTCCTGGTAGTTTGTTTAAAGACATCATGAAGATATTAAAGAAAGATATATCAAAGCAAGAGAAGTTAGATTTACTTGCTAAGCTTCAACCGAGAATAGACGCAGCTAATAAAGCTAACATTCTAATGGCTAAACACGTAGCTAAAACTATAGTGACATTAGCTAGGGAAGGTAAGATTAGCCCGGTATCAGCTCTACATATTCTTCAAAGCCAGACAAGTATTGTTAATGGGTTTAGAGGTTTATCGAGATTAGACTTAATTGATGTTAGAGATGGGTCTCAAGCTGTTAATGAAAACCACCCAAGCTATAAGAGTGCTGTTAAGTATTACAAGAAAAAAGGTTTATCTGAAGCTAATGCTAAGATTGAGGCTTTAAAGAAGTTAGGATTCAAAGGTGAACACTTAGGTCCTAATAGTAATACTATGGCTGCTATAGCTAAGTTGATATTCGATAATACTGACATAGATAAAGCTTTAAACAAAGCGTTTAGAGGTCACTCACAGCTTTTAACATCTAAATACATAACAGATATTATAGATGACAAAGGTGGTAGGACAAATGATACAGACTTTAATAGAGTTAAGTTCTTAAATAAAGCTGATATAGATAATATAGTGTCTGCTGGTAACAAATCTTATATGGAGGTCTTAGCTGACCATGAAGTTAACGTGTTGATAGAAGATTTGTTTGTAGATAAAAGTAAAGCTATTGAATTACAGTCTTTAGAAAGTGAACCTGTTTCAGTTAAGTACTCTAAATCAAAAGGAATGTCAACGTTTGATTTTGACGAGACATTAATCATAGGTGGTAAGAACTTTGTTGTAGCTACTAAAGATGGTAAGACAGTTAGAATAAGTAGTGAGCAATGGCCTATTAAAGGTCCAGCTCTAGCAGCTCAAGGTTATAAGTTTGACTTCTCTGATTTTGCTAACGTACGTGGTGGTAAAGAAGGTCCGCTACTACAGAAGATGAAGAATCAAGTAAAAAAATATGGTAGCAAAAATGTATTTGTATTAACTGCTAGACAGCAAGATGCCGCAGGACCAATACACGAATGGTTAAAAACTCAAGGTATAAATATACCTTTAGAAAATATAACTGGATTAGGTAAGAGTGAAGGATCCGCTAAAGGCGAGTGGATGCTACAGAAGTTTACTGAAGGTTATAATGATATGTATTTTGTTGATGATGCTATGTCTAATGTAAAAGCGGTTAGACAAGTATTAGAACAGTTAGATATTAAATCTAAAGTAGTACAAGCTAAGGTTAAGTTTAGTAAGTCAGCTAGCAAAGACTTTAACGATATGTTAGAGCGTAGCAAAGGAGTTGAAGCTAGTTTAGAGTTTTCTGATATAGACGCTAAACTACGTGGAGCTAAACGTGATAGGTTTAAAATAAGATTCTTTGTACCACCTTCAGCTGAAGATTTAAAAGGTTTAGTGTATGCTTTCCTAGGTAAAGGCGAACAAGGTAATAAAGATTTAGCTTGGTTTAAAGACAACTTGTTTACTCCTTTTGCTAAAGGTATTAGAGAGTTAAACTCTTTAAGACAGAAGATGAGTGAAGAGTATACAGCTCTTAAAAAGCAATTTCCTAATGTTATTAAATCTCTTAATGATAAAGTAGCTAACACTGAGTTTACAGTTGACAATGCTATAAGAGTTTACTTATGGAACATGGCTGGTTTTGATGTACCTGGTTTATCAGACGCTCAAAAAAAGTTATTGATAGACCATGTAGCTAAGAACGCTGAGTTAGTTGTTTTTGCTGATGTGCTTAGTAATATAACTAGAACTGAAGAAGGTTACGTAAAACCTGCTGATCACTGGATAGCCCAAAATATAGGTAGTGATTTGCATACTGTAGCTGAGACTATAAACAGAAAAAAGTTTTTAGCTGAATGGCAAGAGAACGTAGATCTAATATTTTCTAAAGAAAACTTAAATAAGATAGAAGCTATATATGGCTCTAACTTTAGAGAGGCTTTAGAGGATATGTTATACAGAATGAAGACTGGTAGCAATAGACCTAGTGGTAGAACTTCTGTAGAGAATAAGTTTTTAAATTGGGTTAACGGAGCTGTTAGTGCGGTAATGTTCTTTAATATGAGATCAGCTGGGCTTCAAGGTTTATCTATGGTTAACTTCCTTAACTTTGAAGACAACAATATATTTAAAGCCGCTAAAGCTTTTGCTAATCAAAAACAATTTTGGGCTGACTTTATATATCTGTTTAATTCAGACATGTTAAAGCAACGACGTGCAGGTTTGAAGATAGACGTGTCGGCTTCAGAGTTAACAGATGCGTTTGCTCAAGGTAAGAATAAAACTGAAGCTGTAATTAAGTACATGTTAGAAAAAGGTTTTATACCTACTAAGATGATGGATAGCTTTGCCATTGCTATGGGTGGTTCCACGTTCTATAGAAATAGAGTTGAGAAACTAATTAAGCAAGGTATGTCTAAGTCTGAAGCTGAGAGTCAAGCGTTCTTAGACTTTCAAGAAATAGCAGAAGAAACTCAACAGTCTTCTAGGCCTGATCTTATATCTATGCAACAAGCATCGTCTCTTGGTAGATTAATACTTGCTTGGGCTAACACACCTATGCAGTACACTAGATTAACTAAGAAAGCTTTATCTGATATTGTAAACGGTAGAGGTGATCTTAAAGCTAATGTATCTAGGATTGTATACTACGGTGCTGTGCAAAATATTATATTCGGTACGCTACAAACTGGTTTAGCTTTCTTAATGTTCGGCGACGATGAAGAAGACAAGAACAGAGATAAGAAAGAGCAAAGAGTACTTAACGGTATGTTAGATACTTTACTTAGAGGTGTTGGAGTTTATGGCGCTTTAGTTTCAGCAGCTAAAAATACTTTAATTGCTGCTCACGAAGAGCTTGGTAAAAAATACGGTCAGAAAGATTACTCTAAAATAATGCAGCAGTTAATTAACTTATCCCCACCTATAGGTAGTAAGGTTAGGAAAATAATAGGTGCTATAAAAAGCTATGACTTTAACAAAGATATTATGGATCAAATGGACCATGGTATTAACAACCCAGCTTGGAATGTATTTACTGGTGTTGTTGAGGGCGTAACAAACGCTCCTCTAGACAGAATAAGGGCTAAGCTTGTTAATGTGAGAGAAGCCTTTGTAGGTGATCATGAGATGTGGCAACGTATAGCTTTAGTAATGGGTTGGAATAAATGGGATCTTAATGTTGAGGACGCTCAAATACAAGAGGCTAGAGATAAAGTTAAACAAAAAAGAAAAGAAAAAAAGGTAGAGAAAAAATACAGATGCCGTGCTAATAAGAAAAGTGGAGGAAGATGTAAGAATAGAACGGATAATAAAAATAAAAAATGCTACGCACACCAGTGATTATATAGTATATGAAATTTATAGGACAATACATACAAGGTTTAATAGCTAGGTTTCGCAACGACGTTTACTTAGAGGATATATCTACAGGTAGTGTAGCTTCTGGTGACCATCTTGGTATTGATGATGTTGGTAAAATAGTCAAAACTACTGGTGGTACAGGTGGGTCTATAACTGTGCAAGATGTAGATGGTACTACAAACGTTTCAAATGTGACTACACTAAAGGTAACTAATGGTACACTTACTAACAATGGAAGTGGTGTAGTAACATTAAATACAGGTGGTGGTAGCGGTGCTAGTGCTACTAACGATTTGTCAGATGTTGTTAGTTCAGGTGTTTCTGCTAATGACATACTAGTTTATAGTGGTGGAAGTTTTGTAGTGCAATCAATGCAGACTATGATAAACAACCCTTCATTCTATACTTTTAGCGTTTCATCTTTTGATGATGGTTTGTCTGGTAATTTTTTAATAGGTGGAACTGATGCTTCTAAATCAGGTGTTTGGAAAGCTGCTGATGCTATATCGTTTACAGCTACTTATGTAGCTGGCCCACCTAGTACGTCGGCAACAATTCAAAAACAAGTTAATGGCGGTAGTTATACAACGGTAAACTCAATGGATTCACCAGCATTTACTTCAGGAAATAATGATGCGGCAATAAGTTATCCATCAGGTAGAGATCAATATATAAGATTTAGATTACAAGTTGTGAATGATGGTAGTACTACTGAGACTGAAGCTGGCTTGTTGTATTTTAGAAATAATATATATTTTGGTGCTATAGCATCTACAACTTTTACTAGAGTTGGGCTAGGCGAAGCTTTAGCTACTAGCACTAGTTCTTTCGATGATAATAGGCTTATAAATGCAACCGCAGATAAGTACTTGTACATAGCTTATCCATCTGCATACGCTGATATTGATGTTAATGGTTTTAAGTTTAATAGTATAACGTGTCCTTTTGAAACTAAATCAATAGTATCGATAACTAACAGTGAGGGTTTTACAGAAAACTATAACACATATAGATCTTCTAACCATTCATTAGGTAATTCTACTTTACAGTTAAGTACTAGCTCTACACTTATTAACCATATTTTCTGTGGTGTAACTACATCTGCTAACCCTACTAGTTTATCTGCTTTTTCAAGTATAAATCAAACTATAGCAAGTAATGATATTACTAGAACATGGAACTCTGTTACTGCTGGATCAGGTAAGTATGTTATGTTTGCTTGGCCATCAGCTAGTAGGGTAAACAGTGGTAATGCACCTACATTTACTGTTGGTGTATTGTCTGGTGGTTTTAGCGTTGCTAACGGTGGTACAGCTGTAAGTTACACTAACGCTAATGGTTACGTAGAGAATTATGTAATGTATGTTTCTAATAACCAAAACTTAGGAACAATAACTGTTATAACTTCATAGTATGGGATTTAGTATAGAACTTATAGATGGTATAGTACAAGCTAACAACAATACGTTTAAGTTAGCTAAGGCTAAAGATATAGACTTTACTCAAGCTACAGCTATAACTGGATCTAATTTAGCTGATGGAGATTTATTTATATGTAGTGATATTAATGAAGATGTAAGTACTAATGCTAACGCTGATGTTAAAAAAATAACAGCAAGTAATTTAAAATCGTATTTACAAAGTGGAACGCTACCTGTTAGTAGTGGTGGAACAGGTGCTTCATCTTTTGCAGATAAATCAGTTGTAATAACGCAAGACTCGGGAACAGACACTCTAGCTGCGGTTACAATGTCTAGCAACGGCCAGTTATTGATTGGTGGTACTAGTGGTCCTGCGGCTGCTAATTTATCAGAGGGTTCAAACATTAGTATAACTAATGGTAATGGAACAATTTCAATAGCATCTACACAACTTTCAGCGGCTCAAGTAAAAGATTTTGCAGGAGCAATGTTTACAGGAAATACTGAAACTGGTATTACAGCAACATATCAAGCTGCTGATGATACAGTAGATTTAGTTATTGGTGCAGGTGATATTGCTCACTCAATGCTTGCTAACGACGCAGTAGATGGTGACAATATTGGAGATGATGTTATTAATTCAGAGCACATAGCTGCTGGAGCAATAGACACAGAACATATAGCTGACAGTCAAATTACTTCTGCTAAAATAGCAGACGGGACTATAGTAGCTGCAGACTTAGCAAGTAATGCTATAACTACAGTTAAGATAACTGACGCAAACGTTACAACAGCTAAGATAGCTGACGACAATATAACTGCTGCTAAGCTGGCAAATACTTCTGTATCCGCTGGAAGTTACACTGCTACTGATATTACAGTTGACGCACAAGGTAGAATTACTTCTGCTGCAAGTGGTACAATAGCAACAAGTGAAATAGAAGATAGTGCAGTTACAACAGCTAAGATAGCAGATAATGCCGTCACAATGGCAAAACTTAACAGTGGTACTCTACCTACAGATATAACCGTAGCTAGTGCTAACTTAGTAGATGGTACGATAGCTACAGCAGATATTGCAGATGACGCAGTTACTTACGCTAAAATGCAAAATTTATCTACAGCAAATAGAGTTTTAGGATCTACTTCTACTGGAGTGATAGGAGAGACGCAAGTAGTACTATCAATGATGGCTACTAATAGTGTAGATTCAGACCAGTATATTGATGGTAGTATTGATCATGTTCACTTAGCAGGAGATGCAGTTGATGGAGATAACATTGCAGATAATTCCGTAAACACAGAACACATTGCAGATGCAGCAGTAACCTTAGCTAAACAAGCTAACTTATCAGCTGACGTGATAGTTGGTAGAGCCAATGGTGCTGGTACAGGTGTACCTACAGCATTAACAGCTACGCAAGTTAGAGATATTATTAATGTAGCTGATGGTGCAACTGCAGACCAAACAAGTGTTACAGGTTCTTCAGGCTCTTGTACAGGTAACGCAGCAACAGCAACTATATTGCAAACAGCTAGGAATATAGGTGGTGTATCTTTTGATGGATCTGCTAATATAGATCTTCCTGGTGTTAATTCTGCAGGTAATCAAGACACTAGCGGTACTGCTTCAAACGCAACTCACGTTTTTACGGCAAATAACGCAAGCACTAATGAGGAAAATAGAATAACATTTGTAGAGAATGCTGGAGCAGGAGGAGGTAATAGAGGTCTTGAGGTAAATGATAATTTTACTTATAACCCAAGTACTAACGCAGTATCTGCCCATATTTTTAATGTTCGTTATGGTGCTATATCAGATGGTATCGTAAATAATGAAAGAGCTATAACTATAGAAGGTCAGAATCATGTAGAAGTTAAATTAGACTCAGACCAATCTTCAGGTACAGCAAATAACTCTACATTTAGAATAATAAATGGTTCAGGTAATACTGTTTGGAGTGTAGATGAAAGCGGTAATATACTTAAAGATGATCCTAAAATTAAAAAAATTGATGGTACTATTCTGCAAGAGTTCGAAAATGATGGCACTCTTCTTGTAAAGAAAGTTCGAACTTTTGGCGACTCTCCTGGTAAGTTTCTTGGACCAACAGATGATGAGTTGTTTGTAGAGTCGGTAGACCATTTGACATTTAAAATAGCCAGTGGCGGTGCTTCAAGTAAATCTTTTAAATTTGTAAATAACACTACTGAAGTTGGTTCTATAGATTCATCAGGTAATTTACAAATAGATGGTACTTTTTTAACAGGTGATGTAACAAGTAGTGGCAACACTGCAACAATAGCAGCAGTACAAACAAATATTACAACTATAACAAATACTGCATTAAAAATAGGTAGAGA
>CENL01053622.1_pt1 | contig 13137 bp, 21 predicted proteins | sample 530221 | NCBI WGS metagenome assembly CENL01 (sample SAMEA2619791, study PRJEB7988) | marine metagenome | isolation source: saline water (ENVO:00002010), including
ATTAAATCTTCAGCTTCACCGTAGACTTGCTTAGAAACCACGTATGTGACATCGGCAGGTTCAGATAAACTTATTGTCTCACCTTCCTCCGTTACATAGTCGGTCATCTTAATAGTAAGGTTGTTTCTTTCTCTTGAAACATCAAACGTGAATATGTCGTGTTCTAATATCATTTCTTCTTACCTATTAATTCTTCTATCTCATCTGCTAACTCTTTCATAGACTTTAGTTTGATATTTATATCACTATTCTCTACCTTATCAGACCAATCAGTATTGATCCACTCTACACGCTTTTTAACACGTTCCTTACGTGCTTTCTCTTTTGCCTTATGGTAACTATCGTTTTTCATAATAAATCGTTTAAATCGTTTGTTTTAGTTTTGTGTCTTATGACAAATACAATAATAAAATATTTTTTACAAATAAAAAAATATTTATACGTATTTCCGTTTTAATGTTCTGATATGATCGTGAAGTTTAGACCAATCGTCTGATTCAGATTCATCGTAAGACCACTCTATCTCTTTTTTAATGAGACATTCAAGTGACTCTAATAATAGCAGTTTATCTTCTTTTGAGGGGGGTTTATGTCTCATTAGTTTAATTTATGTCTCACAGTTTATTATGTTATTCCACACCAACATCTCGACTAATTCGTGAAAATCTTCTTTCTTCATAATAACATATTCACCATCGTTCTTTCTTTTATGGTATATGATCTTATAATCATCACCGTCTGCCTCCATCTCTTTGAATATCTTATGGTAAGAGGGATTATTAATTAATGATTTACATTGAACTGCAAACGGTTTAGTGTTTACCAAATCAATCTTTCTATCATCCATCATCTTAGATGCGTATCTTGAGGTTTCACAATTAGACCAACCGAGTTCTCTATATTCTCTCCGTATTTGTCTCTCGTAATCGTGACCCTTTCTTCTGTTTGTGTTTGACATAAAATATACTTAATACTGCTATCAATCCAATAGCAACAATTTTAATTAATCTTTTTCTTACCATCTCTTTCTACAAATAAAGCATAACCTAAATAACAGTAATTGATAACATCTGCAAACCTAGAATGTATAGGTTCACTCTTTTTAAGATTAGCGTTTTTAAGGTGAGCATAAATACTTTGTATTTGTTTCTCAAAGAATGTTGCCCATACTTTCATCTCAGATGTATCTAATCGTTCTGCCGTACTCTTAAAGTTTGCAAGAACATCCATATCTTCATTTGTGTATTCAGGTCTTTTGTTTACCATTATATCAAATGAATAATCATTTAATTGTTTTACTAATTTGTCAAATTCTGTTTGTGTCATATTACCTTTTTTAAAATGTCATACTTTACTGGATCAAGTTCTTTGATCTTACTTAAAAAGATCAGTTGTTCTTGACTAGCTTTTTCTCTTTCTTCATCGGTAGAATCAATACCAAGATTACATTCAATCTTTGCCATTGCTTCCATCAGAGAATCAATCTTCGCTCTTGTTTGTTTGTTCGTATTGTAACTGCCAAAGATTTCTCTTTTTTCGTGTTGTGATAAATCGTTAGTTGTTGGTGTCATATTAATTTAATTTTGAATCAATAAAGTTTTTAAATTCTTTTTCAGATATTTTTTTTTGTTTTTTCGTTTTGTTGTTAATAATAATTGCTTCTCCATCATAGAAACATTCATTCTCAAAAATTATAGTATAGTATCCTTTATATTTGTAACCTAAACTTATTGAGCCTGAACAAAAAATATCATCTAATAATTTTAAAAATTTATTTTGTGCAAATGTGCATTCATTTCCATAAGTCTTTTCCTCAATTATAATTATAGTTTTTTGATGGCGATTATACATTACAAAATCAACATCAAAAACCATAAATCCTGTATTTGAATTTGGTAAATTTTTTCGAATCCATTTGCTAAATTCTTTGCACCTAATACCTGTATTTTCTTTTCTTGTCATTAAAGTTTTGTCTTGGCTATATTAAAAGTTTTTTCGTTTATTTCTGATCCTATGCTAATCCTGTGATTATCTTTAAATGATTTTAAAAAAGTTCCTGAACCTGCGAATGGATCAATAATTTTGTCTCCTGATTTAGTGAATAAATTAGTTAGATGGCTACAAGCATCAATATTTTGTTGCCAATCGTGTTCGTTTTTTTCTCTTAATTTCGATATAACATAATCTTGCATTGTAATTTTATTTTTTTTTCTACCATTTTGAAAGATTAAAATAGGTTTCCATCTACAAATTATATTAACACCGTTTACTATTTGTGTTTTTCCAATATGATGTAGACAAAATGTCCAATAATAATCCAAATTTTCATTCATCCTGTTTATAACTTCAGGTAGGTTCATTTGTCCTGAATATGCAATACAATAACCATTTGGCTTTAAAACTCTTTTTGCAAATCTTGAAAGTTTTGACCAACAATCTATAAATTCATAAGGATAAGGTGGATCAGTAATTATACAATCAATACTACCATCTTCTATATCTTCAAATACTTCTTCAAAATCACCCAATCTAAAATCAATATCAACTATTTTATCTTTACCTATTTCTGCAAGATTATCTAAGTTTTGTGATTTCTCAAATTCTTTTGCAACTTTCAACATTCTACTGGTTGTAAGTTCAATGCGTTTATTTGTTTCTGCTTTCGCAGTTTCTATTTCCCTTTCAAATGTTTCTTCAGGTAATGATGCAATTTTTTGAAAAGTATGACTTTGTACTTTACTTATACCCATTGTAGTTAATGTGCTTGGTTTATCTTTAGAACCAAGCAAATATTGATTGCTTGTGTTTTTACTAACATTAGATTCTTTTAATAAACCACCTAATATTCTTTGTGTTCTTAATTTTTGTTCTGCTATAATATTTTGCAATTCAGCATCTTTCTTTTCTGCTTTTGCCCAAGTCTCTATTGCTTTGACTTTATTTAAATAATCAACACCAGTTTCAATGGTTCTGATTTCTTGTAATTGTTGTTTTGCGTTATCTCTTAATTCAAGTGCATTCATAATTATACTATTAAACTTCCATCTTTATTTACATCATCCCAGTAAAACCCTGAGACCTTATTATCTTTTATATAGTTAGACCACATATTAAACGCAGTTCTCCAAGCTATCTTACCCTTCTCTATAAGATCATCTGATAAAGAATATACTGCAACATCAAATGGGTATCTGTTCTCAATAGCAATGAATCTAAATGATGAGATATCATAACCTAACATTTCAGAATAGAAACACGCTTGCAAGTGATAAGCATAGTTATAGATAGCACTTCTAAACGCTTTAGGTGAAGCGTCTTGACACGTTTTAATATCGATGATATATCTACCCTTTTTTATACCATCAGGTCTTATACGGACTGGCACGTCTTCATACGTACCGTAATAGCTATGCTCTATTTCATCTAAGGTAAATAACAACTTATTTGCAAGTTCATTGTTCATAGTATTCTGCACTATCTGATCTAAATATTCTTTTTCCTCACCTGACACCACAATCTTCTCTCGGTTTTCAGACATTAATTGTTTCTTATATTCTCTATCTTTTTTTGTTCTAAGGTTAAGGTTCTTAGGTAATGCGAGTATTTCTTTCTTTTCAGGTTCTAGTAAGACGCTATGAACTGCACTACCAAAGTTCATAGAAGGTGTTGATATAAACTGTTCTCTGTTTAGATAATGATATACAGACTTCTTATATATTGTTTTAAGACCACTAGCAGATATGCTATCGTGTGAATGGTATTCTTGGTTCGTATCTTGTTTCTTAATCATTGATTTTATTGATTTTATTTTTTAGATAATAGATGCCGTATAATACGATCGGACTAAAAGCGATAGCGTTCCATACGTTAGGATGCCAATGCTCACCACAGAAACCAAAAAAATGTTTAAAAAATTCTATCATAATTAAATAAAAGTAGCACTATCATCACCGATTATTAACCACTAACAATGAGAAATGAATCAAGTGCTACTAAATAAAACTAAACTAAATGTATGAAAAACTAAAACGGTAGACCACTATCATCTTGTGAAGTAGCCTGCGTCTCAGTCTTACGCTTTATCTTGCTCGGATCGTTCCAAACAACGTTAACATTTTTACCAAATTGATCAGGTTTATCTTTCTTAGATATTCTCAACCTAACGAATTTATTGCCTTTATAATCTTCTACAACGCTAGGATTTTGCTTGATCTTATCAAGGTTCAAAGTCACGTTGAAGAACTCTCCATACTGACCAGTAACGGTCTTACCACTACCTAAATATATAGTCTCACTCATATTGTTTATTTTAAAAGTTTATTATTAATACTTTGTGCTACCTTACCGTTAGCACACCAATAACCAAACTGTGATGCAGTTTTAATTATATCACTTTCAGTTATGTCTTCGCAGTTACCACCAGTCTTTAAATTCCAAAAGTCAATAGATGCTTTTATAGATGATTGTCTAATTATTTGATTTTGAGTATCATTCATAATTCACATATTAAGGATTTTAAAAAACCGATTTTAACCATTGATTCTAACTCACTAACTTTTAGAGAACTAGGATCATTAAACTTGTTATGTAAAGTCATAGGTGTAATACCCATCTTTTTAGCTAATGTTAGCTTCGTCATACCAAGTTCTTTTAATCTATATTCTAGTTGCAATCTTTGTAACATACCCACTAAGGTAACATAAAAATATTTATTTTACAATATTTCTTTTTATTATCGTATAATTTATTTAATATTACTTCAGAAAGGAAGTCAGACCCTTAATAGATATATTTATTATTTATTATACTCTTTAAAGAGAGTATAATAAATAAATTAGATATACTAATCTAATAGACATACTAATAATAAAATAATAAATCTTTTTGAATTATGAAAGGACATCAGATGAAAAACGACGCAAAGGAGAAAATAAAAAGTGAGGCGATGGTTTCAGTAAAAGTTGAAGAGTTGATGACCGAGTTTGAGACGGCAGAGGCTACATTTAAATTTGCAGACTTATCGAGTAAGAGAAGCAAATACAATAGAGACATAGACAAGGCTTTCTACAACCACGCTAAAAGCTACATAGAGAAACTCTGTAAGCTACTTGTCTTGGTGAATGCAGGTGAGATGTTTCATCTGCATAAGTACAGAGAGTCATTGATAAAGCATAAACAAGATATTAATAAAGTGTATGAAATGATAAATGATATAAAACTATGAAAGGAAAATTACAGATTGTTGACTTTGATGATGTCTTAAAAAGAGACGATAATGCAAAAGAATGTAAAGAGGTATATGTAAATGATGTGAGAGATAAGCTAGATACCTTCTTCAAAGACGGTTATGAGTTAGGTCAACCGTCATACATAGAAAAACTAAATGGTATATTCTCTTGGAGAAAAGGATTCTTATACTGTTTTAGTGGTTACCCTCAGTCAGGAAAGTCGGAGTTTATAAATTATGCGATGCTATTAAGAGCAAAACATTACGATGACAAGGTAGTTATGTATTCACCTGAAACCAATACCTATGAACTAATAACAAACTTAGCTAGAGCGTACATAGGTAAGAACGTCAACCCTGAGTTCGATAACGTATGTACAGAAGAAGAATACAATAAAGGTTTAGACTTTATACAAGATCATTTTGTTTTCTTAGAGAACCAAGAAGAGTTACCATCGGTGGCAGGGTTACTCAATACCTTTGAAAGATTATCTAAAAAAGGTTTTGAATGTTTTGTAATTGACCCTATGAACTGGCTTGTAGAATCAAATGTAGGTGAGACTAATCTGTATAATTACTTAAAAGTATCCTTAACCAACCTTAAAATGTTTGCAAAGAACTTTGATAAGATAGTGTGCTACATAGAACACCCTAAGACACCTGCACCAGTACGTGGTAAAATACCACAAGCAACTGCATTTTCACTTGCAGGTGGTACGATGCACTTTAATAAAGTCGACTGTATGGCATTGCTACATAGAATGACAAAAGAAGAGTTAGAAGAGAAACTATCAAAGGGTGATTTATTAGCAAGAGAATTAGATAATCTTGATAATAATATTAACTTTGTTGAGTTTGAAACAGTTAAAATGAAATCACAAAGGTTGAACGGTAAGTTAGGCAGTCAACTTTTAGAATATGATTTCATTACTGGTAGGTTTAAATAAATAATAATTATGACAAAAGAACAAGCATTGCAATTAATAGTTCAGGTATGTGAGAAGGGAAACAAATCAGGTCTCTTTACATTATCTGAATCAAGTCTTGTGTTACAAGCATTAGAACAGTTTGGTGTACAACCTCCAAAGGTTGAAGAGTTAGAACAAGATGATGTGGCAGAAGAGGTTACAGAGACAAAAGAAATTAAAGACTAGATATCTTTTTATTTCCAATCAAGATAATATACTAGGTGAATCATTAAACATTTGTGATACGGTTAGAAAACTGTGGACTTACTACAAATGTGATTCACAAAGTATATTTATCGCTACCAATCCAAAGATAAAAACACACGAATTAAGAGAAAAATGTATCTCTCTTACCGACATAAACAACAATAAAACATATAAATATCTAAATAAAGTTATTACAAGAGACGAATTTATTTTACTTTTAGAATGTGATAACAAAGGGCAAGACCAAAGTAATAAGAGAAATTGAAACATTTATCTTGCGTTATAAAGAAAAAGCGAAAGAACATCAATACCATAATAACGATGACGTTAAATGTTTTAAACGCATCTACGCACTAGCAGAATTGTTTCCAGTAAACGATAAATACCACAGAAAACTTCCTGAGATCGAATGGCAAATCAAACAGTTATGGCTTTTATATTATTACTATAAACAGAGAATCGATGGTAAAAACTTAAAGTATAATCAAATCGTAATAAAATATTCTTAGTTTTGTATTATGGCAACGAAAACCAACATATTAAAAAACAACTTAATCAATGCTCTTGAAAAACATTTAGGCATTGTTACATCTGCTTGTAAAGAGGTAGGTTGCAATAGATCAACATTCTATAAGTATTATAACAATGATTCTAAGTTTAAGGAAAAGGTAGATGAACTTCAGAATGTAGCATTGGATTTTGTAGAATCAAAACTGTTTGATCAAATAACAAACGATAATCCAACATCAACTATATTTTATTTAAAGACCAAAGGAAAGAAGAGAGGATACATAGAACAACAAATACTTGAGCATAAGGGAGGGATAGAAAGCAAACTTATTGAATGGAAACCAGTAGGAAAGAAACAGTAGAATGTAACACACAGTTCTATCAAACAGTCAATTCTGATAAAAGAATAATAGTACATCAAGGTGGTAGTAGGTCAGGTAAGACTTATGCTATCTGTCAATATCTTATTTATCTGCTTACCACAAGAGAAAAAAGATTAGTTATCACCATAGCTAGAAAGACATTACCTGCACTTAAAGGATCAGTATTCAGAGACTTTATGGAGATAGCAGATAATGTAGGCATCACATACTTTGCAGAAATCAATAAGGCAGAGATGACATTTAAGTATAAGAACCATTTAGTAGAGTTTATATCATTAGATAATGAGATGAAGGTTAGGGGTAGGAAGCGTACGCATTGTTTCTTAAATGAAGCAAATGAGTTCTACCTAGAAGACTTTAATCAGTTATCACTTAGAACAACCGAGAAGATGATACTTGACTTTAACCCATCTGATGTGATTCATTGGATATATTCTGATATCTGCACTAGAGATGATTGCGATACCTACATTACAACATTTGAAGATAATGCGTTCCTTGATCCTGAAATCAAAAAAGAAATATTAAGAATGAAAGATAGAGATGCAGACAGATGGAGGGTTTACGGTTTAGGTGAACGTGCAACATTTAAAGAAGGTCAGATATTTGATAACTGGAAATGGATTGATTATAAAGAGTTCATAGATAAAGATTCATCTGAAGTATCTTATGGATTAGACTGGGGGTATAGCAATGATGAGACTTCTATAGTAGAGGTTAGAAGAAAGAACGATAGGTTGTATGTCCACGAATTGTTATATAAAAAAGGTTTAACCAACCAAGACATATTCAATGAAATAAAGAATCTAGGGTTAGAAGAAGAATTATTTATTTGCGATAGTGCAGAACCTAAATCATTAGAAGATATGAAGAGACTAGGGTTATATTGTAAACCATCTATCAAGGGGGCAGGGTCAGTTATGAATGGTATTCAGATCATAAAAGAATACGATGTGTTTGCTTCTAAGCAAAGCAAAAACCTACTAAGGGAATATCAATTCTATATTTGGGAATCAAACAGAGATGGTCAGACAATAAACAAAATAAAACAAAATGGTATGGATCATCTTATGGATGCGTTCAGATATGCAGTAACTACTGGACTAGCTAGAGACACGAACCTTATCATTGTTTAATAATTTTTAGTATTTTTGAAAATAAATTCTATATATGGCAAGTTTTCTTCAAAGAATCAGAAATAGCATAAAGGCATTTGGTAATCAGCAGACCAATGAACAGTACAATAGATTCATCTATGATGTACTAGGTAAAAACCAAATAACGAACTCACAATACAACGATGACTTCATAGATAAAGGATATAAATTTAACCCAACTATCTATTCACTTATTCAGTTAATATCTAAATCTGCTATCACAGTACCATATAAAATATATCAGAAACTAGATGAAAGTGCAGTTAAGGAATATAAGGGGTTACTATCTAATGGATTAAATGAAGATTCTGTATTCAAATCGAAGCTGATGAGAAAGCATATCTTCGAAGAAGTAGAACATTCTGCACTAGGTAAACTTCTTGAAAGACCAAACCCTGCACAATCTTTCTCTGTGTTCTTACAAGAATTAATATCGTTTGGTAAACTTACTGGTAATAGGTTTGTTTATGGTATCGCACCTGAGAACGGAGAGAATAAAGGTATCTATTCACAGATGTACAACCTACCTGCTCACCTCATAGAGATCAAATCTGATGGTATCTTCAAACCAGTATCTAAGTACACTATGATGTACAACAAGAATAAATATGAATTATCTTCTGAAGAAGTCTTGCATATCGCAGATTTCAATCCTGATTATCAAGGTGATGGAACACATCTCTATGGTCAATCACCGATAGAGGCAGGGATGAGGGTTCTTACAACTGCTAATGAAGCAGTAGAAACTAATCTTAAATTCTTACACAATCAGTCTGCGAGAGGTATGCTTACTCCTGACGATGATCAATTAACACCAACACAAGCTCAACAATTAAAGGATGCACTAAGAAGAAACTACCAAGGAAGTAAATCTGCAAATGATATTATGATTACTGGTAAGAAGTTCTCGTGGACAAATTTTGGTTTATCTACATCTGACTTGCAATTATTAGAATCATATAATGCAACAATAAAAGATTTATGTAATCTGTATGGTGTACCAGTACAATTATTAAATAATACTGAATCTACAACTTACGATAATTATAGAATAGCGAGGAAAGTATTGTTTACTAACGCTATTATACCTGAACTTAATAAGATCAGAGATGAGTTCAATAGATGGTTAGTACCACACTACGGTGAAGATTTATACTTTGACTTTGACTATAGTGCGATTCCTGAACTGATGCCTGAGCAACAACAACTGATAGACAACCTATCTAAGAGTTATTGGCTAACAACAAATGAAAAGAGAGAAGCTAGTGGTTACGGTGTAGATGAAGATAATCATATAATGAATGAATACTTAATACCTAATCAGTTTGTACCGATATCTGATTTAGATTTAGGTATCTCCGATGACGTTACATTCCCAGTACAAGAGGCAGAACAAGAAGAAGAAGTAATGACAGAAGATGAGATGGAAGATATGCAAGAGCAAGAGGAGAAGCAAATGACTGCAAGACTAGAAACTGCATTAAAGAATAAAGTAGAAGAACACAATGAAAAGGTAGGCGATGCTAAAACAAAAAGAACTACTGTAAGAACATTATACCAAGTCTATAAAAGAGGTGTAGGTGCTTATAGAACCAACCCATCATCTGTGAGACCTAACGTACAGAACGAAGATCAATGGGCAATGGGTAGAGTTAACTCGTTTTTATATGCTCTTAGAAACGGTAAATTCAGAAGTGGTAAACACGACCAAGACTTATTACCTGAAGGTCATCCAATGTCAAGTAAAGACGATAAATCAATTAGCGATGAGGTTTATAATTCAAGAGAAGAGGCACAAGACAGAGCAGAGGCAATAGGTTGTTCTACTACACATACACACGAGACAGAAGACGGAATGGTTTATATGCCTTGTGCTAATATGGAAGAATTAGAAGATGCGTTATCTAAGGACAAAGAAGAAGAGGAAGAGGAATACAAACAAGAATTATATGATGATTACCCTAAGTCTGCAAGAGAAAACGCAGAGAAATCAAAAGAAATAAACGAATCTTTTAATAATCCTTGTGCAACCTTAGTCGGTAAAAACAGAGCAAACGATCTCATTGAAGGTCGTGGTTTGTCATTAGATATTGTTAAGAAAACATTTGCTTATCTATCAAGGGCATACGAATATGTGACTGGTGAATATATAGATGAAAAAGATAAACCAATTTGTGGTGATATATCTTATTCATTATGGGGTGGTGACAATAAAGTATCTAAGGTAGAAGATGATCCTATGTACAAATGGTGTAAGAGAATCATAGATAAAGCAGAAGAAGATGCCACTACCTAAACCGAGAGCAGGAGAATCGAGTAATCAATTTGTTTCAAGATGTATGATAGACGATACATCAATGTCAGAATATCCAAACAGACAACAACGATACGCAGTATGTATATCATTATCTAAAGATAGGAAAGAGATTATCAAGCAAGCTAAGAGAAAGATCGCAAGTAACTTCAAGAAACAAGTTATGCTAGCAGAGAAGAAGAACTATCCAGTAGCTTATAATTATTATTTAGGTGAATATGAAAAAGCATCGAAGATGTTTATAGAAAATCCCATTGCTAATAATCAAAACTTTAATTTATTGTTTTCAGAGGTAGACACTAAAAAGATGTATGCACAAATGTATAAACAAACTGGTCTAAGGTTTGCTAAATGGTATGCAGACACATTCAGACAAGTCGCTAAAAAAGAACTTACACCATCTGTTATAGAACAAAATATGGAAAGGTTTGCTACAGAAAAAGAAAATTATCTAGCACTTGTCAACGAGGTATCTGCCGTTTCAGGTGTTGCAAAGGCTACACTTAAAAAGGTATTAACTGAATTAATAGCAGATGAAACCTTTATGTCGTTAGGTGAAGAAGCAAGAGTTAGAGAGATAATGAAGAGATTAAAGTTTAAAGCTAGGTGGATGGCTAGAAGAATAGTAAGAACAGAAACTACTGCCTCTGCTAACTTTGGTATTCAGTTATCTGCGTCAGATATTTATGGTGATGATAACTTAGTTAAAGAATGGATTGCTTCAGATGGATCAAGAACTAGAGATACTCATAGAACTGCAAGCAGTCAGTATAGTAATAATCCAATACCTATGAATGAACCATATCTTGTTGGTGGTTCAAAAATGATGTTTCCATCAGACACATCATTAGGTGCTAGAGCAAAAGAAGTTGTTAATTGTAGGTGTGTATCAATCCCATTTATACCTGAATAAACATCAAACAAAAAATTGTATTATTTTTGGAAATAAATTTATAGTTATGGATAAAGTATTATTTAAACAAGGAGAGATAAGCGACATTGATGAGAAGTTAGGAATCGTTAAAGGTTACGGTTCAGTATTTGGTAATGAAGATTCTGATAAGGATATCATAGAGAAAGGTGCATACGCAAGAACTATTAAGAACAACGGTTCTCGTGTTAAGTATTTATATCAGCACGATATCACTAAACCTATTGGCAAGATGAGAGAACTGTTTGAGGATGATAAAGGTTTAGGATTCGTTGCAGAAGTACCTAAGACTACATTTGGTGAAGAAGTCTTAGAACTTATGAGATACAAAGTAATAGATGAAAACTCTGTAGGTATAATGCCAGTAAAGAAAGATTATAACGAAGATGGAGTAAGAATAATTAAAGAGGTGAAGCTATTTGAAATATCGGCAGTTACTCTAGCATCAAATGAAGAAGCAAAAATATTAGAGGTAAAAGGCGAATCTGCAAAGATCGACTATTACACAAAGAGATTTGACAACTTAATCAAGTTAATCCGTAAGGGAAACATTACAGATGATCTTGGTTATCTAGTCGAATATGAATTAGAAGTTTTAAAATCTTTGATTGCTCGTGATAATACACACCAATCAGATAAGGAACTAACTCGTGGTAATGCACACTTAGAGACTAAGAAAGATAATAACACTTCAGATTCAATCTTTAATTATATGTTTAACAATTTAAATTCAAAATAATGGATGAGAATATAAAAAAACAGTTAGACGATGTTTGTAATATTATTGATGAGAAACTGGAGAAATCTGCAAAGTCAATCAAAGATAATGTTAATAACGAAGTCGATACTGTGATCAAAGGCGAGGTTAAGAATCTCGTTGAGAAACACTCAGAAATAGTTGATAGGTTAGACAAGATAGAAGTTGAAAACAAAAAAGACAACTTCTCTAATGTTTACAAAACTAAGTCTGAAGTCTTTGGTGATGAGCTAAATAAAAGCGAATCATTCAAAGCAATGAAGGATGGATCAAGATCAAACGCTTCAATGGAATTGAAAGCTGACGTTCTTATTTCATCTGATTTCGCAGGTGCGAACTCTGCTAGAGACGCATCAGGTGTTACTAAAGTTGAGGGAATCAAAAGAGACCCAAGCAATGTAACTAATATGATGGGAATTATTCCAGTTGGTTCAACAAATTCTAACGTAGTTAGATACGTAAAAGAATCTGCTTATACTGATAATACTGCTAATATAGCAGAAGGATCAGCACCAACTGATAGTGAATTCCAGTTAACGGCAGAAGATGCAGTAGTTCAAAAGACAACGGCAGTTATGACTATTTCGCAAGAAATGCTTGATGACACGCCTGCGCTTTCCTCCTACTTGGCACAACGACTTCCTGCTAAAATCAACACAGTAATTGATGACCAGTTAATCGGT